>Ga0187827_10001231_pt1 | contig 38348 bp, 29 predicted proteins | sample ETNtaG_39_FD_167969 | JGI IMG/M metagenome (GOLD analysis project Ga0187827, IMG submission 167969) | Marine microbial and viral communities from oxygen minimum zone, Eastern Pacific Ocean - ETNP2014_SV_150_PacBio MetaG (Illumina Assembly) | ecosystem: Environmental > Aquatic > Marine > Hypoxic...
GGAGGGGGACTGCAGGCATTGTCGGCTTTCAACACGCGTTAAAAAAAGGAGCGGATTATATAGTTGAGATGGATAGCGACTATTCTCATCATCCAAAATATATACCGATATTTTTAAAGGAAATTCAAAATTTTGATGTTGTTATCGGATCAAGAAATATTGAAGGCGGGAAAGAGGCCGGAAGAAGCGTTTTTAGAGAATTTATTACATGGTTTGCCAATGTATATATTAGAATCATTATGGGTATCAATATCAAAGACTGCACTTCAGGTTACAGGTGTTTCAGACGACAGGTATTAGAGTCCATTGGGCTTGAAAAAATGGTATCCAAAGGACCTTCTATTGTTGAAGAAATTTTATATGCCTGTCATCTAAAAAAATTTAGAATAAAGGAAATACCCATACTTTTTGAAGACCGTACCAGGGGAGATTCTACAAAAAACTTGTGCCAATATATAGATACAGCATGGAAAACCCTTCAATTTAGATTTAAGATGTAAGATATTTAATGACAAGATGAACAGGATGTACTGGACTTTTTTTTAATTAGTTTTTATCCTGTAAATCCTGTCTAATTTCTTTTTTTGACATATTATGGCTGGAAATAGTTTTGGAGATGCATTTCGAATAACCACATGGGGAGAATCCCATGGACCAGCGATTGGAGTTGTCATCGACGGGTGCCCTGCAGGCATTCCGTTAAGAAAAGAGGACATTCAAAATGAATTAAATCGGAGAAGCCCGGGGCAAAGCTCTATTACTACATCCAGAAAAGAACCGGATAAAGTAGAAATTTTAGCTGGTTTATTTGATGGTTTTACAACAGGCCAGCCAATTTCCCTTCTTATAAAAAATCAGGATGTTGACTCGTCTAAATATGAGAAGATAAAGAATCTTTTCAGACCCGGCCATGCGGATTTTACCTATCTGGCCAAGTACGGCATCCGGGATTATCGCGGTGGCGGGAGATCCAGCGCTCGTGAAACTACAGCCAGAGTAGCCTCCGGTGCTGTTGCAAAAAAAATACTTCAAAAAAATAAAATTGCGATCATCGGCCATACTGTTCAAATAGGCTTAATTAAGGCAGAAAAATTCTCCCAAAAAGAAATTGAAAAAAATTTTGTGAGGTGTGCCGACAAAAAAGCAGCACAAAAAATGGTCAATGAAATTCATCAGGCTAAAAAAACTGGCGATTCTTTAGGAGGAATTGTTGAAGTAATCGCGAAGAAAGTACCGCCCGGTTTAGGGGAACCGGTATTTGATAAATTAGACGCGGATATAGCAAAAGCAATGATGAGCCTGGGGAGTGTAAAAGGCATTGAGATCGGCAGCGGATTTTCCGTTTCTTCTATGAAAGGCTCGGAAGCTAATGATGAGCTGATTATAAAATCCAAAAGAATTTCAACAAAAACCAATCATGCCGGTGGTATAGTTGGTGGAATTTCCAATGGGAGCGATATTATTGCGCGATTGGCCATCAAACCAACCGCCTCAATCGCTCAAGAGCAACGCACAGTGAACCGGAAAGGCAGACCTGAAAAGATAAAGGTTGAAGGCCGCCATGATCCTTGCATTTGTCCCCGTATTGTCCCCATAGCAGAATCGATGCTTGCCCTTGTCCTCGCGGATCATCTGCTCAAACAAAAAATCGCTTCCTTAAAATAGAAACCAGAGCACGGCAAGTTGCCGCAACCACCATTTGGTAAGGAAAACCGAATTGGACGGTTTCCGAAGGAAAGCCGCCCGAAGGGTTGAGGCCAGGGATGGCCGATAATCAAAATTACAACCCCCAAATTCCCCTCTAACAAGAGGGGTGTCCCGCCGGGACGGGGTGTGTTAAAAAACTATTATTGACAGGATCGACTGGATTAACCGGATTTCTTTGGAGCGGATCGACCATGTCGATGTTTTCTTTACTGTTAATCCCCGTCTAAACCTCCGCAAGGACTACACAAAAATTCCCCAACAAAAAGAAAAACTGCAACCTAACCAAGTACTTTACTGCATTTCGGCTTAATAGATTATGCTGCATGCAGCATAACATCTTGAGCTAGGTTAGCCTTAAAACTAAAAATTATTTGCAAAAGTAATTTATTTTGAATAAAATAACACTCAAAACTCGTTACAATTCTGTATGTTTGATATAATTTTACATATATTGCATTTATTAATATTATTGTTTTAATTGACAATGTCAATAAAGTAAATTTGAATTAGGTTGCTTGCAGCCTAACACAGAATTCAAGTCTCCGTAGCTACGCCTCCTTGGGCGAATCTGCAAAGCTAATTCCCGATTGCAGCATTTGTCTGTTAGGTACAACTGTATACTTAATATTAATGTTAGGCAAAAAAATGAAAAGGTGTAATATTGACTAAGAAATTACAACAAATACTGGCATTTAGCTTTGGTGTGGCATTTGTAATTGTATTGCTAGTAATAGCGGTAGTTATACCGAGCCCCACTCCATTCCAATATACCGTATTTCGTGTTGTTTTAGCTTTAGCCGCTGCTGGTGTAGCAGCAATGATTCCGGGGTTTCTACAGGTAAATATTTCTGGGTGGTTGCGTGCGGGGGGTGCGCTTGGTGTATTTGCTGTTGTCTACTTTTATAACCCCGCTGAACTATTTTCAGAAGTCACTAGAGAACCTGACCCAACTGCGATGTTTCCAATTGTATTAGCATGCAATACCGAAAACCAAGTACAAATTAACACTTTTTCATTCCCCTATTCAGACATCAAGAAAAAAAATAAATACTCGGAATTTAGTAATCTGGTAGCACAGCTGCCGAATCAGCTTTGTAGTCAAAATGGTTCTAAAATATTTCGCATGAGTGATGAAGTAACGGTAGGTCCAGGAGATAATATTACCTTAACATCAAGTGGAAATCTTGGTGCTATCCTCATACCTGAATCAGTTATAAATCAGCTGGGTGGAAACCACCTAGCATTCACTAAAATTCACTCATATATTAAATGATCGTGGGTTACAATAATTATTTAAAATTGCCTAACAATGCAAATGCACACGGATTGCCAAAAGCCGCGCCGCTACGCTATGCAGCTTCTGGCAACCGGTGATTTGCGGCGTTAAGTGTTTGGTGCATGAGTGAAGGCTGTAATGGTCATATAGCGCAACACAAAAAGTAAGAGGAGGTGATTTAATTCCTTTCTATATATTGGTGTAATATTTGATTAACGGTTATTAACTGAAAAACGAGGAGACTAACATGATATCAGAAGAATTTGTTAATAGGCTTGAATCAGGCGATGTGTCATATGAAGAATTAGAAGAACTCGCATCATTCATAGAGGAGCTGTCATTAGTGAAACTTATAAATGATAGTCCAATTGAAATTGATAGTCAGGAAATCAGGGGTAAAAAAGAGGTAAAAAAATATATAGGGAGATTCGTTAAAATTAAAAACTGGAAAATTTATAGGAGAAAAGTTTATTTGCAAGCAACGGTTGATGAACGTGAAGTAAAAAAATGGGCGGCTTTCCTAGGTTGTGTCGGAGCGTCTACGGTCGCATCTGCAGCATTGTACGCAATTATTACTGAAGAACCAGTTACAAAACTTGTTGCTGCATCAGCAGTTGTAGTAGCGTGGGCATGGTGTATGTCTTTAAACTCAATCACTCCCAAGATGCTTAAAGATGCAAACTTGACAGTTATATCAAAGTGACATTAAGTGCGATTTTTGCACGGTCAATTTAAGCCTAATGAAGAACTTTCAAAGTACTTAAAAACACCTAACAAGGCCAATTGAGTCGGACTGGTTTTTCAGTGGCTGCGCTACGCTTGCCCCTAAAAAACCAGCCACTCATTGGCGACGTTATACCTCATTATTAATGAAAGGAGAAATACTATGGCCGGGAAGAAAAGTGGTAGTTTCAATAAAGAAGGCATCGACGGTTTGGCCAAAGACAAGCCTGTTGTATACAACATTGAAAATAAGAATGGCAAAACCCTGTACACAGGGGTAGCTAAGAAAGGGAGAGTCGAAGATCGTCTCAAAGAGCATTTGCCTAGTGGGCAAGATCCAGTGCGTGGTGGAGCGAAGGTTAAAATTCAACAAAAATCAAGCATCGATGAAGCGTTAAAATCTGAAGCCAGAATTATAAAGAGCCAAAAGCCGCCGCAAAACAAAAAGGGTAAGTAAAATTTATAACAAAAACTAGCGCGGCGACCTACGTAGGGGAAATAATGAATAAAAATCAACATAGAGTAATTGGAGTTGCTGTCGGGGTTACTGTCACTCTCATAAACCACAAAATAAAAAAAGAAAAGTACCCTGATACAAAGTTCCCATGGGAAGAGTTGTTATTTAATTCTGGAGTTGGTTTCTTGCTTGCTACCCTACCCGATATAATAGAACCAGCATTTAACCCACATCACCGAAAATTTTTTCACAGTTTAGCTTGTGGAGGGCTTATACAATATGCTGCTTACGGAAAACATACTGAAAACATGGACGAAAAAATAAGAAAACGAATTCAAATTAGTGCACTAGTATATTTATCGCATTTAGTAGCTGACGCAACAACGACTAAATCTATACCAATCTTTCATCCAAAAATTATATAGTTTTCTTTTGTCACCGCCACTTTTTATGCTCATTCTTCACATCAAAAGTGGCTCGGCCATTTATTTTGAGCCCTGCATTTGCAAAAGACGCAAAAGCAGGGGTTGCTAAATACTACTAACAAAGTTATTTGGTCTATCAGGTATAACATGTTCTTACACCTGACCACGAGCAGTGAGTCTTTTTTATAACGGGCTACTGCTCACATTGTTTTTTGTTTGCTCTCGTCAGGTGAAGAACGGCGTTATGCCTTAAGCTTAAATAATTTTATTCAGCTCAAGCTTATAAAAAATGCTTGATAAATCCCTAACTCAAGAAATTTTAAGATTTAGAGCCGCTCTTGATCGTAAGCCTGAGACACCTTTTCGTGTGTTAAAAAATTTTCCAAGAGGCAGCTGCAAGCTTTGCTCAATGCTTTTAACCAAATATTTGCTTGAGAGTGACTTAATAAATAAAGAAAATGTCTTGTTATGTGCCAATGGGGAAAACCAAAATAAAATTTCCCATGCGTGGCTAATTATTGATGGGATTGTAGTTGATATTACTTCAGACCAATTTAATGAAGTTGACCAAATAGTTATAATTGCAGAAAAGTACGAATTTCATAAAAAATTTACTGGTACCAATACGTTTAAATTTAATTCATACATGAAAATCAACAACAAAAGATATGAACAAAAATTTCTCAAAACTTATGAAATCTTAACATCAAAAATGGCATAGCCATTAAATCCACTTGACCCAACACAGCGAGTCTCAATTATTAAAGTCCTATTGCATCTATAGTTTATGGATTAACTATCCTTTCTTGCTTTTGTTTTGGTCAAGTGATTATGTTCGTTATGTAACCAAAATGAGGAAGAAGATATGACCACTCACGAAGATCATAAATTCAGTATAACGATTCATACGGATGATCTTGCTGTAGTCAATTGCTAGCGCGCTCTTAGCAAATATAGTCAGCGCACCGGAAACAACAATATTCCTTGGGGTGGTACAAAAGACAAGGATTGGGAGCACAATAATCACACTGTGACTTTTAATTTCTCAAGCAAAGAATACCGAGAAGGCTTAATCAGAGATGTAAATCGTCTTCTTCCAGCCAATTTATGGCGGGAAGTTAGTAGAAATGATAACGATCCTGCCGTTCGTGCCAAATAGAAAAAACGGGTTAGTGTGGAGATGGTCACATAACCATTCGCTCCACCGTACATCGAGCAGCGGGTCTCGATTTCTTAAGACCCACTGCTGCTATAGTTTTTGTATTTTAAAGTTTATTTAGCCTTTGCTCGTTGCCAGTGATCATTAGCGTTATAAGCTAATGATTATGAAATATTTTTGGTATAATGAGAGTGTTAAATATTAAAGGAGGTATTCATGAAAGAAGAGATATTATCGGAAGCATTAAAATTAAGCATTCAAGACCGAATTGTATTTGTTGAAGATATTTGGGACAGTATCGCAAATGTACCGGAATCAGTAGAGCTTACAGAAGCACAGAAAAAAGAGCTGGATAAACGTCTGGAAGAATACCATAAAAATCCTGATGCCGGTTCCCCGTGGGACGAAGTTAAGACTAAACTATTGGCAAAAAATGGGCTATAAAGTTATTTTACGCCCCAAGGCTGAATTAGATTTAGAAGATGCATACGATTGGTATGAAAATCAGTTGAAAGGATTAGGGGCAGATTTACTTGAAAAAGTTGATGATTCACTTAACATTATTAAAGAAAATCCAAAGATTTTTCCAATCATTCACAAAAAGATTCGTAGAGCCTTAATTCACCGATTCCCATACGGAATATTTTACTTCACAGGCAACGATTTGATTATTGTTTCTGCTATATTTCATGCTAAGCGAGAACCCCAAAAATGGGAAAACAGGATTTGATCTTTTAAATTAGCTTATAACCATTCACTCCACAGAACAGCAAACAGCATGTTTAAAATTCTAAGTACCTACTGCTAACATGTTTTTTATATGACAATAGTTTTTTTATATTTTGTCCGCCGCCTGTGAGTTCCGGCGTTAGCATTAATAATCCTTAAATTAAGGCGTGCAATGAAACTCTCTGAGTTTTATTATGATTTGCCAAAAGATTTAATTGCCCAACATCCATTACCCTCCCGGGACAATTCTCGCCTGATGATATTGGACAGAAAAAACAGTTCTATTCACCACAACACTTTTTCTAACTTCCCGGATTATTTCTATAAAGGGGACCTGCTTTTGCTTAATAATACAAAGGTTTTTCCAGCAAGATTGATCGGTAAGAAAAAAAATACCGGAGGGAAAGTGGAGATTTTATTGACGCTGGAGACTGAACCGGGAATCTGGAAAGCTATGATTAAAAGTTCCGGTAAGCTAAAAGAAAATACAGAAATCACTTTCAGTCTCAATGGCTTTTCTGCTGTAATTATCGGGAAAGATAAAAACAACATGGGTGATAAAGAATACGAAGCGGAACGGCTCATTCAATTTGACAGCGAAGAAAGTGTAAAAACTATTTTAGACAAGATCGGGCTAACTCCCCTGCCCCCTTACATCAAACGAAATCATGACAAGCCTTCATCCACACTGGATAAAGAGCGATATCAAACCGTGTACGCATCTAAAAGCGGGGCTATTGCCGCGCCTACAGCAGGACTTCATTTTACTGAGGATATCCTAAACAGGCTAAAGAAAAAGGGAGTGGAAATAGCAGAAGTAACTCTTCATGTAGGTACCGGAACATTCAAACCTGTAAAAACCGAATTCATTGAACAACACACCATGGACCCTGAATATTTTGAGATTGATACCTCTTCCGCAAAAAAAATAAAAAAAGCCTTCTCAGAAAAAAGGAGGATTATTACCGCAGGAACCACACCATCAAGGACGATTGAAAGTATTGATATTGAAGGAGACGCTGTACATCCATTGAGTGGCAGGACTGATTTGTTTATATACCCCGGCTATAATTTTCGGTTTGTAAACGCGCTTTTAACTAATTTTCATTTACCCGGATCAACTCTACTGATGCTAGTTTATGCCTTTGCAGGCAAAAAATTAGCGAAAAAAGCATACAAGGAAGCTATTGAAAAAAAATACAGATTTTACAGTTATGGAGACGCAATGCTTATTTTCTAACAGCTGTATTCCTATGAAGAGGAAGAAACGCCGGAATCCACAATCTGTTTGAAGTATTTGCCTGACTTGAATCTCACCACACGGCGGGCTGAAATAGTAGCCTCTTCTCCTGTTTTGGGATTTCTCCCAACCCTTTCTCTTTTTTCTTTTACATGGAAAGAACCAAACTTTCTTAAAATAACCGGTTCTCCTTTTGCCAAGGTCTCTTTGATAAGAGCAATAATAGATTCAATTGATTTCTCAGACACATTTCTCGGCAATCCAATCTTTTCTGATACCTCATTAATAATGTCAAGCTTTGTCATGGGACCTCCCTTTCTAAATAGTGAGAAATAACATATTCAAATTTTAAAAGCAACTTAAATATTAGTTCATTTTATTATTTTTTTTCAAAAAATATTTGTATTTTTTTTTTTGTTTTGTTATTATATCAAGTTCTGTTTCAGCACACTATTATTTATTGGGATTAATTAATGCAATTAACAGGATTAAAATTTGGAAAAAAATTATTAGACATGGTCGAGTTCCCTGTGACTACTGTATTAGATGAAGAGGCATCAGTTGAAGAAATTAAGAATCTTATCGCAAAAAGAGGGAAAATTGTCATAAAGCCCTGTTTTATGGGTGGTATAGGAAAAAAAGGGAAAGCCGGCCTGGTTAGGATAGTAGATCATGTTTCTAATGCTCTCGATGCCAAAAGAGAACTTTTTTTTGCCAAGCATCGAAATGGCAACCAGGTTGTTCACGCGAATGGTGTAACCTTTGAAGAGTTTATTCCATCAGATGTAGAAGTTTATTTCAGCATAACTGCTTCTACAATCCATAGAAGGCCTAACTTCACGATAACGCCATTCGGTGGTGTGGATATTGAGGAATTACCGGAAGATAAGAAAAAAACGGTTGATTTCGACCCGATTACCGGAATAAAGGCATTTCATATCAATGACGCTTTAGTTGAGTTGGGATGTCCAAAAAATTGCATCAGCCCCCTGGTTCAGCAACTTCCGAAATTATGGGAACTTTATAATAATTATGGGCTAACAACTTTAGAGTTAAATCCTATCAGGATGAGTAAGGGAGGCAAGAGACCTGTCCCTTTTGCCTGTGATATTAAAGCTGCATTTGATCAAGACAATCCCGCTTTTAGACGACTTGGCTTTCCTCAGGAAATTTTTGACACAGAGATTACTGATTTCGAATCAGAAATTAATACATTAAGAACGTACCAGGGGCAAAGTGATGTGGTAGAAATTAACACAAAAGGAACCATTACACCGTTTATGTTTGGCGGTGGCGCAAACAGCGCCGCGACTGAAATTCTTGCTGATAGAACCATTATATCCAGTGATTTCGGTGGTAACCCTCCTTATGAAAAGATGTATAGCATTGCAAAAATAGCTTATAAGTACTGGCTGAAACAAACCAATGTCCTCTTGATTATAGGTGGAAAAGCTAATAATACTGACATTTTTGTAACATTTAAGGCGATTTTTGACGCATTGAAAGATCACACAGCAGAGCATGGGCTGCATCCCTGTTATGTTGTGATTGGCCGTGGGGGACCTAATCTAATTAAAGGAATGGCTTACGCCCGCGATACATTAAATTCTATGGGACTGCCCTATCACATTTTTGCCCACAACAGCAGCATGATGCAAACTCTTTACTATGCCCTGGAAATAGACACGTGGTGGGCAAAGGAAGGAAAAAAACAATTTTTAAAATTAAAGAGATAGGAAAATTAATACTTTATGAACAGAAATAAAAATAGAGACACTTTTGACTATTACGTTGGCATTGATTCCTTAAAACAGCTTGTTAACAAGAAAACCCGTGTATGCGTCATGAATATTTTAGGCGGGGAAAGCTCAAAAGTAACTCCTATTTCACACGAATATAGTGATGGCAATATTGTAGCCGGAGTTCAATACGGTCGACCGGGAAAACTCGAAACGAAAATAGGACATATTCCTGTATTCGGAGGGGTCAAGGAGGTTTGTAAAAACTATGATTTTGATACCGGGGTTATATACCTGCCTCCCGCTGCAGTTTATTTTGCGGTGGCGGAACTGCTGGATAATAATAAAAGTTTAAAAACTATCGTAATTGTTACTGAAAAAATATCTGTTAAAGACTCTAGAATGATCAGGGCGATTTGCCAGCATGAAAAAGTTGATGTCGTGGGAGCTAACTCTCTCGGGATAGCTAATGCCTGGGACAGGGTGCGTGTTGGGGGAGCTTTGGGAGGGAGTCATCCTGCTGAAAGCTTGAAAAAAGGTTCTATCGCAATCCACAGTAATTCAGGAAATTTCTGTACGACCATATCTGAATATTTAAAAACTGCCGGATTTGGTCTAACAACCGTTGTTAGCTCAGGCAAAGATATTTATGTTCATTTCGCATTGCCCGAATTTTTGTATTGCGCTGAGAATGATCCACGTACCAAGGCTGTTGTTCTTTATATAGAGCCAGGCGGCTATTATGAAAAACAAGCATTGGATTGGATTCGAGAAGGAAAGTTCAAATTCACAAAACCAATTGTTGCCTGCATTACCGGCCGTTGGAAGAGAAATATCACACGGGCCTGCGGTCATGCCGGGGCAATTGGGGGCTCCGGTGATGATGCCATTGCGAAAGAAGAATGGTTTGATAGTTACTTTGGCATGGAGGCATACAATCCAGATAAGAAAAAGGTCTCAAAAAAGGGAATAAGGGTTACCAGCATTCAATATATTCCTGAAGCGTTGAAACTGGTCATGCGGAAACATGGGGTATCGCCGGATTTCCAACCGATTGGCGACCTTTCTTTAAAACCCTGGTTTGCAAATGATATGGGACTGAAACTTCCTAAAAAGCTTTCAATTCCTGTGGCAAAAGCTATAAAACCTTATTCTGATGAAATAGAAGTTGTTAATAGACAAATCGGCGCCAGTTATCTCAGGGGTTCAATGAGAAACAAAAGCGGCTCCAGCAAAATGGACAGAAAGACTCAAATTACTGAGCTGCATGGACGTTCCATACTAGATTTAACCAAGTATTCTTTTGAAACAAATATCTTTTTCGCGCTAACAAAAACCACCTTAAGAAAAGATCAACAAAAATTGCTCAATATTATTTTAAATTATTTCATAACTTTAAACTCAGATTTATTACTGCCCATAGTTACTCAAGGAAAGAAAAATAACTGCACACCAAATGCCTATCTTGCTTCCGTGATCGCCCTTCTAGGAAATAACACAAAGTTCAAGGCTTTTAAGGAAATAACCAGTAAACTCATTTCATCATTTGCTGAAAACGGAGTGTCCGATGTTAATGCCACAAACTATGATGCAAATGGAGCGGCAAAAAAGCTTATTAGTATTATAGGAACAAAAAAACAGAATAAGGAAGATGAAGTTGTTACTTTACTACTCAACGAAATTAGAAGCCTTAAAGACAAGAACGGCATAGTTAATACAACTATTAAAATATTTGATAATTTAAAATCAAAGAAGAAATCTTTGAAGTGCGAACTGGAGTTTTTAATTTGCTCCATATTGCTGAGTTTCGGTTGGGACGCATTGACCGGGAAACGAATTTCCAGGGGAACAGCGGAAAGCCTGCCTGTTCACTTTGCTATCCAGGCTTCTATGGTAGGGTTGAGTGTGATTAAGCCGGATAACAACATTTACTGGAAACGCCTTACAAATTTGAGTGAAGTCAACCTGCTAAAAAAATCCTTTACGGAAACCTGCTTTCAAATCCTGTTCATCCGTAAACCATCGATCTCTGAATTGGAAGAATTTAATTCCTTGCTGGCTCTAACCATCACAAACGGACCGGGAACTATCAGCTCCAAAGGAGCAAAAGAGAGCGTAAGCGCGAGAAATGATATTTCATTATCCTATGTCGGTTTTATGACAAATGCCGGACTTGCCCACGGAGGAAACGGGTTTGAAGCTGTACAGTTCCTGTTAGAAAAATTTGAAGGAATAAAAATAGATTCGCCGGGGAATAAAAAACATAAAGTGAACTTAAAAAAAATAGCTGATAAGGTTGCCGCAACATATAAGGAATATAAAACACAAGCAAAAGCAAGAGGGATATTGAACTATGACAAAATACCGTGCACAAATCACCCTGTTTTTAAAGATAAAAAAGTAAATTTAGATCCACGGGAAGAATACATTTCGAAGCAGTTTAAAAACAAAGGAATTTATAACATCTTTTTAGATTTTTATCATAAACTAGTTTGGTCCCTTTATGAAATTGGCGCTTCGCCAAAGGTTTTCTGTGTAAATATCGACGCGGTTATTGCTGTTATAGCTTTAAAACTTATGTGGAATCAGTATTCGTCCAAGGAAATTTCTAAAAAAGAAATGAGTGAAATAGTTTTCCTGATTTTTCTGTTTGCCCGCATGGTGGGTATATCAGCTGAAATAGCTGATCATCTTGATCGTGGCACAGACATGGACTGTCGAACCCCTGCCAGTGAATGTTTTTTTGTTAGCTGAAGAAAAAAACTTGTAAAATATTCCGGGTTTCCTGTTTGCTTGTACGGAGTTTAACACATCAATAAAGCTCAGAAACCTGATTCCTCCGTCCCATGCTTTAAAAAAACATAACAAACTCATCTCTAATTTTTTATAATGCCTTCTAGTAAGCGTATAACGCTAATCGATAATAGCCCTTCCACTAACTTTCTTTTCTTAGCAATCGTTTTATTATTTTCAATGACCCGCCTGATTCATTTGACCATTCTTCCAATTTTTACTGACGAAGCCGTCTACATCCGCTGGGCAAAAATGATTAATGAGGATTTTAGTAATATCTGGATACCAATACTAATAGATAATAAAAAACCCCTTCTCATGTGGTTGATTTCTATCTTTCTTGATATTTCTGAAAACCCTTTATGGGCAGGAAGGTTTGTTTCGGTTATAGCGGGCTTTCTTTCCCTGATCGGAGTTTACCTTATTGGAATTAAAATTCATTCCGTGCGAGTGGGATGTTTAGCAGCATTACTTTACACGCTCTGCCCATACTACTTATTTTATGATCGCATGTCTCATCAAGCGGGTTTGCTTAACTGTTTTTTCATATGGTTAATCTGGTTAACTTTAGAAATCTTCGAAAAGGATGATAAAAAAAGAGCCGGATATTATTGGTCATCCGGGATTGCTATTGGATTAAGCCTGTTAACCAAAGCCACTGCCATTTTATTCGTGCTTCTACCTTTAATCCTGAAACTTATTTTTTTAAGAAAAAGCACCTTTGTTCCTTGGAAATCGTTGTTGCAGACATATTTACTTGGATTTCTAATTGCCGGCTTTCCTTACGGTGTACTATATTTTACATCTCCAGATTTTTCAGTAAAAAATATTTTTATTCCCGCAATGCATAGTGAAGGTCAGGCAAGCACCCTCGATATATTATTCAGGATTCCCGCAAGGATATTTAGCAGTATTGAAATTCCGTTTGATTACTTTACCACCTATTTAACAAATCCTGTTTTATTTATTGCGATAGCATTTTTCTTTTTTCATTTCAAAAACGTTAATCAAAGATATCTTATATTGGCATTCTATTTTTTAATTCCCTACTTCCTTCTGGTGGGTACTACAGGAGGGGGGTTTTCAAGATACTATTTATTCTGCGGAACACCCATTTTAATTTGGGCTTCGCTGGCTCTAAATTATTGTGTAGATTTTATTGATAAGCAGATTCCAAAAAAATTTCTTTATTTGACTATTACCCCCATACTAATAACAGCGTTTTATCCCGCTATTGCTTTTGATATTAAACTACTAACCGAACCTTCAAAAACTCCATTTATAAGCAGAGATTATGATCAATATGTTAGTGGCAGATTTTCTGGTTATGGAATGCCGGAGGCTCTGGATTATTTCAAGAAGGTATCTAGTGACAAGAAAATTACGATTTTTACTACTCCCAACTGGGGTAACCCGGCAGATTCAGTGCATGTTTATCTATCAGATTATCCGAATATCACGGTATATACGGCTTCATGGGTATTTGAACATGTACTTTTGCCATCGGATGCTTCAAAAATAGTAGCAAAAAATAAATATAAAAAAAACTTTGAGTTTCATGTCAGCAACCTTTCAGATGTATATTTCATATGCAATTCTCTCGATTTTGAACGAAACATATTTCTCAAGAAAAATAAAGGTTTTCAGTTAGTCAGCTCTTTCCAAAAACCAAATAGTAATATATTCATTGACATTTATAAGCGTATTTAGCTTTCCTCAACCTTTACTCTTAGCTTAGCACTTGCATTAACTCATTATTATCCAATGATAAAATCTTTTAAGCAGAAATTTGAAATGTCTGTAATTTTTTATTTTAATAAGGTTTTTCCAAATAATGCCGGGTCTGCTATAGAATTTGAGAAAAGCTTGCCTCTGAATTTTCTTTAAATGTTTTCTTGTGATTCCATTTGATGAATATACCGCATTCATAAAGTAAAAATGACCCCAATCTACTTTATCCAATTCGTTATTTTTTTTCATATCATTAAAAATTTCGGTTCCTGGTAAAGGTAAAAAGGTAAAATAGTTCGCTCTAATTAGAGGTAATTTCAAGGATAATTCGATTGTCTTTTTCATTTCTTCAATTGTTTCACCGGGATATCCAAACATAAAAAATCCGGCGATATCTATTCCTGATTCCTTAATCACGCTCACTCCATTTAATATTTTTTTTACCGTTAATTCTTTCTTCGTCATTTTAAGCACTCTGTCTGAACCTGATTCAATTCCAACCGAAATTAAATACAGCCCGGATTCTTTCATTATTTCAAGACATTCCTTATCCAGAGTATCCAACCTCACGCCATTAGGAGTGGCCCATGAAATATCAAGGTTTGATTCTAATAGTTTTTTACAGAAATTTTTTACAAATTTTTTGTTTAATGTAAAGTTATCGTCAACGAGATGAAACTCTCTTATATGATACTTTTCATAAAGAAAATTAATTTCTTCAAAAATATTTTCAATACTGCGTTTCCTTACTTTCCTTCCTACCACAAAATGCGCTGCACAGAATGTGCATAAAAAGGGACATCCTCTGGTGGCGATGATAGGCGCTATAGGAAACCTCTCAAAAAAAGCGCCATGTTGAGCTTCGGGATATTCGTCAGGACGAATCAAATCCCAGGCTACGGAAAACTGGTCTATATTTTGATTGTAAGACGGTGAATTAATAATAATATTACTGCCTTCCTTCCATATGAGTCCCGGGATATCTGAAAAGCCCTGATTACTGCTCTCCAACCTTTCAAGCAGGAGAGGAAAGCCAATCTCAGCTTCTCCTGCAAATCCAAAATCCAGATCTTCTTGAAATAATGTCATAGTTTCATGAGGTGCAGCAGAGGGATGAGGTCCTCCCACAATTGTTATTTTATTAGCTTTCTTGGCTATTTTTAGGTACTCTTTCAGAAGTGGAATGTCATAAGTATATACTTGAAAACCAACCATATCAGGGGAAGTGTCTTTTAGATAACTAAAAAAATCATCTCTTTTTATATTTTCCTTTATCGAGTCAAGGATGACAACATCATGCTTTGGCCGGACAGAATTCGCTAAATACCCTAAACCCAGAGGAGGCTGAATATGATCAGACAAATTATAGATTTTTGTTAAAATGATTTTCATCGTTAATGAATACTTTAATTGAACCCGGTTTATTTTTTTTCAATGGCCAGTCTACTACAATGAAAATGTTCAGTTTTTTATTATGATACTTTAATGCTATTTATTTGGCAAAAGTGTTGCCTAAAGCTTTTTGAAAAAACTGCATTTGAACCTCTCGCGTAACAAACTTCGAGAAAAATGCTTGTTAAACATTTTCAAGTGAATTAAAAAAAATAGAGGAAGAAGCACCCCACAATCTTTTTATCAATTTCTAAAGAGAACGTATTTTTATAAGATCCTGATTAGATGATTTGAAATTTATTAGTTATTGTATTTTTTATAATGCTTCCTATTAAGCGTATCACGCTAATTGACAATATGCCTTCCATTAACTTTCTTTTCTTAGTAATCGTTCTGTTATTTTTAACTACTCATCCTAATTCATTTAACTATTCTTCCAATTTTTAATGACAAGGTTGTTTACATTTCCTGGGTAAAAAATGATTAATGAGAGTTCGCATAATGCCTATATACCAATACAAATAGATAATAAAAAACTCCTTCTCATATGGTTGATTGCTTTGTCCTTTAATGTTTTTGAGGATCCCTTATGGGCAGCTAGGTTTGCATCAATTATAGAAGGCTTCTTTTCTCTTTTTGAAATTTACTTTATTGAGGAAAGACTTCTTTTTGCATGGGTGGACTGCTTTGCAACATTATTTTACAAGATCTACCCGTACTATAGCAAGAAAACACTAGCTTTACAGTAATCAAAATTGTAAGCACCTTTAGCTAAATCAACAAGAACCTAGCGGAACTAGCGGAATTTGACAGAAAACCATAACATGCTGCAAACTAATCAATTGTAAAACTGAATGAGAGTAGAAGTAAAAAAAATTGAATTGTTAATGTTGAAGTATTTTTATTCTGGATTGACATAAGATTACTTTAGTAGAATAACCAACTATGGAAAATAAAATAGATTTAACGGTACTGATTCCTACACTTAACGAAAAAGACAATATTATCCACTTAATCCCTAAGGTAAGGACAATTATTTCAGCTTTAATGAATAACTATGAAATTGTAGTTATCGATGGAGGTTCTGAAGATGGAACTATTGAGGCTGCTACCTCTCTTGGAGCAAAAATTGTAATTCAAAGACTTGAGGGATATGGTGGTGCTTTAAAAGATGGGTTTGAATATGCAAAAGGTAGATACATTCTAACTCTAGATGCTGATCTATCTCATGATCCAAAATTTATCAAGAGTATGTGGGAAAAACGTCATGATGCAAAAATTGTTATTGGCTCACGCTATATCCCTGGAGGTGCCGCCAGGATGCCCGCCACAAGAAAAATATTAAGTATTATATTGAATGTTTGTTTTTCTAAAATTCTGTCTCTGCCAGTAAAAGATTTGTCCAGCGGTTTCCGTCTTTATCACAAACATATACTTGAAGAAATAACTTTGGAGGGAACTAATTTTGAAATATTAGAGGAGGTACTTATTAAATGTTATGCGCTAGGACATAAAATTTCTGAAGTTCCTTTTACATATATTCCACGAGAAAGTGGCAGATCCAAGGCAAAGCTAATAAAGTTTGGATTTGCTTTATTAAAAACACTTGTAAAGATGCGACGCCTTCGAAATTCTATTTCATAATGGATAAACCACCTACTTCCCAGAGTTATCTGACTTGCAGTTAGAATTTTTTGTTTTTAAAAGCAAACGTTTTCTCGCAAACTAAACTAGGAATCTATAACTTTTTATTATCATATTTGAAATATAAAAACGATGATTGACAATAAACATTCTAGTAACTTTTTCTTCATGGCAGTTGTCGTGTTATTCTTGCTAACCCGCCTCGCCCATTTAACAATTATTCCAATCTTTAATGACGAAGCAATTTATATTAGCTGGGCAAAAATAATTAATGAGGATTTACATGATATATGGCTACCAATAAAAGTAGATAACAGTAAGCCTCTTTTCTTATGGTTAATTGCCATTTTCTTGAATTTATTTGAGAATCCTTTATGGGCAGCGAGGTTTGTTTCAGTCTTAGCAGGATTTTTTTCCCTGATCGGAGTTTATTTGATTGGACAAAAGCTTCATTCAAAGTGGGTAGGTTGCTTATCAGCATTATTTTACACAGTCTGCCCATATTATTTATTCTATGATCGTATGGCCCATAAAGACAGTTTGCTAAACTGTCTTTTTACATGGCTACTATTCTTGACCTTAGAAATGCTAAAAATGAATGAAAACGATAGAGGGAGATATTACTTGGCAATGGGGTTTACTATAGGATTAAGTTTACTGACAAAAGGTACAGCTATTTTATTTGTAATGCTACCCTTAATCTTGATATTTATTTTTTCCAGAAAAAATACTTTAGTTCTATGGAAACCTTTGATATTTACATATTTACCTGGGTTTCTAATTGGCATTTTTCCTTATGGTTTTCTTTTTCTGACCTCTTCCGATTTTTCTGTAAAAAATATTTTTATTCCAACTGGAAATAGCCTGGGACAGGCAAGTATTATAGATATATTATATAGAATTCCGACAAATCTATACCACGGCGCCGGTGGAACGATTTCTTATTTTACAACATACTTGACAATCCCCGTTACATTGCTTGCAGCAGCATTTTTTATCTTTCAATTCAAATTTATAAAAAATAAAACAAATGTGGTTTTGATATGTTATTTCTTGATTCCATATTTTTCCCTTCTTAGTGTTGTAGGTCAAGGTTTTTCAAGACATTATTTATTTTGCGGAACACCTATTTTACTTTGTGCAGCCATGGCCCTATATTATGGTGTAGATCATATTAAAAAACGAATCCCAGGAAAATCTCTTTATTTAACTATTGCCCCCATAGCTATAATAGCACTTTATCCTGCAATTATTTTTGATATTAAACTGCTAACTGAACCCGAGAATGTTTCATTTGTTGAAAGAGATTATGACCAGTATATTAGTGATGAGTTTTCCGGTTATGGTATACCTGAGGCACTCAATTATTTCAAGAAGGTTTCTACAAATAAAAAAATTGCGGTTTTTACTACCCCCAACTGGGGTAACCCTGCAGATTCAGTGTATATTTATTTATCAGATTCTCCGAATTTATCAGTATATACGACTCATTGGGTATTTGAACAAAATCTTTTGCCTGCCCGTGCTTCAAAAATAATAATCAAAAATATGTACCAAAAATATACTGGTAAAAATATTAGCGAGCTTCTCATTAATAGCGATTCCTACGTGTATTTTATATGCAGTTCCAGCGAATTTGAACAACATATATTTCTTAAGAAAAATAAAAATTTTCAGTTAGTCAGGTCTTTTCGAAAACCGAGCAGTACAATATCTATAGATATTTATAAACGTACTTCATGAAATGTTCGTTACATTGCAGGCTATGAAAACTCATAAAATATTTCATAAAAAAATTAGCATACTTTTAATTTTTTCCATTTCAATTTCCATAAAGATACTTTATTTTTTCCATTTTAGTGAGAATCCTTTTTTTAACTTCATCCATGACACATCTGACGCAATAAACTTTGATATCGGCGCTCAAAACTTTGCTTCTGGCGATCTTTTAGCTACCTCCGCCAATAATAGTTATTCACCCCTTTATAAATATTTTCTTGGTTTCATTTATTTTTTAGCAGGCAGAAATCTTCCTGTGGTATGGGGAATTCAATTTTTTTTAGGAACAATCACTGTTTTGCTGATATTTTTAATAACATCGAAACTATTTAATCCTCGTGCCGCGCTTATAAGCTCGATTATATATGCCTTGTACGGTCCAGAATTAATGTACGAGGGAATTCTTTTAAGAGCCTCCTTTATAACATTCCTCGGAGTTTTATCTCTTTATCTTTTAATTCAACTGGAGGAAAAAAGTAATTTCTTAGGGATTCTGATAACTGGTTTTGTTATCTCACTCTTTGTTCAAAGCCGCCCAAATATCATATTAGTTTTCGCTTTACTATTTTTCGTTTCTTTTTATTCTATCGATAGAAAAAATCTAAAAAAATATCTGTTCTTAAGCTTTATTGTTTTGCTATTCTTTATTCCTTTACTAGTACAAGCATATGTCGTGCATGAAAAATTTGTTTTTTTTGACTCAAGCGGGCCTAAGGCAATATTAATGGGAAACAACCCTGCTTATTCTGGCGCTGAGTACTCGCCCCAAATCGGCAATCTTATAGGTTCAACAAAATACAAGGAAATCATTTTTATACTTTTTCAAAACCTTATCGGCCATCCTCTTGAAATGATTACACTGTACCTCAGAAAGTTTTATTATTTTTTTAACTCATATGAGTTTCCCAGTAATTATAACTTTTATATTTTCCAGAAATATTCTTTTTTACTCAGAACTCCTTTTTCTAATTTTACGTTTTTTTCTTCTCTCGGTTTAATGGGGTTTTTATTAAATATTGATAATTTCAAGCGTCTTAAGCTTTTATATATCTATATGATAGGCATGACCATGTCGGTCGTATTGCTTTATGTTGTTAGCAGATTCAGGATTCCGGTTGTTCCATACTTTGCTATTTTTGCCGGGTGCTTTTTAGATAGGATATCCACCTGGTGCGTATTTAGAAAATATAAAAAAATAATTCTTTCTGTAACAACTTTTATCATTTTATTTTTTTTGTTTAATGGCATTCCGAATGTATCCAAAACAGATGAAGCAAATGAATACGCTAATTTAGGCAATGCCTATCTCAACAGTGGGAATGTAGAAAAAGCGCTGGCTGCATACAATAAAAGCCTGAAGATAGATCCAAACAATTTTTATTCACATCATAATCTTGGGAAAGTTTACATAATGCAGGGTCGGCTTTCAAAAGCAATCAACGAATTCACAATGGCAATAAAGCTCAATCCGGGTCAATGGGAAACATTTTATAACTTAGGTCTTGCTCATATGAGATCCGGTCAATTCAGTGACGGGGAAAAAGCATTATTATTTGCAAAAAACCTCGCGCCACAGAAATCTCAAATTTATTTTAGCCTGGGGAATATTTATCAAAATATGGAATTGTTTGAGAAATCTTTAGAATCCTATAAAAACTATTTCTCACTTGTTGAAAAAGACTGGAAAGGTCCTTTCCAAATTGGAAATGTTTTTAGTAAATTAGGACGTTTTGAAAATGCGATTATAGAATATAGAAAATCAAAGGAACTTAACCCTAAACACACACAAACTTTAATTAACCTTGGTAATGCTTATTCTTATTTAAACAAACCTGGTTTGGCATTAAAGGAATATCTATTAGCTCTATCACTTAATCTGAAGGATCCCTTATTCCACAAAAATATTGGTATATTATACGCAAGAAAGGATTTTTATTACCCTGTAAAAGCAGTTTATCATCTCCAAAAATCGTTAGAATTAGATCCTGATCAAAATTCCGCAAAATCAATGAGAAAGTTAATTAATCAGTTAAGAGAATCTTAAAATATCTTAATACTTTATTAGTTTTTGTCTTTTGTTAATCTTAATCTGCTAATTATCAAAATTTTTTTAATAAGTGCTAACGACATAGGACTTTATTGTTTTTAAATTTTCCGCATCTAAATTTAGGAAATGTACACTTTTATTACCATTATAGTGAAAAATGGCGTATGAGACTTTTTAAATCGCTCTTTTTTACATTTACTTTAGTATTATTTATAATAAATCAGGAAAGACTGTGCTACATCGACATAGTGCAAAAGCATATTTAAAATTTTATAAAATGTCCTGGGTTTCCAATTTTTCTTGCATTGCATTTAAGACATCAGCAAAATCCTGAAACTTGATTCCATTATCCCAGGATTTCTTGAAGTAAAAAAAAGCGGTAGGCTCATCTTCAATTTTTTTCCAATAAAGCATCCCTAATTGATAATAAATAATCGCATTGTTTTTATCAGGGTATATGATGAGATACTGGTATAGAGACATAAGATAATGCTCCATTTCAGCAGAAGACCATTTCAAAAAGATATCTGGAAGGGTTAAATCCGGTTGAAAAAAGAAAAAGGGTCCTGTTTTCTTCTGTAAAACGCTCATAATGTTTTTTGAAAAATCATTGGAATATGATTGAAAATCTGAATTTTGTAGTATTATTTTATCTTGCAAATTTTCAATTTGAAGAGAAAGAGATTTCTTCTCCTCGCTGTCAGCCATTAAGTCATAAGCTTTTTGCCAATGATAAATCGCCCATAATGGCATATACAGAGAATCATTATAAATCGTTCCTAATAGCAAATGTGGCGAGTAATGTAACGTAGAATTTAGAATAATAGAGCGCAAGCTTTCTAAAAAAGCTTCTTTATGTTTTTTACTTTTGTATAAAGCTAACGCATAGTTATAATGCAATCTTGAAGATGAATAATTGTATAGTGCCGCTTTTTTAAATGACTCTGTTTCTTTTAATAGGTTTTTTTTTTGACGATACTTTTCCCCTTCTTTAGCATAATAAGAACTAAAAAGCGAAAGCAACATTTCTGGTTTTGGCGATACAGGTTTTAATGTTCTGTAGTGGTCCCAAGCTTTTTTATAATACTTGTAAGAATAACGGTCATCTTTTTCATTTGAGTTTTTCAAGAAAGCAGTTCCGACATTTATATAATCAACTATTCGAATCTTCCCTGTCGGCAAGGGGTTCGTTTTTTCAATAAAACTTAAAAGAATAAAACAAGTACATAACACAGACAAAGAAAACCATTGTTGGTTCTTTATTTTTTGGAACACAACCCATAAAGTATAAGCTGCAAACAAAGATAGAAAAGGAACTATTGAAAGGCGATACCGAGACAAAATCAAGAACGGTAAATACATCAAAATATTAGCAACAAAGTAAGCGTGTAAAAGAGTCCAGTCTCTTCTATTTTTTCGCAACAATACAAAGCCGATAATCCCCAGAGACCCGTATAAAGCAAAGGGAATAGAACCCCATTTAAGAATCGGAGAAAAATCCTGAGAAAGATAAAAGTTTAAAGCATTAGGAGGCTCGTAGTTATTAAAATAATAATATATTTTTTTTGGATACATTTGTAAAAAACGAATAGGGTGTTTAAATGCTGTTTCAGCAATGTAACGCATTACTGGTAAAATTTTCAGTGGCACATTCTTCGCATATTCAAAATAGATCTCTTGTGGTGGGTAAACTCGAGGGTCATGATCTACCATGTTTGATATCAATAAATTTTCAGCTGCTCCACCCCCGCCCGAGGCATCATACAAGCCCCACTCCCCACGAACAACTTTAACCCATACGAGCAAAGGAATAGATGTAAGAATAAATATTAGAAGAAAACCAGCAAAATATTTTTTCCCTTTATTTTTAAGACAAAAAACTTTTCTCCAGAGAAACGCAAAGGCAAAGGGAAGTATCAGTAGGTAGTTTGTTCTAGCTTGCATAACCAAAGACAAGAAAACTGCGCTCAAAATCATAAACGATGCGCATTGTCTATTTGCAAACCGAATTAGTAAATAGCATGACGTTACTTCAAGAAAGGTAATAAAAACGGCGCGAAAAACAGTGGCCTCGTATAGCCAGTTGACACCATAAAAAGTGAACAACATGGCCGCAATAAAACTAACAGATGTTTTAAAATAGTGGTTACCTATAAAATAAATTAACAACGTGGAAATAGTTCCAAGAAAAAATTGAGTGAACCAAACCATATTGAAACTGCTCCCTAACAACCAAAAGATTACTCCTAAAAAATATTGATACAGCGGAGCAGGTGGAATAATACCAGGGGATACTGCTAAAATATTTCCGTTGGCAAAAGCTTGAGCGCCTTTATAATAATGAGCTTGGTCAAATCCATCGTGTAGATAATCAAAATACGGACTATTCTGGAATTGGTAATAATAAATACAGCGAACAGCCAGAGCAGAGACGAAGAGGATTAAAGGATAATATTTTGTGACACTTTTCAATATTAATTATAAGGTGTTTTCAAAGAGATATTACTAAATAATCACAAAAGATTATAACTTTTTTTGAACGACAATTACAAACATCAATAAAAAAAATAATCCTTTGTACATCTATGGTATAAAAATTTTTTTACATAGATTGAGGACAATTGGTGTGGTATTGTTTTTAATAGGCAGAAAAGACTTTTCTATATCGAAATAATACAAAAGTGGATTTGAAATATTTAGTTTTTTTTGAATATTATGTTTGAAGATTTAATAAAAGTAATAAAAGAAAATCAAAAGTTTGTTATTACTACTCATATAAACCCAGATGGCGATGGGTTAGGATCAGAAATTGCTTTCTTTCATTTATTAAAGAACCTTGGGAAAGAAGTCTCTCTGATCAATCAGGATCCCCCCCCGGTCACTTATTCTTTCCTCGATAAAAAAGGTAATTTTTGTGTTTATAGCAGGGAGTCACACCATGAAATATTTAAATCTGCTGATGTCTTTCTTGCTATTGATTTAAGCAGCCCTGATAGGCTTGGGGCGGTAGAAGAAGAACTTAAAAACAACAATATTTATTCTGTTTGCTTTGACCATCATCCGCCGGATAAAAAATTTGCAGACATCCATGTAGTTAATGAAAAAGCGTCTTCCATAGGCGAGATGATATACGATCTTGCAAAAGAAATGGGTTTAAATACAACTAAAGATATAGCTTTAGGTATTTATGTATCGATCCTCACAGACACCGGCTCATTTAAATACACAAATACTAACAGTAAAACTCATATGATAGCGGCAGAATTGCTAAAGTACGGGATCGAACCTTACAGCATTTATAAAAATATTTACGAAAACAATTCATACCAAAAAATTCTCCTTATGGGAAAAATGCTAAATACATTTCAATTGGATGAAGCTAACAAATTGGCATGGGCTGTTGTGACGCAAAAAGTGCTTAAAGAAACAGGGTTTGATTTTAGCTCGGAAGATAAAGAGGGTTTTATTGATATATTACGATCACTAAATGGTATAGAGGTTGTTCTAATGTTTTCTGAAAAAGAAAAAGATGTTATTAAAGTCAGCCTACGTTCTAAAGGTAATATTGATGTCAATCAAATTGCCATGAAATTTGGAGGAGGAGGACATCCTTTTGCCGCCGGAATCACTTTAAATAAAGCAAAGCTTGAACCAACTGTTCAAAAAATATTATTGGAAACCTCCAATTCCGTTAAAGTCTTTATTGGTTCTCATAAAAAATAAGCACCAATTCACTACAGAACTGCAGGACCGATACCAAAATAATTTTATAACCACGAAGGCCGCGAAAAATATTATGAAATTGGAACAGGGTCTCGTTTGTCTTAGCGTTCCAACATTCAATAAGTTACGTAAAAAATTCATTAAAAAGTCATCCGGAGTTTAACCTTCGGTGCATAATGTTCGATATTTTATTTTAGCAAAAGATGGAAACAGCAATCCTCATACTTTTCATTATTTTTTTCTCCCTTGAGCGGATTGTTTCTTGTGGACTCAATGAACTCAATCTGCGACATCTTCTTTCACACAAAACCAAGGCTCCTGAGTTCTTTCGTGATTCGATTGACGACGATACCTACCGCAAATCTATCACCTATACTCTTGACAAAGGCAAAATGGCCCGCTGGAGTCTCATTTATGACACTCTCATTACTATTTGGATTCTCTTTGGCGGAGTTCTCCCCTGGCTGGAAGAATGGTCGGGGTCTTATAATTTTAATTCCATTATCACGGGCATCTTGTTTATTTTCGGACTTGGTGTTATCTCGTTTCTCCTGGGATTGCCTCTGGAATGGATATCAATATTTGGGATAGAACAAAAGCATGGTTTCAACAAGATGACTGTTCGCCTCTATATCACAGATAAAATCAAGGGACTATTCCTAACAATTCTTATTGGTGGTTCATGTCTTTATGCTATTTTGTGGTTCATGGAAGCTTCAGGAATGTTATGGTGGGTTTGGGTATTCGGTTTCATCATGTCTTTCCAGGTTATTATGCTCATTATTTATCCTCTGTTCATTGCCCCTCTGTTCAACAAATTTGAACCACTGGAAGATGGAGAATTCAAACATGCTATACAGGAATTAAGCGAAAAGATTAAGTTTTCTTTAAGCGGTATATTTCGTATGGACGGCTCCAAACGGTCGAGTCATTCCAATGCCTACTTTACCGGATTCGGCAAAAGCCGTCGGATTGTATTGTTCGATACTTTAATGAAAGAAATGACCATTCCTCAAAGCGTGGCTGTTTTGGCGCATGAAATGGGACATTATAAATTGCATCATATAAAAAAGATGATTGGTATCAGCGCAGTTAGCCTCTTCACTGGTTTATTCTTTCTTAGTTTAATATATGATTATCCTCCACTGTTTAAGGTGTTCGGCTTGGACATGCCAACCAATCATGGTGCTTTAGTTCTGTTTTCTCTTCTATCCGGAACTTTTACTTTTTATTTAAAACCATTATATTCAGCGTTATCTCGCAAACATGAATATGAGGCGGATCGTTTTTCAGTTAAAAATATTGGAGAAAAAAAATCTATGGAAGACGCATTATTGCGGCTAACGAAACAAAATTTATCTAACCTTACACCCCACCCTTGGTACAGTACTTTTTACTACTCTCACCCTACCATAATAGAACGTATTCAGGCAATCAGAGCGCTTTGAAAGACAGTAACAGTCAGTGAAAAAAAGCTGATTGCTTCCGGAAAATACATGTTCAAATCTGTTTTCTGATATCTGTTATCCGTTATCTGTTGTCTATCATTTTTGCGGCTCAATAATTACTTTAATAGACTCTTCAGCCTCTGCTACTAATTGAAAACCTTTCGCTGTTTTTTTTAACCCTAAACGGTGTGTAATCATATCTATCAGATTTACTCGCTTATGCCGAATAAATTCAATGGCAGCTTCAATATCATCAGGCGCGGCGCCATAGGTTGGCATCAGCGTAATTCCGTTCCTCCAGAATTCATTTATTGGTAAAGGCACCTCGATACCTGGTCCCGGCGCGGCAAAAAACAATACCACCCCTCCCTTGTCAACAGACTTCAACGCCTGAGAAATTGCGGGCATTGCGGCAGTACAGAGAATAACATGATCAGCAAGACTACCATTATTTTCTTTTTTTAAGCGTGATGGAATATCTTCTTTTGCATGTAGAACAACATCCGCTCCAAATTGCTTCGCCGCCTTTAAACGAAAATCATTTATATCAGTAGCAATTATTTTGCTTGCTCCAGCAGCCTTAGCCATTTGTATATGAAGCAAACCTGAAATGCCGCTCCCAATAACTAAAACAGACTGGCTCTCTTTAATACCCATTAATCTTTGCCCGCGAACTACACAGGCAAGTGGCTCTATAAAAGAGCCTTCTTCATAAGATACATTTTCTGGAAGAACAAAAACTCCCCGATCCACATTTATTTCAGGCACGCGGAGAAATTCTGAAAATCCTCCGGGATCAAAATTTGTGGTGTGCAAGGTATGGCAGGCGGTATGCTGTCCTTTAAGGCAATATTTGCAAGTATTGCATGGAACATGGTGAGACACAAAAACCCGATCCCCGATTTTATAATTCTTAACACCCTCCCCTGCTTTTACAATTTCTCCGGCAATTTCGTGCCCTAAAACACGTGGCGCAGTTTTAACCCGGTACCATTCCAACACATCACTGCCGCAAATACCGCTTGCAATTACTTTAACAAGCAGCTCCATCTTTCCGATTTTTGGAACGGGTATTTCCTCCAAACGCACATCATCATTCTTATAATACATTGCAACGCGCATACTTTATTCCTGAGTAAACCTCGTTAAATTGTTACTGCTATAATCAAAAACAATAACATTCAGTCATTTCCTATATACTGCAACACATACCAATATCCAAAATACAGGTAAATAACAAATGCCAAACAACTTGAAATCCTTTTCTCATATCAAAACATGAGATCAAAATTGCCTTTTTTTGAGTTTTAAAAGTGTTTGGAAAACACAGTCGCAACTTGTGACGGGAAATTTCAATTTTTATATTATTTGCGATTTATTATTTGAATATTTTGGTTTTTTATTTCATCTACCTTAACCTTATGCAACAAAGAATGTCAATAAAAAGGGTTTTATACTGCGCCCCCAACGAATCAAGCTGCTATTTTTGGGGTGGAGTGCACGATAATAAGTAATCCAGTAATATCTTCTTAAACGTTATTTTTTTGAACTCAGAGTGTAATATGATAAAATGAAAAGTAGCTAATACCACTAAATAGAATAGAATGAAAAGAAGGACTTTCCTAAAAAAGATCACCGGTTGCTCACTTGCGATAACAGCAGGTAGTTTGGCTTTGCCGCAAGGGGCTAAGTGTGAAGTTGTTAAACCTTTCGCTGAAATTATCTGCAATAATTATCTGGATGAGATAATTCGAAAAAGAATTATTGAGATAAAAAAGCAAAATCCCTTACTAAGTTTTGGGGATTTGCACTGCCATTCATATTTTTCCGACGGGAGCTATTCAGTAAATGACCTGATGCTTCGGGCTGCCTCTCTCGGGCTCGATTTTCTAGTAATCACCGAACATCTCACCCCTCAATGGTATAATTCTGAATGTTGCGTTGAATCAATCATCGCGCAACGAAATGCCTACGATCAATGGAATTATAAAGACTTAAAGCCACCTGCCATTTATCCGGCTGTGGAAGTAGCTACCAGAGAGGGGCATCTTATTGCTGTTTTCCCTGAAGAATATTTTAATCCAAAACATCTTCGGGAAATAAAACAATATTTTAAACATTTTTACTATTTTGAAGCACCATCAGAGACAGTGGCAAAATTAATACGCAAAATGAACGGCGTTTCAATTATTGCCCATCCAAACGTTGTTCGTTCATATCCTTTTGGAATCTCTTCGGATTATACAAAAAAATACCTTGCTGGACTTGTAGACGCAATAGAAGACGTGAGTACCGGCCATGGATATCAAAGAGATTATTCAAAAGAAACAGGGCTGGCCTCTATCGGTTCCAGTGACGACCATTTAAATATTCTAATGGGCACCTCAGTTACTCAATTTAACCGGTCAGAAGAAAAAAATATTATTCAGGCCATTCGCAACAAAACAACCAAAGCTGTTCAGATTACTGACCTCTTAAATCCCTTATTTACACCCACCAAGTTGTTTTTTAGTGTCTAAAAATATATCCCACTGATTTCGACATAATTCACTTAATTCGTAGAGTATTTTTGCATTATAATCTTAATACTATGAATAAATCATCCATTAGAGAAAGAATCAATGCGCTTAGGGAACAGATCAATTATCACAATCGGAAGTATTACGTTGAGAATGCTCCACACATCTCTGATTATGAATATGACCAGCTTATTGCCAGGTTAAAAAAGCTGGAGAAGAAGCATCCTGAATTAATTGTACCGGAGTCACCAACTCAGCGAGTAGGCGGAGAACCATCGGAAGAATTTAAAACAGTCGAGCATGCCGTGCCAATGCTTAGTCTGGACAATACATATTCAAAAGAAGAAATAATTGATTTTGATAAAAGGACAAGAAAAGGGCTTGATGAAGATAATATTGAATATGTGGTTGAATTGAAAATAGACGGCTTAGGGGTTTCTTTGATTTATAAAAATGGACTATTAATAAGGGGAACAACCCGGGGAGACGGGATTCATGGGGAGGATGTGACCGGCAATTTAAGGACTATACGTTCTGTCCCATTAAAGATAAACATTGATGATGACAAGTTAAACCAGTTTGAAGTAAGAGGGGAAGTGTATCTTAATCATCTGGATTTTAAAAAATTTAATCTACAAAGGGAAGCTGCTGGCGAACCCCTTTTCGCCAATCCCCGTAACGCTGCCGCTGGCTCCATAAGACTGTTAAATCCTCGTACCACTGCTTTACGACCATTAAATATTTTTCTCTACAATTTGATATCAGAAAACAACAGATTCTTCAACACTCATTTCGAAGCACTAAAGGCGCTAAAAACCCTTGGTTTTAGGGTTAACCCCGATATAGCGCTTTGTAAAAATCTCAATGAAGTTTTTCGACAAATTGACAAATGGCAGGAAGAAAGGCGCACATTAAATTATGACGTGGACGGGCTGGTCATCAAAGTAAATGCTTTTTCTCAACAAAATATTTTAGGTGCTACAGCAAAGCATCCTCGATGGGCAATCGCATATAAATATCCGGCGGAGCAGACAACAACCCGGGTTGAAGATATAATTGTACAAGTCGGAAGAACCGGTTCTTTAACCCCTGTTGCAAAACTTAAACCGGTTACGCTCTCAGGTTCCACGGTAGCAAGAGCAACCCTTCATAACGAGGATGAAATAAAGCGCAAAGATATCAGGATTGGCGACACAGTAGCAATAGAAAAGGGGGGTGAAATCATCCCAAAAGTACTGCGGGTCTTAACCGAAAAAAGATCCGGTAACGAGAAGATTTTTTCTATTCCTAAAAAATGCCCTGTTTGTAATGCTAGAGTTTACCGTCCAGAAAGTGAGGCAGCGTTAAGATGTACCGGTACCGCCTGTCCGGCCCAATTAAAAGAGCGACTTCAACATTTTGCCTCCCGTAAAGCAATGGACATCGATCATCTTGGTACTCAAATTATAGATCAATTAGTGAAAAAGGGCCTGGTAAAAAATTTCGCTGACCTATATTTATTAACAGAAAAAAAAGTTGCCGATCTTGAAAGAATGGGTGAAAAATCAGCAAGGAACCTGATAGAAGCAATCAAGAAAAGCAAAAAGACAGGCTTTAACAGGCTGCTTTTTGCCATTGGAATGAGGCACGTTGGTGAAAGGGCTGCCTATTTGTTATCTAACAATTTCTCTTCAATAAAGGAGTTGAAATCAGCTTCAAAAGAAAAAATTGAATCTATTCATGAGATCGGCCCAAAAGTATCTGAAAGCATTGTTTATTTTTTCGCCGAAAAGAAAAACGTTCAGGTTGTGAATAAGTTAGAAAAGCTTGGCGTCAACATGGAATCGATACAAAGCAAGAAACAAAAAGATTTGCTGCAGGGGAAACAATTTGTTTTGACCGGTGCTTTAACAAAATATTCACGCGATGAAGCAAAAGAGTTGATTATAAATGCTGGAGGGCGGGTAACTCCGTCAGTAACAAAAAAGACAGATTACCTTTTAGCCGGGGAAAAACCTGGCTCGAAATATGAAAAGGCTAAAGCCTTAAACATTAAAATAATTAATGAGGAAGCTTTCGAAAAAATATCCGGCCTTTTTTAACCCTCTATCTCCTTTATTTTTGTTCTGATTTTTCTTCGCAGATTAGGAGAAGGTCTATTATTCAAGGCCTGCTCTAGATAGTCCAGCGCCTTGCTTTTTTCACCCAGAGCATTATAGGCCACCCCTATTGTATACATGGAATCGATGACCTTATTCCCGCTTCCATATTCATCTATTACTACATTAAATTTTTCTATCGCTTTCTCGTAATCCTCCATCATGAAGTAGCACTGCCCTATCCAAAAAACTACATTGTCTCGATAGTTGGGGGGTGTTCTGCGATTATCTAAGCTTTTAAACAAACGGAGAGAATCTTTATATTGTTTAATATTGAATAATCGAAGAGCTTTGTCATAACCACTTTTAGCACCGCCCCTAGATGTTCCTCTTGCGACTTTCCGCGGCGGCGGGCTCGTCTTTAATTTTGCTTCAAATTCAATTTCATTAATATTATCTTTTAAATCTTCGATTTGGGATTGCAGTTTATGAATAGTATCTTTTAATTCTTCGATTTCTGCTGAGTTTGTTGCGCCTTCTCCACTTCCTCCCCCTTTCATCTCTTCAATTTCACTTACGCGAGGAGAAAGAGAACTCACTGTATCTTCCAGTTCTTCTAATTTTACTTGAGACTCTTCCTGTTGAGATTGTAACGTTTGGAGGTTTGTTTTCAGTTCTTCCATTTCTTCTGGTTCAGCCGATTCAGCCTCATCGAATTCTTCAAATTCGCTTTCGAGTTCCACATCTTCTTCATCATCACCCCAAAAGGGTATAAATGCGCACCCGGAAAATGAAATCGATATAACAAAAATAAATGTAATGAAATAAACTACTCTAAATTTTTTAATAATTTTGTCCATGATTTCCTCCACCCAAAAAGATTCAAAATTCAAATAAATGTTAGATAATTAGAATACATTAATACCTATTTTACGGTAATATCAAGAAAAACATTAGCTTTTTATATTTCAGTGTTGATTAAAGCTCCCAATAGCTGTTATTGGGAATCTTCAATGTTAAGTATTGACACCCTGCATCGCTCGCTAAACACATTCAAAAATGTACTTCTATATTTTCTGAGTTGTTAAGGCTATAAAACAACTACTTTGGAACCTTTTCCCAGTCCTTTAAAAATCTTTCAATTCCTATATCAGTTAACGGGTGTTTAGAAAGTTGTTGGATTACTTTAAAAGGAATCGTAGCCACATGAGCGCCCATAAGGGCCGCATCATTAACATGAATAGGACTTCGAATACTGGCAACAATGACCTCTGTCCCAAACCCATAATTACCATAAATTTCTAATATCTGACTAACTATATCCATTCCTACATGCCCAATATCATCCAATCTTCCGACGAAAGGACTAACATAACTTGCACCGGCTTTCGCTGCCAGCAAGGCCTGGAGAGGCGAAAAAACGAGGGTTACGTTGGTTTTAATATTTTCTTTGGAGAGTATTTTTACAGCTTTCAGTCCTTCCGGGATCATCGGAATCTTAACGACTACATTTTTAGCTATTTTTGATAATTTTTTTGCCTCTGCTATCATTCCTTCAGAATCCAGAGAAATTGCTTCAAGACTAACCGGTCCGGAAACTTCTCTGCATATTCCCTTTACAACTTCATCAAAAGATTTCCCTGTTTTAGAAATTAATGTAGGGTTGGTAGTAACACCATCGACGACTCCTAACTTCTGTGCTTCGCGAATTTCACTAATATCTGCAGTATCAACAAAAATTTTCATAAACACCTACCCTCTAAATTTTGTATTATTATTTTTATAGTGCGCCCGGCAGGATTCGAACCTGCGGCCTACGGAATCGGAATCCGCCACTCTATCCAGCTGAGCTACGGGCGCGTTGGCTTGAAGGAATTATAACAAAAAATTCTTCATTTAAAAAGCATCAGGCTTTTTATGCTCAGCAGTAATGACCGTGTGAATTCCACCTCGAACGTAAAAGTCTCCAATAATTTTCATATATCTGGGTTTGCATGCGCTGACCAAATCGTCGAGTATTTTGTTTGTGACTGCTTCATGATACGTCCCTTCATTCCTGTAAGACCAAATATATAATTTTAATGACTTAAGCTCTATACACAGTTTCTCCGGAATATAAAAGATATCGATAGTAGCAAAATCAGGCTGTCCTGTTTTTGGACACAAGCATGTAAATTCGGGGCATTTCATATGAATTTCATAATCTCGCTCTGGTTGAGGATTTGAAAATACCTTCAAAATTTTAGGTGATTTTTTTGACATCGAGCATCTCCTGATTTTTGATTTTAATTTAAAATTAAGCAAAAAAAAAGCCCCCTTTTACGGGGGGCTTTAAAGAACACAAAACAATTGAGCTTAATACATTCCGCCCATTCCGCCCATTCCACCCATTCCGCCTCCTCCACCAGCGGGAGGCATAGGCATACTCTCTTTCTTTTCCGGAATTTCAGTAACCATTGCCTCTGTTGTAAGTATCAAACCCGCAATACTTGCTGAATTTTGAAGTGCAGTCCTCGTAACTTTTGTCGGATCAATAATTCCTGCTCTTACCATATCAACATATTTATTACCATTGGCATCATAGCCCACATCACCTTTTTCTGATTTCACCTTTTGTACAACGATAGAACCTTCAGCACCGGAGTTTGCTGCAATTTGTCGGATAGGTTCTTCTAAAGCTCTTGCTATGATATTAGCGCCTATTTTCTGGTCGCCTTCTAGATTTACTTTATTGACTGTTGAAATTGCTCTTAACAAAGCTACTCCGCCACCGGGGACGATCCCTTCTTCCACAGCAGCCCTTGTAGCATTTAAGGCGTCTTCAACACGCGCCTTTTTTTCTTTCATTTCCGTTTCAGTTGCGGCGCCAACATTGATTACCGCCACGCCTCCTACCAATTTAGCCAGTCTTTCTTGGAGCTTTTCCTTATCATAATCAGAAGTTGTTTCTTCAATTTGCCTCCTGATTTGCTTTACCCTACCGCTGATATCAGAACTCTTTCCTTTTCCTTCTACAATGGTAGCATTTTCTTTATCAATTGTTATCCGTTTGGCTTGTCCTAAGTCATTAACAGTAATACTTTCCAACTTAACCCCGATATCCTCTGAAATTACTTTTCCGCCTGTAAGAATAGCAATGTCATTTAACATTTCTTTACGACGATCACCAAAACCCGGCGCCTTCACGGCAGCGCAATTAAGTGTTCCACGCAGTTTATTAACAACCAAAGTAGCTAAAGCTTCTCCTTCAACTTCTTCAGCAATAATTAAAAATGGCTTCCCCATTTTAGCGATTTGTTCAAGTATAGGGAGCAAGTCTTTCATATTAGATATTTTTTTCTCGTGCAGCAGCAAATAACAATCATTTAATACTACTTCCATCCTCTCAGAATCGGTGACAAAATAAGGGGATAAATATCCTCTATCAAATTGCATTCCTTCTACTATATCCAGGGTGGTTTCCATGCTTTTAGCTTCTTCCACGGTGATAACACCGTCTTTACCCACCTTATCCATAGCTTCAGCAATCAGATCCCCGATAGTCGTGTCATTGTTGGCAGAAATAGTGCCTACTTGCGCAATTTCTTTTTTATCTTTAGTCGCCTTACTAATTTTCTTCAAGTATACGGTAGCGGCTTCAACAGCTTTTTCAATGCCTCTTTTAATTTCCATCGGGTTAGAGCCTGCTGTAACATTTTTAAGTCCTTCTCTGTAAATTGCCTGGGCCAGAACTGTTGCTGTAGTTGTTCCATCACCGGCTATATCGCTGGTTTTACTTGCCACCTCATTTACCATCTGGGCGCCCATATTTTCAAATGGATCTTCCAGTTCAATTTCTTTAGCTACGGTTACGCCATCTTTTGTAATGGTTGGAGATCCAAACTTTTTATCAAGAATAACATTTCTTCCTTTTGGTCCTAAAGTGGCTTTTACGGCTTCGGCCAGTTTATCCACTCCATTTAATACTTTTTTTCGTGCATCTTCACTATACAATATTTGTTTTGCTGACATATTTCCTCCTTAATATATAAAAAAAATCAATCAATAATTCCCTGAATATCATCTTCTCTCATGAGAAGTAATTCTTCTCCATCCACTTTAATCTCAGTACCGGCATATTTTCCAAAAATAACTTTATTGCCTTTTTTAACCTCCAAAGGCAGCCTTTTACCATCTTCTGACAATTTTCCATTTCCTACGGCGACAATTTTCCCTTCCATTGGCTTTTCTTTAGCCGTATCAGGGATTATAATTCCACCTTTTTGGGTCTCCTTTTCTTCCAAGGGTCTGACCAGAACCCTGTCTTGCAATGGCCGAACTTTCATTTATAAACTCCTTTCAATATTTTAAGGATTAAAAAAATAGAACTACTTATGAAAAGCAAGAATAATTTACGCCGTTAGAGAGTCCCGCTCGCAAACAAGTTAATGGAATTAACAATATCTTCCGCCTTTTTGTGAGAGGTTTAATGCTCCCTTGCAAAAATCTAAAGGGGTTGCTTAAAATCATCCCCAGAAATTTGTTATTCACCTCCTTTACCAATACATTTCTTTTCTGGTCGCGGCTTTGCCGCACATGATCTGTCTGCTAAAAGCATCCACTATAAAACAGTTAAACAATTAGCACTCCTGACTAAAGAGTGCTAATTATCTCTTTATAATATGTCTGCTTCAAAAAATCAAGGTATTATTAAAAAAAAATTTTTTTTAGAATTGCAGAATTGAATTTGTGGAGTGATGAAGCATTTGAAGAATCAAACCAGGCTATTCTTTTATATCAAGGATAGTTCCAAGAAGTTCATTCTGAGCTTTAATTGATTTTATATTTGCTTTGTAACCGGCGCTCGAAGTAATCAGGTTTATAGATTCTTCCACTATATCAACATTTGAAGATTCTATACTACCCTGAATAATGGTACCGAGACCACCAGTCCCGGGGATTCCGTTTACTGCAGGGCCGGAGGCGTTTGACGCGCTTAACAAATTATTTCCGAGAGAAGCCAGTCCACCGGAATTTTGGAAAGAAGATAGTTCTATTTGCCCAATTGCCTGACTTTGCCTATTAATGGTAGCCGAGACTTGTCCGGAGCCTGACACACTCACACCTGTTGCATTTCCAGGAATACTAATTTCCGGTTCAATTGGATTTCCGTTTGAGGTAACAAGTCGACCGGTAGAATCTTTCTTCAAGTTGCCGTCGCGTGAATAGCCGGTTCCACCATTGGGTAAGCTAACTCGAAAAAACCCCTGACCATTCACAGCTATATTTAGAGGATTATTCGTAGGTATAAGCGGCCCTTGCGTATGTACCGGTTGATTTGAAGAGACCTTAACGCCTCTCAAATTTCCGCTTTCCTGGAATGAAGTGGTTCTTTTCTTAAAACCTGCGGTGTTTATATTTGCAACATTATTAGAAGTGTTACTGACTTTTTTTGAAAAAGCCTTTAATGCCGACAAAGCTGAACTTATTCCACCAAGCGCCATTTTTTTACCCCCTATACCAATTCTATCGGACAAAAAAATTGAACCTTTATTTAATATAAGGAATATCTAAAATAAAAGCAACTTTAATGTGGATGCAAAAAAACTTGACTTAACCTAATATTCATCGTATATTGAAAAAATTTTATTATTTCAATGAAACAAACAAAAATTCAAATAGATATAGAATAAATTTAAAAGCATATTAAAGTTTATTTATTATGGTAAATTTTTTAACATCTATCACATCCTTTTTGGGACGCGGAACAAATTACGACAGGGACACGGTGGAGCATTTCAATTTTAAAAACCTGCCAACCCTTGATGAGGAGAAATCATTTCATGACGGTTACACCGATATTTATTCTCATCAAACCTCCTTAGAAAAAAAAATGGAATTGGCCATTTCCAGATCCCAAGCGTATTTACTTAGCCAGCAGAATAAAGAAGGATACTGGATATCGGAACTTGAAGCCAACACAACAATAACCTCAGAATATATTTTATTCCGTCGTTTTTTAGATAAAGTGGATATTACGAAGGAAAAAAAAGCGGTAGAACTTTTAAGAAGAACCGTTCAACCGGATGGAGGATGGAACCTGTATTATGGTGGACCAAGCGAAGTAAGTACCACAGCAGAAGCATATTTTGCTTTAAAAATGGCTGGAGTTCCAATTGATGACCCTGTCATGAAAAAAGCAAGGGTTTTTATTATTGATAATGGTGGCATAGAAAACTGCCGTGTTTTTACTAAAAAATTTCTATCTTTGTTTGGATTATATGATTGGGAAAAACTGCCGGCAATGCCTGTGGAGATGATGCTTCTTCCCAATTGGTTTTATTTTAATATTTACGAGTTTTCGAGTTGGTCGAGAAGCGTAATAGTACCTTTATTAATTATCCTTGCGAAAAAATCGGTCTGTCATTTGCCTGATTCCTTTTCAATCGACGAATTATATGCTTCGAATGGGCGTTCAAATTTAAAAAGTAGCAACACTGCTGCTGATTATTGGAAGCTCTTTTTTAATTATTTTGATAAATATTTTTTAAAGGTTTTGGATAATCATCCATTTAACTTTATCCGTGAAAAAGCAATTAAAAAGGCTGAAATGTGGATTATTGAGCACCAGGACAAATCGGGAAACTGGGGAGGTATAATACCCGCAATGATGAATTCTATTATCGCTTTGAGAGCTTTAGGGTATGATGCCGATGATACACGCATTAAAAAAGGGTTGGAGGTAATCGAAAGTTTTAGAATTGAAGACTCTGAAACTCTTTCCCTGCAATCTTGTATCTCTCCGGTTTGGGACACTGCTATTACATGCAATGCTTTAAGGAAATCGGGCATCCGGGATAATCATCCTGCTCTAATCAAAGCGGCCAACTGGTTGATTGACAAGCAAATTTTAAAAGACGGTGATTGGAAAATTAAGAATAAAGAAGGCCGGCCAGGTGGATGGGCATTTGAATTTGAAAATGATTTTTATCCTGACAATGATGATACCACTGAAGTATTAGTGGCTCTGAAAAATATTGAGGTTAAACCTGAGAATAGAAGCTTAGAAGCTTTCAATAAAGGTTTGAGATGGCTCTTGAGCATGCAGAGTTCAAATGGGGGCTGGGCCGCTTTTGATGTCGATAATAACAAACAATTGCTTAATAAAATACCGTTTGCAGATCTGGAATCGCTATTAGATCCACCATCTAACGACGTTACCGGCAGGGTGCTATGGCTTTTAGGAACTCTGGGTTATAGAACAGATTATTCTCCTGTAAGAGACGCTCTCAATTTTCTAAAAAAGAACCAGGAACCGGACGGAACCTGGTATGGACGGTGGGGTGTCAATTACATTTATGGGACCTTCCTTGTTTTAATTGGCCTTAAAGCAATAGGTGAAGACATGAATCAGGGTTACATTCAAAGAGCGGTAAACTGGTTAAAAATTCATCAAAACAAGGATGGGGGTTGGGGAGAGTCTTGCAAATCTTATGAAGATAAAAATTTCATAGGGGTGGGAGCCAGTACGGCTTCACAAACAGCGTGGGCTTTATTGGGTCTTTTAGCTGCAGATGAATCAACAAGTTCTTTTGTTCAAAAAGGAACTCAGTATTTGTTAGACCATCAAAATGAAGATGGAACATGGGATGAAAAAGAATATACTGGAACGGGCTTCCCAAAACATTTTTATATAAAATACCACATGTATAGAAACTATTTTCCTCTTTTAGCTTTGGCTGAATATTATTATCAAATAA
>Ga0187827_10001232_pt1 | contig 38330 bp, 34 predicted proteins | sample ETNtaG_39_FD_167969 | JGI IMG/M metagenome (GOLD analysis project Ga0187827, IMG submission 167969) | Marine microbial and viral communities from oxygen minimum zone, Eastern Pacific Ocean - ETNP2014_SV_150_PacBio MetaG (Illumina Assembly) | ecosystem: Environmental > Aquatic > Marine > Hypoxic...
CAGGCACCCCTCTGCAAGCCCCCGTAGCTCAATGGATAGAGCACCTGACTTCGGATCAGGTGGTTGGGAGTTCGAATCTCTCCGGGGGTGCCACGATCACGAAAAGCTTACCTGATAGGTAAGCTTTTTTGTGTTGTAATACCCCAAAACCCGTGAATGTTTGAGTACCAGAGGCCACCTTGTGTTAGAACTGCAAATAGCTGTTGAAGGCTACCTTTACGACCGCACTCCATTCCTGTCTGGCCCGACCATTTCAGACTATAGAAACTGGTTGGAGAAGTTCGCGAAATGGCTGCCCAGCGGCCAGACAATGGTCGACAAAATCACGTCGAAGATGCTGATCGATTGTTCCTATGATCTGAAGCATGAATAATTCAAGTAGGCGGTTGCCGCTAGTAGTACTGCTAGGGGGGTGTCTCATCTCACTGATTGGTTTCGGGGTGCGTTCGCCATTCGGCTTGTACCTGGGGCCGATGACCAGTACCTTGGGCTGGAGTCGAGAGACCTATGCGTTGGCCATGGCGATACAGAACCTGGTGTGGGGCCTTGGCCTGCCGCTGGCCGGCGCGTTGGCCGACCGGCAAGGTTCGGTAGTCGTGATCGCTGGCGGCGCACTTGTCTATGCCCTGGGAATCTTGGGCATGAGCGTGGCGGAATCTGCCTGGACGTTGTATCTGACCGCTGGCATTCTTGTCGGTATAGGCGTTGCGTTCACGGCCTTCTCGCTCGCCATTGCGGCTATGGTCCGGGTTGTCGGACCCGCCAAACGTTCACTGGTGATGGGAGCTGGAATGGCGGCCGCTTCGATGGGCCAGGTGCTGTATTCGCCGCTGGCTCAAAGCATGATTGCTGACTACGGATGGAGCGCCAGCCTGATGATGCTGGCGATATCGGCGCTCGTGATTGCACCGCTGACACTGCTGTTGCCGAACGACCCTCAGGTCCATAATGAACAACCGCTGCACGGTTCGGTGATAGAGGCGCTGGTTGAGGCCTTCCACCATCGCGGTTACCTGCTGCTTACCGGCGGCTTTTTCGTTTGTGGCTTTCACGTTGCCTTCGTCACGGTGCATTTGCCGGCATATGTGACCGATCTGGGGCTGGACCGACATGTTGGCGCCTGGTGCATTTCCCTTATCGGGCTATTCAACATTGCAGGCTCCTTCCTCTCGGGATGGTACGGCCAGCATGCCAGTAAAAAATTTGGCCTTAGTGCGATTTATTTGATGCGTGCACTAGTCCTGCTGGCTTTGCTGCTGGTTACTAAGACCGAGCACACAATGTACGTCTTTGCCGGGGCTATTGGAATGCTGTGGCTAGCCACGGTGCCGCTTACCAATGGCATCGTCGCGCAGATATTTGGCGTGCGTCACATGGCGACGTTGTTCGGGATAGTTTTCCTCAGCCACCAGATAGGCAGTTTCACTGGGGTTTGGATGGGCGGCTGGATACACGATCACACCGGTTCCTATGACCTGATGTGGCAGGCCGGTATCATACTAGGCCTGGCCGCGGCGGCGATCCACTTGCCGATCAACGAAAAACCCCTGGCCTGTCTGGACATGGCCTGATGCCATCACTTATTGCCCATTTTGATTAGGGTTAATGTTTGATTATGATGGCAACATCAGCTACTATTCACGAGATGAGTAGCTGAAAAACGCGACAAGCACTTTCTCTCAGAGTTGACCACTGGTGGCATCTGACTGGTCCAACAGGGCCTGATAGTCTGGATTCTCATAGCGACTAAGAAGGAACGCCGGGGCATAATCGGGGAGTGCATCCCCGGTAATGTGAGCGGCCAGCAGCTCGGCTGCGGCCTGTGAGGCCATCTGCCCGAAGCCCGAGAGAGCGCCGATGATAAAGGCCCCCTCCACGTCCAGAGGCCCGATTAGTGGTCTGTTTTCGCGGGTTTTGCAGTAGTACCCGCCGTCTACAACAGGACGAGCTGTCCGACCAAGATAATTGGACAACCCGGGGATCATGTCCGTCAGACCTCGCAGCACAACCTCGGCGTAAACGGGATCTAACTGTGGCGGCCAGACCGGCTTCACCGGATCCACATCGTAGGTCCACAGCATCAGCAAGACAGGGCTGTCCGCAGCCCCCTCAGGCCGGAAGTGCACCCCGGACGGTAGTTCCCGCAGCAGCCAGCGGGTGTCCGCACTGGTTGCCAACTCCTCGCGTTCATCAGGTGACCAGGCCAGTGCCACCGGGTCACTCCAAATCATCATCGGCACATCGCGCGGCACCACGCCTAGGCGGTCCCGGAAGGCGATCTTCGCGTGCAGCTCGTTGAGCACTGGCACTTCTATGCCGAGCACAGCGACTACATCTCTGATGTACGGTCCGGCGGCGATGACGAACGTGTCAGTGCTAACCTGATTGTCCCCCTCGGCTCCCTGAAACCGCACCGCGCGCACTCGTCCCCCCTGTAGCGTTGCGCCCGTCACCCTGGCGTTGAGCAGCCGCGCGCCGTGAGCTATGGCTTGCTCCAGCATATACATGCCCATCTGTTGGGCGCTGAACCATCCGCAGCGGCGGGCGTGGAGGGCTGCCACTACCTTCTCTGTGACGAAGGGATAGTGCGCCATGATCACTTCCTTATCGAGGATCAGGTCGGCGCCGGATGGTTCGCCCTCGAAGCCGTGTGCTGGCGAGCGTCTGTAAACCTGAGGAGAAGGCCCGCCGTCATGCACACGGAGTGGCCCGGCACCCAGTTGTGAGATTTCGGCGGCGGAATCCCTGAGGGTATCGGCGCGCGCAACGTCCCCGGTCAGGAAAAGGTAGCCGCGCCGGCTGAGATTGAAGATATTGTCGGTCTCAAGCGCCATCGCCTCCAGTAGATCGATGCTGTGGTTCATGAAACTCACCATAGCGTCCCCGGGCCCGGGCCACCAGTTGCGGTAGCATTCCGTGGATTTGTCGCTGGTGAGAGTGAGGGGAGGGCGCTCGTCGATAATGAGGATGTTTTTTACCCCTCTTTTGACGGTTAAGTGGTAGGCGGCCGAAATACCGGCAATGCCCGCACCGCATATCACGACGTCAGCGGTTGCTTTTGTCACGCTCCCCACACCTCGTGTCTCCCGAAAAATTCATCCCCGTAATCTCGAATCGACTGACAATGCTAGCTCACGTTCTGGATATTCGATGTTGGCGTGTGGAATAAGAAAGGGCTGCAATGGTTAGTTTGACACACCTAGCAGTGCTCGCCGATGATTTCAATTCAATACGGCTCGAGAGAATCCGATACTTGGCTCGTAAGGGCTACTGCTGGAAATCAGCTGCTTGGCCATGCTTTGCTCATCTGCCATGTGAACAAATGCCACTTTGCGATGCGGTATCTACCGCAGGCTGGGCATGGCTCCTCCGCAGGTACGGCTGTTCCTGATTGAGCTGTAACCGCTACCAGCACGTGGCCACCCACCAAAAAATTCTCAGTTGCCGACGTAACACTCTATTCATCCTCTCGAGGGAGCGGCGAGGCCGATCACGTTGAAGCCCGAATCGACGTAATGCACCTCGCCGGTGACGCCGGCGGCCAGGTCTGAGCAAAGGTACACGGCCGCGTTGCCTACGTCTTCGATGGTAATGTTGCGCTGCAACGGAGCCAGCTCGGTGAATTCGCGGTGCATGGCTTTAAAACCGGAAACCCCGGCCGCGGCCAGCGTGCGGATGGGGCCCGCCGAGATTGCGTTCACGCGGTGTGACAGTGGCCCCATGTCTGCCGCGAGATAGCGCACCGAGGCTTCCAACGCTGCTTTTGCCACTCCCATCACGTTGTAATGCGGCACCGCTTTTTCAGCGCCATAGTAGGTCATGGCAAGGCAGCTGCTGCCGGGGTTGAACAGCGGCAGCGCGTGGCGCACCATTGCGGTGAAGGAATAGCAGCTGATATCCAGCGCTACCCGGAATCCCTCCCGACTGGTGGCGTAGTAAGGCCCGTTCAGCTCGTCGCGGTTGGCGAATGCCACGGAGTGAATAAGGATGTCGATGTTCCCCAGCTGTGCGCTTGCCTTGGCGAACAGTCTCTCGAGATCGTCATCGCCGCGGGAAAGGTCGCATTGCTCGACGAAATCGGCGCCCACTTGTTCGGCTAGAGGGACGATGCGCCGCAGCAGCGCCGCGTTGGCATAACTGAAGGAAAGTTGCGCTCCTTCGCGGTGCAACGCTTGGGCAATGCCCCAGGCGATTGAACGATTGTTTGCGACGCCGAAAACAAGCGCCTTCTTCCCTTCAAGGATTCCCATTATCCGTTTGCCTCCTTAGCGATCTGGTCTCGCAGCTTGAGATTCCATGGCAGCGACCGCCATGGCTCGGGGGTATCGCGCAGCCCTACCCGCGGGCGGGCAGCCGGGATTGTTTCCGGGTAATCCGGCCCGTCGGCCAAGAACAGTCGCGCGTCCGCGGCGCACAGGTCGTATTCGTTCCAGGCACGGTCAATGCCAAAAGCCTGAGTCACTTTTGCTGGGCCGTTTGTCAGTTCCGCAGGTGGCCGCTGTCGGCGCGCTCGCATGAGGGATAAGCCCTCTGTGGGCCGCAGCGCGCGCAGCAATACCGCCGCCGGGAAACCCTCGTACTCGGTGACAAAATTCAACATCCAGTGTATTCCGTAGGTAAAACAGACGTATGCGCTGCCGGGCGGGCCGTAGAGTGGGGCGGTGCGGGCAGTTTCCCCGGCGCGCGCGTGGCAGCCCAAATCGGTTTCGCCGATATAGGCTTCCACTTCCACAATGACGCCGGCCAGCCGAGTGCCATCCGCCTCCAGTTTAAGCAGCTGTTTTCCTAACGATTCCCGCGCCACTGTGAGGGTAGGGCGGGAGAAAAACGCGCGCGGCAACGGTGGAATGCGGGCTTTCACGCTTTGAAACGCTCATCGGTGGCGATGGTGCGGCGCAAGCCTTCGGGCAGCGAGACGCGCGGCCGATAGCCCAACTTCTGTGCCGCTAGGGTCAGATCGGCGCACATCGCGTACACGCCGCCGCTTTCGCTGCTGTTGTAGAGCGGTTCCAGTGTGGTGTTCATGGCCGCGCCCACGACGGTCACCAGTTCGTTCAGACTGACTGCGGTTCCGCTGCCCACATTAATCACCAGGTGGCTGACGGTGCGCGCGGTTGAGGCTGCGCTGAGAGCATCTATCACGTCTGAGATGAAAACGTAATCGCGTGTCTGCGAGCCCTCGCCGTGCACAATCAGCGACCCGCCACCGGCGGCGCTTTTCAAAAAACGGGAGACCACCGGAGGGTGCGAGGCGGGAAGCGGCTGCCCGGGCCCATAGGCGTTGAACACGCGCAGCGCCACGGTCTCCAATCCCCACAGCGCGCCGATGGTGCGCACGTAGTATTCGGCCGATAGTTTGCTGACCGCGTAGGGTGAATCCGGTTTGGGTACGATGCTCTCGCGCAACGGTTGTTCGGTCTGCGCGCCGTACACGGCTCCGGAAGAGGTCAGCACCACGCGATTGACGCCGGCATCGCGCATGGCCTCCATCACGCTGACCGTGCCGCCCACGTTTACGGCGTTATATTCGCGCGGATATAGCACCGATTGGGGTACTGATACGCGCGCCGCGAGATGATAAACGCACTCCACATCCTGGAGCAGCGTCCACAGTTTCGGGCGATCGTTCACGTCGCCACGCGTGAAGAGCACCTTGTCGTCAAGGCGCCCCGCGTCGCCGGCGGAAAGGTCGTCAATTACGCGCACTTCGTGTCCGGCTGCGGCGAGCCTGTTTGACAGCGCGCTTCCGAGGAAGCCGGCGCCGCCGGTTATCAGGAATCTCAAGTGATGCTCTCCCTATCTGCACGTCTGCTCAGGGGAAGTGATTATAGCATGTGTCCCTAAAAAACCAGATTTCCACTACAATCTTCGCGTGGGTTTTCTCGGGCGTTCGTCGGGCGGGAGGCAAGATTGTTGCGGCGATACCAATCGGGTGCGGCTCCAATTGGGCGTCAGTTGCCGGAGAATTCTGTGAGTGCCCCTCCGGGGGGTGAGCGCGGATGCACCCGGATTCTTTTCGTCTGCTTGGGCAACATCTGCCGTAGCCCGCTGGCGGAGGCTTTGTTCCTAAACCTTCTCGAACGACGTGGCCTCAGATGTGGATACATGGCGGCATCCGCCGGAACCGGAAACTGGCATGTGGGCGACCCTGCGGACAGCCGCATGCGCGCCACCGCGCGACGGCATGGACTCGAGCTGCGCGGGCGTGCGCAGCAGGTCAGCCCACAAGACTTTGATCGCTTCGACCTGATGCTGGCCATGGACCGGGCGAATCTGTCGCAACTGGGGCGCATGGCGCGCGATGATTCCGACCGCGCCCGTATCCGATTGCTGCGCGAATACGACCCGAAGGCTGGCTCTGAAATGGACGTGCCCGACCCGTACTTCGGCGGCGCGGATGGTTTTGAGCGCGTGTATGAAATGGTGGCGCGCGCGTGTGAGCACTTGTTGAGGGAACTCGAAGGGGAGTGAAACTTGCGGAGGGGCTGCAGCAATATCTGCGAGCGCAGAGCTGGGGCGCGGTTCAATCCGCCCGCCGGATTTCCGGCGGCAGCATCAACCGTGTGTTTCGGCTTGAGACCGAGCATGGGCCACCCGCGCTGCTGAAAACCAATCGCAGCAGCCCGCCCGATATGTTCGCGCGTGAGGCCGAAGGTCTGCAAGCGCTGCTGCAAGCCGGGGGAGTGCGTGTGCCGTCGGTGCATGCGCATGGCGATGACTGGCTGCTGATAGAGTATCTTCCGGACGCGGCGCGCTCGGCTGATTACTGGGCCGTTCTCGGAGAGGGACTGGCGCGGTTGCACTCCACGGTGGAAGGGCGTTTCGGGTTTTCCAACGACAATTACATTGGCAGTACCGCGCAGCCGAATGCGTGGACGGAAGACGGGCTCGAGTTTTTCGCTGAATCACGGCTGCGCTTTCAGGGTCGGCTGGCGCGGGAGCGTGGATCACTCAGCGCGGGCGATTACAGGCTGCTGGAGCGCGTGATTGAGCGCCTGCCGAATCTGGTCCCGGAGCAACCGGCCAGTCTGATCCATGGCGACTTGTGGGGCGGGAATGTGATTGTCGGTCCGCAGGGCGAGCCAGTGCTGGTGGATCCGGCGGCGCATTTCGGCTGGGCGGAGGCCGAGCTGGCGATGACCACTCTGTTTGGCCGATTCGAGCGCGAAGCCTACCAAGCGTACGAGCGCATCCGGGCGCTTGCGCCCGGATACATGCAGCGCGTTGATATCTACAATCTGTATCATCTGCTCAATCACCTAAATCTCTTCGGGCGCGGATACCTCGGGCAGGTTCAGGGCGTGCTGCGGCGTTATTGTTAGAGAGTTTGGCTTAGGGCAGAGCGAAGTCCTGCCCGATGATGATGCGTACGTCCACCGGGCTGTTGGGGTCGCTCATGTCAATGATGCGCGCCGGCTGCACATCAAAATGTTCGGCCAGCCAGCGGGTGGTGTAGTAGCGCCCCGCGTAATCATAGATGATGGTGGCTTGGTAATTGAACTGGTCGGCGTTGCCGATGCTGACCACGTTGAAGCCGTTCTCGCCGAGGTAATCGGCCGTGGACTGCGCTATGCCGGTGCGCGCTGACCCGTTTTGCACTTCGATAGTGGCCTCTTCATCAACGGCCAACGCGGCCGGGTCGATGGTGGACTGTGGCTGTGGGGCCGGGTTGTAAAACATCTGCTCCCGCAGCGGGCGAAAGGCGCGCGCGTCCAGCAAAACCACCTGCGCCCCCTCCGCGGTCGTGAATTCGTTAATGATGTAATCTGCGTCAATCACATCTGACTGGATGTCCTCCCGCTCGATTTCCTTGGCCATAGATATCAGGTCAACTATCTCCTCCAGGTTAAGGTCGGTGTCATAGCTGTCTGATAGGGCGGAATAAAGTTTTGGGGCGCGAGCTATCAATGTGGGCAGCATCTCCAGGCTGAGCACTTGGTCGCGCACTGCCAGAAGCACCTGCTGCTGCCTTGCCGCGCGGTCGAAATCGGCCCCAAAGGTGGCACGCGTTCGGGTGTATTTCAGCGCGGTACTTCCGTCCATTTGCCGGCGTCCGGCGGAAATGTAGAAAGGGTCATAGCCGTCGCAGCAATCCGGATAGCGCGGGTCATCGATTGTCTGCGGCACGTCGATTTCGATGCTACCAATCTCGTCGATGAGCGTTTCAAAGGCGGTGAAATTAATGCGCACATAATGATCTACCTGTATGCCTAGGCTCGCGCTGACGGTATCCATCGCGAGGGCTGGCCCGCCACCGGGCAGCCGGAAGGCATCCCCTTTGAAATTGGCGGTGTTGATGCGGTCTCGGCCCTCAAAGCCGGGAATGGTCACCCACAGGTCGCGCGGTATCGATAACATTCCGGCGGTGTTGCCAACCGGGTCTACCGTGACTAGCATCATGGTGTCGGTGCGGAAAGCGCGTTCATCTTCCATGCCGGCGCGTTGATCAATACCCATCAACAGTACCGTGGTGCGCAAACCGGTGGCCACCGGGACCACCGTTCCGACAATTTCTACGCTGCCGGATGGAGTAGCAGCTTGGCTATCGTCGGTGGCTTTTTCCGTCGGTGGAACCGAGGTGAGTGCTGCTGGCTGACCGCTAATCAGACCTGACCCATCGGCGCGCCCGCGGTTGGCGGTCCACTCCTTAACGGTCGCGTAGACCATGTAGCTGGCGAAGGCCGCCGCTGTTACGAAGAACACCAGCAGAGTCGCTACGGCCCAATTTGGGAGGCCGGGAGAATCTTCCTGCGGATTACGCGTGCCGTTTGGTCTGCCTGAAAAGGACATTTATGCTGCTTGGCGGCCATCAGAGCTGGGCCGGGAACAAGCAAGTATAGCACGCTGCTGACAGGGTGAAAGCAGCTTCCGCCGGTTGCCCGCCAGCGGACGCTAATCAATAATCCTCCCGGGATTGATCACATCAGTTTTTTTGGTCACTGACGTGGATCAGCCGCATGCTGAACTGAAGGCGAAAGGGGTTGAATTCTCAGGCGAGCCAGCCAACCAGTGGGGCTTGAAGACCCGGACGGGAATAATCTGTATTTGTTGACGTACGGCGGAACGTGAACAGTGACGCTTTACGTTTTACGCTTTGCCAGTCCTTCTTCCAGTTGTTGTAACCATGTGATGATCGCTGCACGGTCGCTGATGTCGCGGGCGTTGATGCGCACGTTCAGCGGTGAGCAGCGCGGCGCGCGCCAGCTGAGCACCCGCTACCCTGATAGTGTCCGTGGGCCGGCTGTCCTTCTTGTGCAAATGGCAACGGCCTTGGCTAATCTGTCGCCACCTTACAGGAGGCGACAAAAGGTAAAAAAAACAATCAAGAGTGTCGCACCACTATGATATTATTAACGCAACCTTAGAGGCGGCATCAGCGCAAGCCTTGGAGAAGGCAATAGTGAGATTATTGGATAACCCCGAATGTGCCAGTGCTATGGGCAAGGCTGGGCAGGCACGCGCTCGAGACGAATTTGATGTGACACGCATGGTTTCCGAGACTTGTGACGTGTATCGCAGGCTTTTGGAAAATGCGTCTCATTGAGATTGGGTACAGCTTGTCTAGTCGACACGAGCACACTCTTGCTAGAAATTGTCTTCACAACATCGTGTGGACCAGGTGATGGTTCCATTACAAATCCCATGTTTGAGTTGTCCATAGTAATTCCAATTCATAACGAGTCCAGGAACATCATTAGAACGCTTCAAGAGTTGAATGACAACGTCCGGGTAACTCACGAGATAATCTGCGTGTATGATTTTGATGAAGACACAACAATTCCTGTTATCCAAGAATTAATGACAACATATGACAATTTGCGTTCGGTAAAAAATATTATTGCCCTCGGTCCTTCTGGAGCACTCCGGACGGGTTTCTTAGAATCATGTGCACCTTATGTGTTGGTAGTGATGGCTGATCTATGTGATGATTTTTCTCAGATCTCGACTTTGTTGAGTTTAGTGGGCGAGGGGGCGGTAGATATTGTTTCTCCTTCAAGGTATTGCAAAGGGGGAGAGCAGAGATTGGATAATGCCACCAAAGCGTTTTTGCCCCGTGCCGCTGGACGTTTGTTGAAATTTTTCTGTGATATCGGTACATTAGACCCCACAAATAGCTACAAGCTTTATTCCAAGAGAGTTTTAGAGCATTTGCGTTTAAGTAGTACTGTTAGCTTTAGCGTTACCCTAGAGATTGTGGCCAAGGCACATTGTCTCGGATACAGAATAGCGGAGGTCCCAACTGTATGGAAAGACCGCGTTTTTGGACAATCTGGGTTTAATGTGTTACGTTCAGTGCCAGCCTATTTGAAATGGTTTTCACTTTCATTGTTGAATAATCGATTGTTTGTTCTTCCCAACACATGGTTCCGCTATCTGTTTTGTTTGGAGACAGATAATAGTTCGATCCGAGAAATCAAGAGTGATTAATCATGCCTGACGTGGATTTTGTCATTTTAGGTGGCACCGGCTTTGTGGGCTCGGAATTGTGCTCATGTTTGAAGCACAATGGTGCATCTGTTCTGGCGATAGATTCAAGAAACTACATTAGGCATCGCGGCACTAGTGCAGATGTTCTCGTCAACTGTAATGGCAACGCCTTTCGTTTCAAAGCCAACCAAAACCCAACTTGGGATTTCGAAGCAAGTGTCATTACTGTCGAACAATCTCTATCTGATTTTGTGGTGCAGTTGTATGTTTACATTTCTACAGTAGATGTATACAACATACTAATGGATCCCGAACAGAACCATGAAGCGTATCCAATCCGCCCTGAGAAACTTGATTATTATGGATTCAACAAATGGATTGCTGAACGGTTGGTCGAAAAGTATGCGAAACGCTCCTTGATCTTACGTTTGGGGTCGGTTATTGGCAATGGTATGCAGAAGGGTCCGCTGTATGACCTGTTGAACGCGAAACCACTGCACATGTCTCTGGATTCGGAACTTTCTTTTATCGATACATCTACTATCGCTAGAGTCATCAGTGTGATTGTCGCGATGGGCTTATCAGGAGAGATCATCAACCTTACGGGTACTGGGTCAGCCAAGTTACGAGACCTTTCGAGCATGCTTCCATCCTCGGTTCAGTTTGGGTCTGGCGCACATACCGTAACGCATCGGTACAACATCAACAACACCAAGATTCGTGGAATAATGCCAATACCTACCTCTTTGGAGGTTGCAAAGCATTATGTGGGCGATCAGACAATAAGGTAGTTGTGAAAATGCAAATGCAACAGTGTTTTTTACGGATGTTTAAGTAAAGCATGCGGGATTTTTCTCTTTGAAACTGTCATGAGGAATTGTGAACTAATTTTCATGGACTGTCCACATCGCGAATACGACAACATGGATTTTAGAAACAAAACGGTTGTCAATTTCTGGTCCAGTGAATGATATCATGGGGAAATATAGACGAAATGATTGTAGATATTGCGGTTCAAAAAACCTATCACCAATCCTAAATCTTGGCTCACAACCGCCATCCAATAGCTTTATCACATTAGATGAAGTTCAGAGTGAAAAATATTATCCACTAGAATTATTCCTTTGTAATGGCTGTTCACTGGTTCAGTTGCTAGATGTTATTTCGGCCCAAGAATTATTCGATGATTATCATTATCTTTCTTCTAGCTCTGGCGCTTTGGTGATGCATTTTAAGGAACTGACCAAAATGCTGGCAACAGAATATGGGTTAGAAGATGGCAATCTGGTCGTAGACATTGGATGCAATGATGGAATTACTTTGAATGCTTATGAAGTGCCAGGGTTAGTACGTGTGGGAGTTGAGCCATCACGAGTATCACAAATGGCAAGAAATGCAGGATTAGATGTTATAGGAAGTTTCTTTAATGCCGATATTTCCAAACAAATAATAGCCAAATACGGACAAGCTAGAGTAATTACAGCAACTAATGTGTTTGCTCATGTTGACGACATGCATTCATTTATTGCTGGCATACACCCATTATTATGTGATGATGGTGTATTTGTTGTTGAAGTCGCATATCTTATTGATCTAATAGACAACAACCTATTTGACACAATTTACCATGAACACCTTTGTTATCTGAGTTTATTACCTGTTTCCAAATTTCTTAAACAATATAATTTGCTAATATTCCATGTAGAAAGACTGTCCGTTGGTCCATCTGGGCCGGCAATAAGGTTTCACATAAAGAAGTCTAGTTCTTCAAGGGAAATTTCCGAATCCGTTGCTGATTTAGCATCCGATGAAGTCAAATGGGGAGTCACCAATCTCCAGAACTACAAACAATTTGCGAACAGGGTTAAAGAATTGAAAACAAATACATGCGCTATATTAAACAACCTCAAGGATCAAGGCTTCCGAATTGGTGCATTTGGAGCGCCCGCCAAGGGTAATACACTGTTGAACTATTATGGGTTAAGTACAGAGATTATTGACTGTATTGCTGATAACACCGTGTTAAAGCAAGGGAAGATAACACCTGGCTCTCATATATCAATTGTGAGTGACGATGAATTCTTGGAAAAGATGCCTGAATATGCCTTATTGCTCACATGGAACTATTTGGACTTTTTCTTGGAGCATAGCCAATACATAAAAGAAGGCGGTCGGTTTATTGTGCCGTTTCCAATTCCTAGGATAATGCCATCAATACCATCTTAGACCGCATTTACTATAGGCATTTTTCCGTTTAACCTACCCTTTTACCCCATATTCAGGTAAGCAACAGCAAACTTCAATGCCAATATCGTTGGATGGACATCTGTACTTCAAGCGATTGAGTGTCCTGTGGAAGCGCACGGCCCATTCCGTTGCTACCTCTCTCCGAGAAACGGAGGAACTGCATAAAAGGGACTTTAATGTGGCCTTAAAGCTGTTCATATCTATATTTCTCATATCTGCGTTTTTCGTAGAAGTTGAAGTCCACACGCATGATTTGCACAGGCATGCTGACCTAGTGCTCGCAATCGCTGAATATGGAACATTCGATTTGAACCGCGTAGCTAATGAGGTATATGCTCCCGTATATGGGAGTGGTCCAATTGAGGCCATACGCCACCAGGGCAAGAGTTACATTGATATTAGCCCAGGCGTTGCTTTCTTAGCCGCGCCCTGGTACAAGGTTGTGCGTCTCAGTCTTTCTCTAAACGAACTGACTGATTCACTGATGCAGATGCCGGAGATCAAGCTTGCGGTTGCCGAAGTGACAGCCAATCTGGCGACCGCTGCTCCTCTCGCAGGCCTGCTAGTTGCGAGCATATTTCTATCCCTTCGGAGAATGGGCCAAGGAACTCAGAAGAGTCTGTTCTTTGCAATCATGTTTTATTTTGGAACTATGGTTGCTTATGGCTCTAAAGGTGGCAACAACGGTCAGACAATGGCGGAGACGGGTTTGGTGTTTACGTCCTTCTGCCTGATCTTGATCAGTACCCGTAGTCGTCACAAATGGTTGGTATTGTTAGCAAGTGGTATTTTGGTTGGTTATTCAGCTACGGTTAACCATAGCGGTTTTCTCAGCATTCCCGTCGTGGGTTTGTTGGCGCTCCTGCTATATGGGCGCGATTCTTGGCTGTTGCTGATAGGTATGGTTGCAGGGGTGTTGCCGTTAGTATTATACGAGAAATTCATTCTTGGCAGTGTGTTCGCCATAAGTGCGACGGTGGTTCAGACTTCCGGGGTTGTTGAGAACTCATCACATGGCGCATTGGCGGTATTTTCGCTTGATTTCCGAAACATGGTCCTTTTCCTGTATAGGGCAGCCTTTAGTCTTGATGCTGGTCTTTTCATATACTCGCCCTTCTTAGCAGTATTGGTTCTATCTGCCCTGAGAAATACCTCTGTACTTGCCAAGCCACTCAACAAAATTCTTTTGGTTTTTGTCGCACTATGGCTTGTGACTCTAGCACTAATACTAACTGGCTGGGAGGGGACTCACAGGAATAACATTCTCACTCTGGGGACGCAGTTTGGTGCTCCCGGGCCAAGGTATATATTGCCCATTTTGCCCTTCATGGTGTTTATGTTCGCTCAGTGCGACATCCGCAGTGCCTTTCTCACGCGACTCTTCGTTGTCAGCTGTCTTGCGAGTGTATTGATTAATGCCCCGGGGTTACTCTATACAGGATTTGCCGTCGGAAAATCCCCATTGAATTACCTAGCAATCTACCTCAAGAACGGCTTCAGCAGTTCGCTTTACCGCGAACTCCATCACATTCTGAATTCCTATGCGGAGTTCAATCTAGATGGCTTTGGGCCCGGGGGTCTTTTCGCGATTCTGCTTACTGTACTGGCCGTCGTGTGGCTTTCTGAATGGATAATCAAGGTTTCCGGCGCAGGTCGTCGGAAATCGCGGAAATAACGTGATGCGAACAGGCGTCTCAGTAGTGAGCTTGGTGATGCTAGTTGGAACTCTTTTTTTTGGGGGCGCATCAAAGCGGTTCCCCGACCGTTTTCAGCCGCCTGTCGACCGAGCTTTTCTTGATTCTGCTCTTTTCGTTCGCTTCTTCGATCACATGGGGTGCTGTTGAGATCCTTTCACCGCGACGATTCGTCACCTGCGTTCTGAATGCGGATATCGAAATTGTCGCTGCTTTCGTAATGCCTGACGCACAACGAATACACACCCGTGCGCGCTATTCTGGATGCAAATGGGATTATGGCGCTGGCAACAGATATGAGTCCGGGCCCGGCCCGGTGCGAGGGTATGCAGTTTGCGCTGGCGCTCGGCTGCCGCAATTAGGCACGCCGGGCAGGTGGGCAGCTTGGAGGCGGGCAAGCAGGCCGAATTGCTGATTCTGGGCGCGCCGGACTATCGGCATCTGGACTATCGATTTATGGGTAACCTGGTGGGGGTTGTGATTAAGGCGGGGGAGGTGGTTGTGGGGTGAAGCGTAAAGCGCAACGTTTCACATTTCACGTTTTACGCTTCGCTCTTCCAACGCGCTCGAGCGCGTTTCCAGATCCTTCAATTGACGCAGCCATTGCGCCGCCGCGTCCTGGTCGTTCACGTCTCGGGCGTTGATGCGCACGTTCAGCGCGGCAATGCGCAGCGCGCTGCGCGCCAGATGCGCCCCGGCCGCTGCGTCGCTCCTCGCGTTGGCATTGCCGCTCTCGGCGACTTCCACCGCTAATGCTTGCAGCTGCGCGGCCTGCTGTGCGACCTGCAGCGGCACCTCTGTGGCGCGATGCAGCGCGCGCTCGATGGCGGCTGCGCGCGCGGTTTTTTCCGCATCAGATTCTTTCGGCTGGCGATAGGCGGCAATCACTGCATCATATGCGGCCGCGTCCTGCGCCACGGCTGCCCGTAGGTCTGCGCGCAATGCTCCCGTTGCGGCGACGATTTGCGCCATGCGCTCGGCGACGGCTGCGTATTTCTTTTTACCCATCGTCAGGCGTGCGACCATGGCGACCAGCGCGGCTGCTAGTGCGCCGCTGTGGGCAGCCGCCGACCCGCCACCCGGAGTCGGCTTTCCGGCTGCCACTGCTTCGATGAAGTCCGGCGGCTGCGCAGCCGCGAACAGGCGCGTTTCCAGAATTTGATCCGCTTCGAATTGATCCAGTTGCAAATGCCATTGGGCGGCGTCAACCAGCGCGGCTTGCGGAATCAGGCCGATAAGCTCTGAATGATGGATGGCAACCCCGTGGCGGACGGTTTCACTCCGGATGGCCTCCACCACGCGGGCGACCGGTGTGCGCGTGTAATCGGTCAGGTTCATCGAGACCTGCGCCCGGCCCTCCACCAGCATTCCCAGCGCTTTGACGTAGCGCAGCCCGCCGGACGAGTGGCGCACTGATCTGGCAATTTTGTTGGCGATCTCGACATCGGCGGTGGTCAGATAAACGTTGAAGGCGATCAGGGGAGCGCGCGCGCCGATGACGGTGGCGCCGGCTGTACCCACTTCGCGTGGCCCAAAATCGGGGGCGCGGTCGGGGTCGCTGGCGATGCTGTCGCGGATGCCTTCATATCCGCCGCGGCGCACGTTGGCCAGGTTCTTGCGCTCGGGGCGCGTAGCGGCTTGCTCATACAGGTAAACCGGGATGCCCAATTCCGTGCCTACGCGCTGCCCGAGCGCGCGCGCCATCTCGACGCACTCTTCCATGTTGGCCCCGGCCAGCGGCACAAAGGGCACGACATCGGTCGCGCCCATGCACGGGTGTTCGCCCTGCTGCCGGGTCATGTCAATGAGCTCGGCGGCTTTGGCGATGGCGGCGAAGGCTGCTTGCGCGACGGCCTGCGGTGGTCCGACAAAGGTCAATACCGAACGATTGTGGTCGGCGTCACTGCTTCGGTCGAGCAGGGTCGTGCCGGGTACGGCACTGATTCCTTGCGCGATAGCATCTACCACTTCCGGACGGCGACCTTCAGAGAAGTTGGGGATGCACTCGACGATCGGCTGTGTCACTGGAAGCTGCAATTGTAACATGGGCCCGCAGTCGCATGGGTTCTGTGGGAAGCGGTGGTGTACACCCTTGTTCGGCTCGCTTTCCGCTGGCACGTTTCTCCAAATCAGATACAATCCCAATCGGTATTGATACCGGTATACCCTCAACATCGGAGAGGGCCAATTGAGCGCATATTTCTCGCTGGAGCAATTTCAAGAAACGGTGGACGCTGTCCGCGGGCGCACAGAGCATCGCCCGACAGTAGGCATGATTCTGGGCACTGGTTTGGGGTCGTTTGCTGACGAGGTTCAGGCGGCTGACCGGCTATCTTATTCAGAGCTGCCGCACTGGCCGGAATCCACCGTGGAGGGGCATGCCGGGCGGCTGGTTATTGGTGAGCTCGACGGCCACACCGTGCTGGTGATGCAGGGTCGGTCGCATTATTATGAGGGCTACACCATGGCGCAGATTGGCTTGCCAGTGCGGGTGATGCAGTTGCTGGGCGTGCAGACGCTTCTGATTACCAATGCCGCCGGCGGGGTAAACCCGGGATTCAATCCCGGCGATCTGATGCTGATAACTGACCACGTGAACTTGCTTGGAATGGGAGGTCTGAACCCGCTGCGGGGCGCAAACATTGATTCTCTCGGACCGCGCTTCCCCGACATGATGGATTCTTATGACCCGGAGTTACGCGCGATAGCCGTTCAGGCCGCCGAGGGAGCGGGCATCGGGCTCCAACAGGGCGTCTATGTCTCGCTGGCGGGACCGAATTTCGAGACCCCGGCTGATTTGCGCTTTTTGCAGGCCATCGGTGCGGATGCGGTGGGGATGTCCACTGTGCCGGAAGTGATTGTCGCCCGGCACGGCGGCACGCGTGTTCTCGGGTTTTCCGGCATCAGCAACAAGGCCAATCTGGACGGCAAAACACCTACCACCCACGAAGAAGTGTTACAGGCAGGTCGCGTCATTGTGCCCAAACTGCTCACGCTGATTGGAGGGGTGCTGCGCGCGATGCGCTAGGTGACGCATGGAGCAGATTACCGCGTTCGTAGAGGGGAATGAGCGCTGGTTCTATCTATCGTTGGTATTTGTCGCGCTCTGGTATTTGCGCGCTTTCTGGGGGGCGCAACACCGCTTGCACATGGGGGCATACATTCTCGAACGCGAGACCGCTGGCCGCGAGCGTGCCTTTGCGTTGTCCATGCTGGTGTTGCTGGCGGCGGCGAGTGGATTTGTCTATATGACGGCGCAACACATCAGCCCCAACTTGGGTGTGCTTTTGTCACCGCCGATAGAGGATGAGGGTGCGGTGCTGATAACGGCGGCGCCAACGGAGACCCCGGACGTGGTGCTGCTGTTGCCCGGGCAACCCACACCCAGCCCGGTGGGAACAGCCACCCTAGCGCCGCAGAATACGCCGGTACCGGCCGCAGGCGTCGGCTGCGACAACCCACTTGCCATCATTGTTAGCCCGCTTCCGGGCGCGGTGCTCTCGGGAAAGGTGGAGGTGCGGGGCACTGCCGACATTCCTGATTTCGCCTTTTATGTGCTGGAGATTTCCACGCTGGGCGACAATTGGTTGAACGTACTCACCCAGAGTGAGCCGGTGTCTGCGGGCATTTTGGGCGAATGGGATTCCACTCGACACGCCCCCGGAGAACACGCTTTTCGGTTGGTTGTGTACAACGCGGACGGCGCTTTTGTGGAGCCATGCGTCATCCCTGTCTCTGTCGGCGGCGCGCCATAGCATTGGCAAAGTGAACGCGGGCTGGCATGGTAAAATCGTCGCATGAGCGCTGCAGCCGAATCAGGCATCGTGGTGCGCCCGGTGATTGCGGCCGACATAAAGCGCATTCTGGAACTTGACCGCACTACTACCACGGACTACATCTGGCAGATGGACTTGCGCGAGGAAGATTCGCAAACGCGAGTCACCTTTCAGCGCACGCGCCTGCCGCGCTCGATCAATATTGCCTCTCCATACGATATAAACTTGCTGGCCGTGGATTGGAAGCAACGTGCGTTGGTGATTGTCGGCGAGGCCGCGGGGAGGCTGCTGGGCTATCTGACACTCACTCATGTGACCACTCCGCAGGTTGGCGTGATCGCCGATTTCGCGGTGGACAGACTGGCGCGGCGCAAAGGCGTGGGCACAGTGCTGCTGGGGGCGGCCAAAGATTGGGCTACCCGCGCTGGGTTGCAGCGGCTAATAATCGAAACGCAATCGAAGAATTTCCCTGCCATCTGTTTTTGCCAGCGCAATGGGTTTGCCTATTGCGGCTACAACGATCGGTACTATGCCAGTCAGGATGTTGCGCTCTTCTTCGGCATGAAATTGCGCTGACTGGCCGGCAGTGCTTCTACAGCACCCTCGAACATTGATGAAAGTGGCGCTCATGTGGGTGCGCTTTTCGTTTCACTCTTATGGATAATCTTGCCGGCGCGCTGGCCGTCTTCAATCAGTTTGTGGTTGTGGCGGTGGTCATCAACGCCGCTTCTCTGCTGCTTTACACGTTTACCTTCAATCTGAAAGACCGCGTGGCGCAGGCTCTGAACGTGTTGCTTGCGTGCGTCGCGGTGGCCTACCTGGGAGACGTGGGTGCATCTGTCGCGCGAGGGGCAGCCGCTGCGGGGGCCTGGTTGCGCTTTCAATGGTTGGGTATAAGCCTGGTGCCGGCGGCCTACCTGCATCTCTCTGACGCGCTGCTGGAAAAAACCGGAAAACCCTCGCGCGGCCGGCGTCGTTTTCTCGTGCGCTTGGCGTATGCGGGCGGTCTGGGTTCAGTCGGGTTGGCGCATTTCTCCGGACGGGTGGTGGGACAGCCGATTGTAGGGGAACGGCTGCAATGGCTGCAGCCGGGGGATTTGTTCGCCCCGTTTGCACTCGCCTTCGCGTTCGTGACGCTGGTGGCGATTGTCAATATTTACCGCGCGTTTCTGCGCTGTCTCACGCGCGCCACGCGTCGCCGGATGGGATATCTGCTCATTTCATCTCTGGCGGTGCCTCTGGGCGTCTTTCCCTATCTGATGCCGGCGGGCGCAGGCGCTGCTCAGAGTTATCCGCTGCTCTTCTGGCTGGCTGCGCTGGCGGCTAATGTAGCAGTGAGTGTGGCGCTTGTTTGGATGACCTATAGCGTTGCATTTTTCGGTGCGCCGCAGCCGGATCGGGTGGTGAAGGGACGGCTTTTCCAGTGGATATTGCGCGGCCCGATGGTGGCTTCGCTGGCGGTGGGGGCGTATGTGTTTGTGCGTTGGCTCGACCGCATCGCCGGGCTGGATTTGACCCTGTGGGTTCCCGTGGCGGTGGTGGGCGTGATACTGCTGGCTCAATATGCAATCACGGTGGTGCGGCTGCCGTTGGAACGACGGTTTTTCTACGGCAATATTAGCGACCAGGATGACGTGCAGCGGCTGCAGCTTCTGGGAGACCGTCTGTTGACAAAGGGCGATGTGCAGCAGTTTCTGGAATCGGTGCTGGCGGCGGCCTGTGACGTGCTGCATATCTCCAGCGGATTTGTGGCCGTGATGGGCCGCGCGGGTGCGCGCATCGAGGTGCGGGTCGGTTCGCGGCAGCCGCCAACCGAATCGGCCACGCTTGCAGCTATTGTCCGGCCGGATGCGCGGGATGCATCCGCTGTGGAGTTTTCGCTCTCGGCTGGGGCAGGCCGATTGGAATGGGAGGGCTACTGGATAATACCGCTGCGCGGAGAGAAACTGGCTGGAACAGCGAGGCAGGCCAGCGAGGTGCTCGGTCTGATGGGATTACATGTGCCCGGGAAGGCCATTCCGGTGCAGGGCGACGACGAAATGGAAACCCTGCAGACGCTGGTGACACGCGCCGCGACCGCACTCGAGGATCGGCGCTTACAAAGTAATGTTTTCCGGGCAATGGGTGACCTGCTCCCGCAAGTGGATGAATTGCAGCGCATGCGCGCGGCAGCCCGCTATGCGGGCACGCGTGCGCTCGAGGCTGGTGACATTGCGCGGAATCCGGATGCCGCCCAGTGGGTCAAGGACGCTCTCAGGCATTTTTGGGGCGGGCCGCGGTTGAGCGAGAGTCCGCTGCTGCGCCTGAAGGTGGTGGAAAAGGCGCTGAGCGAACATGATGGAAATCCGGTGAACGCACTGCGGGCGGTGTTGAAAAACGCCATTGAGCAAATAAAACCGGAGGGTCAACGCAAATTCACCGGGGAGTGGTTGCTATACAACATCCTTGAGTTGAAATTCCTGCAGGGACAGAAAGTGCGTGACGTGGCCATGCGGCTGGCTGTTTCGGAAGCAGACCTTTATCGGAAACAGCGCGTGGCGGTTGAGGAAGTACTGAAGCGCATTGCCCAGATGGAGGTGCAAATGGACGCCTCTGGTGAAAACGAACAGCTGTGAGCGGGTGAAAGGGCGGCACGTGGATTGCACCTTTTACCATTGAGCCAGAATGAGTACACGCGAGAAACAGCGGAGTAAGGCAACGAAGCGCAGCACCAGGCGCCGCAGTCGCAAACGTGCCACGCACAGTGTACTGGCTGCCACCACGCCTCGGGCAGCTGAGTTTCAACATCGGCTGTTGGGCACGCTGCTGGCGACGGCGCGCGGCCTGCGCGATTATGGCGATGACCTTGTCGGCGTGGCATTGTTAGCCGGTGGGGGCATCAGCATACTGGCGTTGTTGGGTCTCTCGACGGGAACATGGACGGCTGTGATCTCGGATGCGCTGCTGGTGTGGCTTGGGTGGGGCGCTGCCCTTGTGCCGCTTTCGATGCTCGCCGTGGGGATTGTGTTGCTTGCGCGGGGTTTGGGCTGGCGGCAGACTGTGCCCTGGTTGCGGGTCATCTCTGCTGAGTTGGCGGCGCTGTGCGTTCTCGGCGGCGCTCATCTAGGGATTGCGGTCACCGATGCCGGCAATCAGGGTGTGGAAATTACCGAGGCGTTGCGGAGTGGGAGCATGGTTGCACAGGCTTTGGCTGGAAGAGGTGGCGGCAAGATTGGCTGGGCAATGGCTGTTTTTGCGGGGGAACTGGCGAGAGAATCCGCCGGTTGGCTGCTCGCGCTGATTGGCGGAGCTGCGCTGATGGTTGCCCTTGGAGTGCGCTGGCAGCAGCTGCTGTTTGGCCTAATCTCTCTACAGGGCAAATTGGAGCGCGGGCAGGGCGCCTCCAATCCCGGACGCGGCCGCGGGCGCAGGCAGGCAGCAGCGCGGAGCTCTCCGCTGCGCGCAACGCAGCCCGGCGGCGGGCAGCAACGTTTCACCGTGGCCGCGCATCATGACCGGCGTCCGACCAAGCCGCGGCGGCGTTCAAAGCTGCTGCCGCCATTGAAACTGTTGGGCGAGGGCGAGCCGTTGCGTCCCTCGGAGGCGGAAATCAACCGAAACGCCGAGATAATCGAACACACGCTGCAGGAGTTTGGCGTGCCTGCCGAAGTGATTGATTTTCGGGTGGGACCGGCGGTGACGCAATTTGCGGTTCAACCCGGATTTGTGGAGAAGGCTGGCAAAGACGGTAATGCGCGCCGTCACAAGGTGCGTGTGGCGCAGATATCAAACCGCGCGAGCGACCTGACGCTGGCGCTGTCCGCGCGGAGCATCCGCGTGGAAGCGCCCGTGCCCGGGCAATCCTTTGTGGGTATCGAGGTTCCCAATCGGCAGAAAACAAACGTCGGTCTGCGCAGTGTGGTTGAATCACAGGCGTTTCACAGCATCAATTCGCCGCTGGCGATTGCGCTGGGTCGGGATGTCTCAGGCGCACCCGTGGCAGCTGACCTCGGCGCGATGCCCCATTTGCTTATTGCGGGCACCACCGGCTCCGGAAAAAGCGTGTGCATCACCTCTATCGTGACCTGCCTGATTTGCAACAACGGCCCCGCCGATCTGCGTCTGGTGATGGTGGACCCGAAAAAGGTTGAGCTGCTGCGTTTCAATGGTTTGCCACACCTGCTGGGGCGGGTGGAAGTGGAACTCGACCGCATCATAGGCACGTTGCGCTGGATGACACGCGAAATGGACAGCCGCTACCGCAAGTTGGAGAAGATGGGCGCGCGTGATCTGGATGATTACAACAACAAGATTCAGCGTCGCCGGGGCGAGGAGAAAATACCGCGCATTGTCGTGGTGGTGGATGAACTGGCAGACCTGATGATGATGGCGCAAAACGAGACTGAGCAAACTCTGGTTCGGCTGGCGCAGATGGCACGCGCCACAGGCATCCATCTGCTGGTGGCTACCCAGCGTCCAAGCACCGACATTCTCACCGGCCTGATAAAAGCGAACTTTCCCGCCCGCATTTCATTTGCGGTGGTATCTTCGACTGATTCTCGCGTCATCCTGGACACCACCGGCGCTGAATCTCTGCTGGGCCAGGGAGATATGCTCTTTCTCAGCCCTGACGCTCCCGCGCCAATGCGTATTCAGGGAGTGTTCACCAGCGATGCCGACGTCGATGAAATCGTGGCGCACTGGCGCGAGCATGAAGGCTCGGACGCTGCTGACGATGATCCGGCTGCGATGGATGAGACCCGGTTGCAGATACAGGCCCAAGTGGCCCCGTGGGATGACTTGCTCCGTCAGCGGGCGCAAGTGGCGGACAAAGATGACCAAATTCTGGAGGCTGTTACAGTGGTGAGGAGACACCGCACTGCCTCTGTCAGCCTGTTACAGCGCAAATTAAAAATTGGGTATCCGCGCGCGGCCCGCCTGATGGATGAACTCTTTGAGATGGGTGTTGTCGGTGAGCCGCGTCAGGGCGGCAAGACGCGGGAGGTTTTGCTGCAATCCGGTGACAAGGGAGACGCTCCTATGGATGCCGCCGACGCCTAGGTTCACTTGGAGATGGGGTGGTGACGGGCTGGGAAATGGGCGAGCGCGCTGGCGTCCCTTGGCTTGGCCACGCATGCGGTGCGTGCTCGTTCTGCCGCAGTGGGCGGGAAAACCTGTGCGAGAGTGCATGCTTTACCGGTTATCAGGCGGATGGAGGTTATGCGGAGTACGCGCTGGTACATGCTGATTATGCCGTGCGCATTCCGCCTGCATTCTCGGACGCGGCCGCCGCGCCGCTGCTATGCGCGGGAATAGTGGGGTATCGCTCGCTGCGCCTTTCCGGGCTGCAGCCCGGCGAGCGATTGGGAATCTACGGCTTTGGCGGAAGCGGGCACCTGTGCATTCAAGTAGCGCGGTATTGGGGCTGCGAGGTGCATGTGTTTACGCGCAGCGCCAAACACCAGCAGCACGCCCGGGAACTGAACGCCGCGTGGGTCGGCATGGCTTCCGAAACGCCGCCAGTGCAGCTTGACCGCGCAATCATCTTTGCGCCCGCCGGATGGCTGGTGCCTCTTTCCCTTGGCCACCTTCGCCCGGGCGGCAGCCTGTGTATCAATGCCATTCACGCCAGCCCGATTCCTGAGATGTCATACAGCCTGCTGTGGAAGGAACGCACCATCACCACCGTGGCAAACGCTACTCGCCGCGATGCACACGAATTCATGGAGCTGGCTGCCGAGGCCGGGGTTACAACGCAGGTGCAGTCTTTTCCAATGTGGGCAGCGAACGAAGTGCTGCAGCAATTGAAACACGGCGACATAACTGGCAGCGCAGTGATCATCGTGCGCGAAGATTGACGCGCGCGGGCGTACCCATTCACGTCCGGCACCTCCAGCAACGCGTGTCAACCACGGCCACTTCTGTTACAATGGCTGACCTGAAGAACCAACTTCGCACGCATTAGGTGCACTGGCCTTTTGCGAAATGAACGGCGAGAGATGAATTGAACGCATGACGAAACTCGGCGGCGGTTCCAATCCCTTACGCGTGGCCATAATCGGTTCAGGCCCGGCCGGTTTTTACGCTGCCACTCATCTTTTCAAGGCGAGTGACGGCGTAGTTGAAGTGGATATGTTTGACCGGCTGCCCACCCCATTCGGGCTGGTGCGTTTCGGCGTGGCGCCCGATCACCTGAAGATAAAATCTGTGACCAAGGTTTACGAGCGCACCGCTGCGCGTCCGGAGTTGCGCTTCTGGGGCAACGTCGAGTTTGGCAAACACGTCACTCTGGAGGACCTGCGGGTGCATTACCATTGCGTGCTGTTTTCGTCAGGGTCGCAGAGTGACCGCAAAATGGGTATCCCCGGAGAGGACCTTGCCCGCAGCCATGCAGCTACCGAATTCGTGGCGTGGTACAACGGCCACCCAGATTTCAGCGAGCGTACATTTGATCTTTCTGTCGAGCGCGTTGCCGTCATCGGCATCGGAAACGTGGCGGTCGATGTCGCGCGTATCCTCTGCCGCTCCGAGCAGGAGTTGCTAGAGAGTGACATCGCTGATTATGCTTTGGCGGCGCTTTCGAAAAGCAACATAAAGGAGGTAGTCATGCTCGGTCGCCGGGGTCCGGCGCAGGCGGCTTTCACGAATCCGGAGGCGAAAGAGCTGGGCGAGCTGGCCGACGCCGATTTCTGTGTTCTTCCGGAGGAAGCCGCTCTGGATGCACTCAGCCAGGCGGACCTCGAGAGCGGCGGCGATAAGAGCGTGGCCCGCAAGGTGCAGCTGCTGCAGGAAACATCACTCCGCATACCGGACGGAAAACCGAAGAGGTTGACCATCCGCTTCCTGGCGTCTCCGGTGGAACTTCTCGGTGACGAGACCGGCGGTGTTGCGAGAATGCGAATGGTGAAAAATGAGCTTTACAGAACCGAGAATGGGACACTCCGGCCGCGCCCGACGGACCGGTTCGAGGAGATGCCTATCGGGCTGCTCTTCCGCTCGGTCGGTTATCGTGGATTGCCGCTTCCGGGCGTCCCGTTTAATGATGATTGGGGAGTTATATTGAATAAAAAGGGTCGCATCGTCGACCCAGAAAGCGGAGATGCGCTACCCGGCCTATACACATCCGGATGGATAAAGCGCGGGCCAAATGGTGTGATTGGCACCAACAAAGCTGATTCTGTTGAGACAGTGAATTGCCTGCTGCAGGACGTGGCGGCCGGCCGGATGATCACGCCTGCCAACCCAGGTGCTGCTGCCGCCGAGGAGTTGGTGCGGTCGCGGCAGTCCGCTGTTTTTACATTTGAGGATTGGAAGCGTGTCGATGCGCTTGAACTTGAACGGGGCGCGAAGGCGGGCCGCCCACGCGTAAAGTTCACCAGCCGCCGGGAGATCGCAACCGTACTGGGTCGGGACTGAATCCGGGAAGCGGGAGAAACCATGTCTGGGCATTCTAAATGGAGCACCATCAAGCGTAAAAAAGGCGCAACCGACGCGCGGCGGGGTAAAGCGTTCACGCGCCTCGCAAAAGAAATTAGCGTCGCCGCTCGCGCCGGTGGCGACCCAGAAACCAACTTTCGCTTGCGGCTAGCTGTGACTAAGGCGCGCGCAGCCAACATGCCCAAAGATAACATCCGGCGTGCGATTAAACGTGGCACTGGCGAGGAAAAAGGCAGCACTGCGTTAGAGCAGGTGACTTATGAGGGTTATGCTCAGCACGGCGTTGCACTGATGATTGAGGTGGTCACTGACAATCGTAACCGGGCAGTGGCGGCGCTGCGCCACGTACTCACCCGCGCGGGCGGGAATCTGGGCGAGAGCGGCTCGGTGGCGTGGCAGTTCGAGGCAAAAGTTTATTTCGCTTTTCCGCCGGAGGGTCGCGGCGAGGACGTGCTTTTTGAACTCGCGCTCGAGGCCGGCGCGGATGACCTAACGTACTCTGAAGAGATTGTGGAGATATTCGCGTCCGTCGAATCTTTCAAGGAAGTCAGCGATGCGCTGGAAGCGGCCGACATCTCTCCGGAAGAGGCCATGCTGCTTATGGAGCCTGTCAATTCAGTCGAATTGCCCTCGCAGAAAACCGGACAGGTGATGAAAACCATCGAGGCGTTGGAAGAACTGGACGACGTCCAGAACGTGTACACCAACTTAGACGTGACCGCAGAGGCGCTCTCTGCCTTTGCGGCTGGATGACCAAGAAAAGCCATGGCGCAGCTGGTGATAGGAATTGACCCTGGCACAGCTACGACCGGTTATGGTTTGGTGCGGGAGGATGATGGACAATTGGAATGCGTGGGGTTTGGGGTGGTCACGACCTCGGCAAGGGAGTCGCTCGCGCTGCGCCTGGAGGCCATTTACCGGGATTTGACCACGGTCTTTCAGCAACATCGGCCTACCACCGCGGCGGTGGAGAAACTTTTTTTTCACCGCAATGTCTCCTCGGCGATGGCGGTAGGGCAGGGGCGTGGCGTGGCTTTGTTAGCCGTGGCACACTGTGGATTGGACGTGGGGGAGTACACGCCGCTCGAAGTAAAACAGGCGGTAACCGGCTACGGAAAAGCCTCGAAGTCACAAGTGCAGCAGATGGTGGGTACTCTGCTCAATCTGGAGGAGATTCCCCGCCCGGACGACGCGGCCGACGCGCTGGCCGTGGCGATCTGCCACGCTCACGCGGCAAGAACCGTTGAGCTAACCGCAAAGGCGCGAACATGATTGCATCGGTGAGTGGCGCGGTGCAGTCGATGGAACAAGGGGCGCTGGTGGTGGAGGTGGGTGGCGTCGGGCTTCGCGTGTCAGTTCCAGATTCAGTTTTGCAAGGAAATGTGTCGGTGGGGGCAAGAGTGCAATTGTGGACGCACCTGTTGGTGCGTCAGGATGCAATCACCCTATATGGCTTTTTGGAGAAGGAACAACTCACCCTGTTTGATATGTTGCTCAAAGCCCCGGGGGTGGGGCCAAAACTGGCTCTCGCGATTATCTCCGGCATGCCGGTGGATGGGTTGCATGCGGCTGTTACCAAAGAGCAGGCAGAGCTATTGAGCCAGGTTCCGGGCGTGGGCATCAAGACCGCCCGCAAAATTATCTTCTATCTTAAGGACAAATTGGAACCGGGTGGTCTGTTGCCCGAGGTCATCGCTGCCAATGAGTTGGACATCGAAATGACCGCAGCGCTCACCGCCCTGGGATACAGTGTGGTGGAGGCGCAGACAGCGTTGCAGGCCATGGGGGCCGACGCGCCGGATGAACTGGAAGCACGCATTCGGATTGCGTTACAATATCTCTCCAAATAATCACACGAGAGGAAACTCATGCTAACAGACACGCGAATTGCCTTTATAGGGGCGGGCGCCATGGGCGGCGCGATGATTTCCGGGCTGCTCTCCCGCAAGCTGGTTGCGCCTGACCAGATCGTGGCATCCGACCCTCACGAGGGGATTACCACGAGATTGCACGAAAAACATGGTGTCGGCGTCACCACTGACAATGTGGCTGCCTGCGAGGGCGCCGACATTGTGGTGCTGAGTGTCAAGCCGCAGGTGCTGCCGCAGGTGTTTTCCGGTCTGGTGGGCCACATCCCGGTTGATGCGATTGTGATTTCTATAGTCGCTGGAGCGAGCGTCACCGCTATTAGTGAAGGGCTGCAGCACCAAAGTGTGGTGCGTTCAATGCCGAACACCCCAGCACAGATTGGGGAGGGCATCACTGTGTGGACTGAATCTGGATCCGTGGAGACGCTGCAACACCAGCAGGCGGAGACAGTGCTGCAGGCGCTGGGACACGAGGTCTTTCTGGATGACGAAGATTACCTCGATATGGCCACGGCGCTCTCCGGCACAGGGCCATCCTATGTGTTTCTCTTCATGGAAGCGCTGGTGGACGCCGGCGTCCATCTGGGGTTCTCCCGCAAGGTGGCGGAGGAACTGGTGCACCGAACCGTAAAAGGTTCGGCCGACTTCGTGCTTCAATCTCCCAGACACCTCGCTCGGCTGCGCGATCAGGTGACTTCGCCGGGAGGCACCTCCGCGGAGGCTCTCTACTACCTCGAGAAGGCCGGGTTCCGCACGGCGCTGTCGCGCGCGGTGTGGGCCGCTTACCAGCGCTCGATTGAACTTGGCCGCGGCGGTATGCGCCATCGGCTGGATGACAGCGTCAAGTCGGACTAATCTCCGCAGGCACAATTCCATCATCTGGCAGTCTGGACAGTGTGCACGCCCGTACTGAGTAATGAACGGGTGTGTCGGCGCGTCTGCAGCGTAAGGCTTATTCCGCAGATGATACTTGACACAGCATATGAAATTGATTACACTATAATAAGAAAGATATATGTCTTCTTTATTGTCGCGGAGTAGGCACGTATCGAGAGTCCTTGCGCATGGTTGTGAATGGAGGCGCTGGCATATGATTGACCACAGGACGGACAGCCTGTATCAATTGCAGGTCACCGCGAGTCAGGCTGATCTGCTCACCCACGAAGAGGAGATTGAATTGGCAGGCTACATCAGCGCTGGGCGAAAGGCCAAAGAGCGATTGGAGGCCAGTCGTGCCAACGCGCGCCAACGTCGCGCTTGGGAGCGGCAGATCGTGCGGGCTAAAGCTGCGCGCGACCAGCTGGTGCTGCGCAACCAAGGGTTGGTAGGGAAGGTGGCGCGGCGCTATTTCGACACCGGCCTGTCATTTGAAGACCTGATGCAGGAGGGCCAGATTGGCCTGATAAAAGCAGGGGAGCGGTACGACCCCTCTCGGGGAACGCGTTTTTCCACCTACGCTGTCTGGTGGATTTGGCAGGCAATTGGCCGGGCGGTGGCCAACACCGGTCGCACCATTCGGTTGCCGGTCAACCTCGGGCACAAAGTGATGCAGCTGCGCCGGGCTGAAAATACGCTCACGCAGAAATACGGGCGCGAAGCGACAAGCGATGAGATCGCCAAAAAGCTGAAATGGACGACGCACCGGGTGGAGACGGTGCGCAAATCCACTGTTCCCATCGTGCGGCTGGAGAAACTGGTCGGGCCCGGCGATGAGCCTGATACCGAAGTGCAGGACCTGTTGTCGGATGAATCCGTGCAGCGGCCGGAGGACGAGGCCGAGCAGCGCATGCTAGCCACAGAGGTGGCTCACGCCCTTCTCGATGAACTCACCCCTTGGGAGGCCTCGGTGCTGCGCATGCGTTACGGTTTCAGCGATGGCCGCCCGCACCCGCTGAGCGATCTTGCGCGCCGATACGGCCTTTCGCGCGAGGGCATGCGCCAGGCTGCCAATCGCGCGCTGGAGAAAGTGCGCCGTTCGGGTTACGGCGATTCTCTGCGTGCTTACCTCGATTAGCACCCTGTGACGGTCGTGAGATAACTCGGCAGTGCGGCGGGTGCGCGCGCTGTTTTTACTGCGCTGCGCGTGCTCCGGCGGCCTCTGTTTGTGAAGGACTGGACAACACAAACATCATCAGGTATCATCCTTTGTCGAGCGTTGTTGGTACTTTGGACTATCATCAATCGTTACCCCCAAGGGAGAAGCAATGACGGAAACTCAGACTTCCAGCATTTTCACTGAACTGCAGCTGCAGATTGCCGCTTTCACGCCGACATTGTCACAGCAAGATGTGGGTTTCGTGCTCGAAGCCGGTGACGGCATCGCGCGCGTGTCCGGCCTTTCTGACACCCGTAACGCGGAGTTGGTTCAGTTCACCAATGGGTCTCTCGGCACGGTCTTCAACCTTGAGCAGGACGCTGTCGGTGTGATCATTATGGGCGATTACGAGGAAATTGACGAAGGCTCAGTGGTGCGCGCGACCGGCCGTATCGCCGCTGTGCCGGTGGGGCCGGCGCTTGTCGGGCGGGTTGTCAACGCGCTCGGCCATCCACTGGATGGGAAGGGGCCCATCGCCGCGACCGAGACCCGGCCGATTGAGCGCATTGCGCCTGGGGTGGTGCGGCGTCGAGACGTTGACCGGCCGTTGGAGACCGGACTGAAACCCATCGACTCGATGATACCGATAGGCAGGGGTCAACGTGAGCTAATTGTTGGCGACCGACAGACCGGTAAAACCGCGATTGCCCTTGACACTATTATCAATCAGAAGGGCAAGGATTGCATCTGCATCTACGTTGCCATTGGTCAGAAAAAAGCCGCCATGGCGCGCGCAGTGGCTACGCTTGAGGAGCACGGCGCGATGGAACACACCGTCGTTGTGGTGGCCTCCGCCGATGACCCCGCCGCGCTGCAATTTATCGCGCCTTATGCGGGCTGCGCGATGGGAGAGTATTTCATGGAGGGCGGTCAGGACGCGCTGGCCGTCTATGATGACCTTTCTAAGCATGCCTGGGCATATCGGCAGGTGTCATTGTTGTTGCGGCGGCCACCCGGACGGGAGGCTTATCCCGGAGACGTGTTTTATCTGCACTCTCGATTGCTTGAGCGCGCCGTGCAGCTTGCGGATGAATTCGTTATTGTGGCCGCAGACGCCGGCGAGGAGGTCGAGACGGGCGTGGACGGCAAGGTGTATGGCGGACCGCTGGCAGAGCACGACGCCCGTGAGGCGCTTGCGGCCACGGATGATGCCGACGGATTGACGCTGCGGCGGCTGCCGCGCTCGGGTGGCTCGCTGACAGCGTTGCCCATTATCGAAACTCTACTTGGTGACGTTTCCGCTTACATCCCCACAAATGTAATTTCAATCACCGACGGGCAGATTTATCTGGAAAATGACCTGTTTTATGCCGGCATTCGCCCGGCGGTAAATGTGGGCACTTCGGTGTCGCGTGTCGGTGGAGCAGCGCAGACCAAGTCGATGCGCCAGGTGGCGGGTCGGCTGCGCTTGGACATGGCCGCGTTCCGAGAACTGGCCGCGTTTGCACAGTTTGGCTCTGATCTGGACAAGGCCACGCAGTCGCAATTGGAACGTGGCAAGCGGCTGCAGGAAATCCTGAAGCAGGCACAGTATGCACCCATGTCCCTTTCCGATCAGGTGATACTCCTTTACGCGGGTGTGAATGGCTACGCGGATGAGGTGCCGCTGGAACGCATGCATGAATGGGAAACCGCCATGCTGCGTTCGATGTCGGCTTCCCACCCCCACGTTGGGCAGGACATCGTGGAGCAGGGCCGAATCACCGCTGAAACCGAAGCGGAACTGAAGACTGCGCTGGACACTATCAACCTAGCCTGGAACTGATCTGTGGCCAGTGCCCGAGAAATGCGGCTGCGCATCCGCAGCGTGGGGAATATCGCGCAGGTGACGCGCGCGCTGGAGGCGGTGAGCGCTTCTAAGGTGCGCCGGGCGCAGGCCGCTGTGCAAGCCTCGCGTGATTATGCCCGCCGGGTAGTGGCCGTCATGCAGCGTCTCGGCGGGCATTCAGGCGGCGCAACGCACCCTCTCCTGGTTCCAAGGGAATCTGTTGAAAACGTTGGCCTCGCGTTGGTTTCCAGCGACCGCGGGCTCGCGGGCGCGTACAACATGAACATCACGCGCGCTGCGCTCGCATTCGCGCAGCAGAAAACGCAGCCGGTGCGCTGGGTGACAGTGGGGCAAAAGGGCCGTGATCTGGTTTACGTCCGTGGCGCGAACATCGCTAGCGACTTCCGTAGTTTTCGGGGCTCACCGACCTTTGCAGAAGTGACGCCGATCGCGCGCGTGCTTCTGGACGATTTTCTGGGCGGAACGGTGGACGAGGTGTACGTGGCGTATACTGACTACGTCAACACGCTGCGGCAGATAACGCGGGTGGAACGTCTGTTGCCGCTGGCGCCTGAACTGCCCGTGGAAAAGGATGGCGGGGCAGAAAAAACCGCTGCCGGCGGTGCGCCGGTGGGGTATACATTTGAGCCTGAGCCGGAGGAATTGCTCGGGGCGATTTTGCCGCGCTTCACGCAGGTGCAGGTGTTTCAGGCAGTGCTGGAATCGCTGGCGAGTGAGCACAGCGCCCGTATGGTGGCGATGCGCAACGCTACCGACAACGCAAATGAACTATCCAGTGCGCTACGCCTCGCATACAATAAGGCACGGCAACTGGCCATCACGAGCGACTTGCTCGACATCGCCGGAGGCGCGGAGGCGCTGCGCCAAGCGGCCTGAGCAGCGCAGATAAATTACGATTTGGAGGGTTGATGAATACGATGACAGGTAGGGTGGCGCAAATTCAGGGAGCGGTGGTTGATTGTGAGTTCCCCGCAGATAACCTACCCGACATTTATGAGGCGGTGGAGATTCCGCGTGATGACGCCGAATCTCTGGTTCTGGAGGTGCAGAAGCATCTCGGCAACAACCTGGTGCGGTGTGTGGCAATGGACGCCACCGAGGGGCTGCGGCGTGGGCTGGCCGCCAACGCCACTGGCGCGCCAATTATGGTGCCGGTCGGGGAGGCCGCGCTGGGCCGCATCTTCAATGTGCTTGGTCGCGCCATTGATGAGCGCGGCGAAGTGCAGGCAACTGAGTATTACCCCATACATCGACCCGCCCCACCATTCGAAGAGCAATCAACCGAGGTGGAGGTCTTCGAGACCGGCATCAAGGTAATTGACCTGATTGCTCCGTTCACTAAAGGTGGTAAGACAGGCGTCTTTGGCGGGGCCGGGGTGGGCAAGACCGTCATCATCATGGAATTGATCCGCTCAATCGCGAAAGAGCATTCCGGTAATTCCGTCTTCGCGGGCGTCGGGGAGCGCACGCGCGAAGGCACCCAACTCTACCGAGAGATGATTGAGTCCGGCGTGATGAAAGACACCGTGATGGTGTTCGGGCAGATGAACGAACCGCCCGGCGTGCGCCTGCGCGTGGCCCTGACCGGGCTGACCATGGCGGAGTATTACCGCGACCAGGGCCGCGACGTGCTGCTCTTCATTGATAACATCTTCCGCTTTGTGATGAGCGGGTCGGAAGTTTCCGCGCTGCTCGGGCGCATGCCCTCGGCAGTGGGTTACCAACCCACGCTAGGAACCGAGATGGGCGAATTGCAAGAGCGCATCACTTCCACCCATCGCGGGTCGATTACCTCCATGCAGGCCGTCTACGTGCCCGCCGATGATTATTCCGACCCGGCGCCGGTGGCGACCTTCGCGCATCTGGATGCCACCATTGCGCTCGAGCGGCCGATCGCTGAAAAAGGCATCTACCCGGCCGTGGACCCGCTTGCCTCTACCAGCCGCATTCTGGATCCCAACATCGTCGGCCGGGAGCATTACAGAGTGGCCCGCGAGGTACAGCGCGTGTTGCAGCGCTACAAAGATCTGCAGGACATCATCGCCATTCTTGGTGTGGATGAGCTCTCGGAGGAGGACAAGCTGCTGGTCTCACGCGCGCGTAAACTGGAGCGCTTCTTCTCGCAGCCGTTTTATGTCGCGGAGCAGTTCACCAGCATTCCGGGAAAGTATGTCAAACTGGAAGAAACGGTGCGCTCTTTCAGTGAAATCCTCGATGGCAAGCACGATGAGATTCCGGAGCAGGCTTTCATGTTCGTGGGCACAATCGAAGAAGCGGTGGCGAAGGCGGAGGAACTGAGCGACGAAAGCGAGTGAATCTGGAAAATGCCTATCCTCTGTGAAATCGTGACGCAAGAAAAACTGGTTTATTCTGACCAGGTGGATATGGTGGTGTTGGATGGAGAAGAAGGCCGCATGGGCATCCTCCCCAACCACTCGCCGCTGCTCACGACTTTGCAGGTTAGCGAGATACGGGTCAAAAAAGGTCAGCAGGAGGAGACCTTCGCGGTGGGCGGCGGCGTCTTGGATGTGCGGCCAGACTGCGTGACCGTGCTGGCTGATGTGGCTGAACATGCTGACGAAATCGATCTGGTTCGGGCGCAGGCCGCGAGCGAGCGAGCTGTTGCCTTCCTGGATGAGGGTGGCCCACGGACTCCGGTGGCGCCGGAGGTGCGTCATGACATCACCCTCGCGCTTGAGCGCGCTAACGTGCGTTTGCGCGTCGGGCATAAGCGCCGCGATAAACCTGGGTTTTCCGGCTCGGACGACGCCGAGTAGTGCCCTCCATCTTTCCGGCGGGCCGCCACTGACAACCAACAAATGGCTCTTTTTGGCAAAGATGTCGGCATAGATTTGGGGACGGTCAACGTGCTCGTGTACGAGGGTGGCGATATCGTGCTGCACGAGCCCTGCGTGGTCGCCATTCGCGTCGATGAGCAAAAGATTGTCTCCATCGGGCAGGAAGCGCGTGAGATGTACGGGCGCTCACCCGAGAGCATCGAAGTGATGCGCCCCATTCAAGATGGCGTTATCGCGGACTATGAAGTGACCGAGCGGATGTTGTACTACTTCCTCACCAAGGTTTGTGGGCAACTGCGCTTTTTTAAACCGCGCGTGATGTTGAGCGTGCCGTACGGAGCAACCAGCGTTGAGAGCCGAGCCGTACATGAAGCCGCAAAGGAGGCCGGGAGTCGGGCGGCCTATCTTATCCATGAGCCGCTGGCTGCTGCCATCGGGGCCGGGCTGCCGGTGGGCACTCCGGCTGGGAATATGGTTCTGGATATTGGCGGCGGCGCCACTGAGGCCGCAATCGTTGCGCTTTATGGGATTGTCACCGCTCATTCCGCGCGCGTCGGCGGCATCTCTCTCGATCAGGCCATCACCACTTATGTGCGCAAGAAATACGGTATCGTCATCGGTGAGATGACCGCCGAGGAAATCAAGATTCGGATTGGCTCGGCACTTCCCATGGAAGAAGAGTTGGCAGTGGAAATCCAGGGGCGCGACCATGTGACCGGGCTCCCGCGCGACGCCACCATCACCTCCGGCGAGGTCACCGAGGCAATCGAGGAACCGCTGCAGGCGATAATCGCGGTGGCGAAAGCGGTGCTGGAGAAGACACCGCCTGAACTTGCGTCGGATGCCATCGACCGCGGAATAGTTCTGTGCGGAGGCGGCGCACACCTGCGCGGGATTGATGAGCGTATTTCCAAATCAATCGGGGTGCCAGCATACCTTGCGGATAATCCGGTGGGCTGCGTGGCGGTGGGCGCGGGCCGGGCGCTAGAGATGTACGATATTATCAGACCCAATCTCCCTCGGGTCTAATGCTGAAATTATGGGATTCAGGGCTTGCGTCGGCTTCGGCGCGATGTAATATGTCATGTGCTGCAGCGCGACCACCGGGTCGAGGTGTTGCACATACACATGGGGCGGCACGATCACGTTTATCGGCGCGTAATTCAGGATTGCCTCCACGCCCGCTTCGACAAGCCTTTCCGCCACTCGCTGAGCGTTTTCCGCTGGTATCGCCAACATCGTTACTCTGATTCCCATTTGCTGGATAGTGCTGGTCATCCGCTCGGCCGGAATTACGTCAAGTTGACTGATTTTGCAACCGATTTTGTTAGGGTCATTGTCAAAGACCGCGGTGATGCGGAAGCCACTCCCTCGGAAACCGTCATAACGCAGAATGGCCTTACCTACCGCCCCGGCGCCAATTAACGCCACATCCCATTCCTGCTTTACACCGAGGATGCGCCGCAGCTGCTCGCGCAGGTATTCGATGTTGTAGCCCGTACCCTGCTTCCCGAATTCGCCGAAATGAGAGAGATCCTTGCGAATCTGCGCCGGGCTGATGCCGAGATGCTCGCCCATCTCGTACGATGAAGTCACCTCCTGACCGCCTCTGGCGATGTGCGCGAGCGTGCGCAAGTAAATCGGCAGCCTTCCGACAACGATATCGGGAATATTTGAAGGTGCCATGACAGTGTTCGCGTTGCCAATTTTCTAATTGTGATTTGTTGCGCAGACAACTTTAGCACTGATTGATGATGAGCACAAGACTAGATTGGGCGCGGCTGCTGTTGCCGCTCCCACAGCCACAATGCTCCCCGAGCCGCCAATATGGCGAGGCAGAAAGCAAAAGGCGTGCGCGCACGAGTGTCCATGCCCGATCCGGAACCGGAAAACAGAGGGATGACGCTGAAATAAATGATTGGAATCAATGTCGATGTCAGGAGAATATGCTCGCGGTTTAGCCATGCCCAGATTATCCCGCACAGCGAAAGTACGTAAAACGCCAGATTGAACAGCATTTCCATCAAGTGTATCGAGTCCAACGGGGAAAGGTAATTGGTGTATGCATACATTTTCACCAGCGGAAGCGGCGCGGTAGCGAAATACGCGAATGGGTGTTCGCGGAAGACCTCCAGCGCCATACGCGTGACCTCGACGTTCACCTGCGGGTCATCCGCCACCAGGAACTTCCATTTTGAGGAGTAGTCATAATGCTCGCGAGACTGAGCTCTGCCGAGGCGGCGGTCGAGCTCATAGGCGAACTGCGCCTCCAATTCCTGCGGGGATTCCCCGGTGGCCCAGTGCTTTACCGACACAGCGCCGTAAAATAGTAGATCAAAGTTTCCCACAGTGGAGAAGGTGAAGACGTTGTGATAGACCTGGTTGCGCACATACCAGGGTAACACGCCTACGACGAACACTGCCGTGAAGACGGCGACGCGGGGCAGAAAGCGCGGGACAAAGCGAATAATTATGATCACGATCGGAACCCACAGGTAGATGGAAGTCGGGCGGGCCAGAGTAGCCAGAGCAATGCAGCCGCCGGTGGCAGCAGCGTCTTTCAACTCGCCGCTGCGGAGCAATCGCACGGCAAACAGCGTTCCCGCTGCCACGAACAAGTTGGAAAGCGTCTCTGCCATCAGGGTCAGACCGATAATCACGGAGGCTGGGTCCAAAGCGACCAGCAGACCAGCCCACAACTGCACTAATCTGGGCGTGCGCAGTTCGTGGGCCACGAAGAACGCCAGTGCGCCCACTCCGGCACCAACGAAGGTCTGGGCGAAGGCCGCGACCAGCGGGCTGGCGCTTCCGACGAGCCCGTAGATAAAGGCAATGAACATGGGCTGCAGCGGCGGCCGGTACGAGAAAAGTTCTTGGGAGAAACCGTTGCCCGCAAGCAGCTGCCGCGCCAGCACTTCATACGTGTTGGCTTCGTCAGCAATCGGCGAGAAGTGCAGGCCGCCGCTCCCAGTATAGACGTGGTAGAAGTAATAATACGTCAGCCAGCGTGCCAGCAGGCCCGTGACAAGTATCAGCAGCAGAGGATGCCACTTCCCGAGCAGAGCGGTCTTAAGCTGTGGCATGCACTTTTATTCTGTGGCTGGATGATGCTTCCGCGTTCATGGGTTTCGGAAATACAACCGACCCACTGTGGCAAGGTACTTACGGCCTCTGAGCAGATAATCGAAAAGATTCAACCCGGTTTTGCTTTCTCCGCCGGCGCGGGGCACGCAGATGTAGGGTACTTCCACCGCGTGGTATCCGGCACGCAGCGCTCGGCAGAGGAAGTCAATGCAATACTCTCCGTAGTCCCCGCGTAGACGTATCCGCTGCAGTACTTCGGCTCTTGCCGCGACGAAACCACTGGTGTAGTCGCGCAGCTGGCTGCCGAGCAGCAGCCGTGCTAGCTCGTTAATCAGCCTGCTCAGGGTGCGCGCCATCAATCCGTGGGCGGCATCGGCCCCGCCGCTGACCCAGCGCGATCCCACGCTCACGTCGGCGCGTTGCTGCATCAGTGGCATCAATAGCGCGTGAACATCCTCTGGCGGCATAGAGTGATCACAATCCATCCAGCTCACCAATTCAGCTTGATATGTGTTCAGGGCGGCGTCAATTCCGCACTGGATGGCGCTGGTGAGCCCTTTCTCGTTCCGGCGTTGAATCAGCGCCACGCGCAATTGACCGCTGCGATTGTGGCGCAGCGCCAGCGCGCCTACTGTCTGCGCGGTGCCGTCCGAGGATGCGTCATCCACCACCAGCGCCATGTGGGTGTCGCTCGTGGCTGCCAACAGGCGCTCGATGAGCGCCGCGATGTTCTCGCTCTCATTGTACGTGGGCAGCACCGTGCAAACGCGCATTGGTTAATCAGCTGTCTTTCGGGCGAGTGCATACAGGCTCAATCCTGCCGGGAACCCGACCGAGCGCAGCATGGCTGCCTCAGCGCGGAGCACAGCGGTGAGCGCCACGGCGAGCGCCCGCGCTGGCGAGAGTTGGGCATCGACGGAGGCCAGACGCACCAAGACTGCCACGCGCATCGCAATTGCCGGCAGCAGCATCAGCAGGTTTGCGTGCGTCAGTCTCTCAATCGCAAAACCCGCCTTGTGGAGCGCGGCGCGAATCTCCTTTGCACTGTAGCGGCGTCCCGTCCCGAAGGCGCGGTCGTGTTCCCCGCGCAGCCAGGCGTACGCGCTCACCCGCAGTGCCATAACGCCGCCAAAAA
>Ga0187827_10001233_pt1 | contig 38320 bp, 19 predicted proteins | sample ETNtaG_39_FD_167969 | JGI IMG/M metagenome (GOLD analysis project Ga0187827, IMG submission 167969) | Marine microbial and viral communities from oxygen minimum zone, Eastern Pacific Ocean - ETNP2014_SV_150_PacBio MetaG (Illumina Assembly) | ecosystem: Environmental > Aquatic > Marine > Hypoxic...
GCCGGGGGGAGTTTCACGTCGTGATGGCCTTTTGTCAGCATCTGGTAGAGCTTCGAGGCGCGGGCGCCGAATCGGCCGGGCGTGGTGCGATGCCGATCACCGTATCGCCAGAAGCCATACTTGGGCGCGAGGCTGAAATAGGATGCGTAAAACTTCTGTCGTCCCCTGGCGATCACACCACTGTCGAGCCTGGGTGCCTTCTTGGGGGTCTTTTCGTGGCACTTCACACAGTGCCTGTCCAGCACGGGCTGCACCAGACGGGGATAGCTGAACGGCTTTGTGCCGTCCACATCAGGCTTGAGGGTGGACGGTTCTCGGAGGAAGGCGAGGGGGGGCGACAGTGCCGCGGGCGCGCTGTGTCTGGGTTCGTGGCATCCCTGGCAGACGAGCCGTTCGCCCGGCTGGAGGTATGTTGAGGACCGCATCGATTGGACGGCCAGCCCGTCTTCGTCAAGCGCCTGCAGGAACAGCTCGCGCATCGCGGGCACCGTAAAGTGGGCGCTGCCGTCTTCCTCGACTGGGACAGTGCCGAGCACGTGGCGCGCCAGGATGACCGAATCGGCACCCTCGGCACCAGGCAGACGCAGGCCGACCTCGTGGGGTGGTGCGCCCGATGGCACCGACATGGGAATGATCTGGTAAACACGCAGGGCCTTGATCGCGGTCTCCTCCGGCCAGGGCTTCCGGCTGTCGTACACGTTCAGTACGGCCAGCGTCGCATCGGTGGGCTTGTCCGGCGCGAGCCGCTGCGAGGCTGACGGCACCAACGGGGGCGTCGGGCGCGGGCGGAGTGGGATGGGACTGAGACATGCAATCGCCGGGTCACGGTGGATTAGCTCACGGTTTCCAAAAGCGTCCATGAGATAGATGCCATAGTTGCCGCGGCCGCGCCGGCGTGCTCCTCGGCGCATGGACCCGTCGTATACGCACAGGTAGTAATCCTCGCTGAGCGGCCAGGCCATGCCGTAAACCTGTGAGCCGCCCTGGGTTTCAGGGAAACCCACCTCCGGCGTCAACCGCTTGACCGGCCCCATGGCATCGTCGTCCACCACGCTCGGATCGAACATGACCAACGAGCCAAACGCCTGCCCGTGATGGGGCGCGGCGGTGGCCACGAACCGGCGTGAGCCCGGAATGGCACGGATGTCCAACTCCATGTCGGGGCGTTTTTCGCGGGGGGAGAAGTTCCCGTGTACCGCCCGGGCATCGCGACCATCGGGAGTCGTGATCCAGGGGAGATGGGCCACACAGCCGTGGCGGTCAACGTAATCCCACCGGGTATAAATGATCATCCCATCGTTGGTAACGCTGGGGTTCCATTCGTTCGTCTCGTGTGGGCTGAGGCACAGGATGTCGCTGCCATCAGGATTCATGTCGTAGAGGGTATAGGTCGGACAAACGCGGCCACACCGCAGGTAACCGCCGCGGCGCTCGGAGATGAAGGTGACCCGACCGTTGGGAAGCCAGCACGGATCAAAATCGTTAAACGTGCCATCGGTCAGTTGCGCGAGGCCCGAACCATCTACATTCACTTTGAAGATGTGGTAACACCGCTGGTCGTGCCAATGGCCGCGGCTCGGGTCCGTATGATGGCGGTGTCTGCGGTCGCCCTGGCATTCGACGTATCCGAACAGGATGGTCTTACCGTCGAAGGACAAATCGGGCGAGAGGAACGATCCCCCCTCGAGACTTTTGCCTTTCAGCCGCCCACTTTCGACGATCGAATCGGCCAGGATGTCACGCACTTTGGGCTCCGAGCTGAACGGATCGGACAGCACATAAATGCCTCCGCCAGGGCGGGCATTGATGCCGTAGTACTGGTCGCACATGTGGTTATAAGTTGCCCGGTGACGCTTGATGAACAGCAGCTTGTCAAAATCCAGAAGTGGATTCGAGAAGGCGATCCTGCGGCGGATGAGGCACGCCCGCTCGAAGAGCTTGTAGCGAGCATCACTGCTGTCGACGGGCACATCGTCCGCCTCCGCCTGAAGGCCATTGAGCTCCTTCTCCATGGCCGCGAGGTCTGGCGAGTCCGGCCTTTGTTTCAGGTCTGCGAGCAGCGCGGCCGTCCGGCGCATGACCACATCCACCGGGTCGAGGTCGGAATCGAGGAGCAGCGCCTCTGGGCGAAGGGTCTGTTGGGCAACCCTGGCAAAGTGCCGCCTATTTCGGAGGTCCTGCCAAAGAGCCCGGTACTGTTCACCCAGTTCGCTTGCCGGCGCATCAGCCGATCCAACGGACAGTGATTGGGGTACGGACTGGAATCTGACGCCTTTGCACAGAAGCTTGAGCTCGGCCACCGAAGTCCACGGCGTGCCCCTGACTTCCGACAAACCCCGCAGACGCACATAGCGCCCCTTCGCGGCTGTGGGGAACGTGATCACGTTCTCCGCACTCCGCTGGGAGAACCTGCCTTTGGAGACGGGCTTACCAAGGTCTTTTTTGTTGTCGCTGACGTATAACTCGTAGTCTTTGATGGTACCGTTTCCACCTCCCGGACGGGGCAGGTAGCTGAAGCCGCTCAGCTCGTAGCTCGCACCGAGGTCCACGGTCATGTGGTGCGGATGCGAGGTCTCGCCCTGGCCCCAGTAGGTGTGCCACATGGACCGTGGATTGCCGTCCATGGCCCTGAATCCCTCGTACCCGTCCGTCTCGCTGTCCGCGCTGACTTTTACCTTGACGACCTTCAATTCCCCGAGTGCCGGTTCACACGTGAGCATGCCTACGAGGATTGCTAATGCTGGTGCTTTCATTGAGATTCTCAGTTGGTGTTGTTCTCCGGCATTTCTCTCGCAGCCCGGTGAGGTATTCTACAGAACCGAAGCCCGATGTCCTGATCTGAAATTCGCGCCACGGCGAACGGCCAATCCGCAGCGCCTACTTTGCCCGAACGTCATACGCAGTGAGCGTCTGTTGATCGCGGATGTAAAACCGGCCGCCAGTAACGACTGGATGGGCCCAGCTTGGGAATCCTCTATTTGGGATGCTGAAGCGGCCGTGCTCCTTGTAGCCCAGATGCGTCGCCTCTGCGAGAGCGACCTGCTGGCGTTCGCCAAGGAGGTAGAGCATTCCGTCTGCGACAACGAGCGAGCCTTTGCTGACGCTCCGATCACTCCAGGCGATCTTGCCGGTCATGAATTCCATGCAGATCAGGCCACCACTGCCGAATCCGTACATGCAATCTCCGACCTTGACGATGCCGCCATGATGGTTTGCCATTCGCTTTTCAAAGTAAACCTGCTCGGCCTTCTGCTTACCATCAGCCGCGCTGATCCTGGCGAGGCCACCGCCGGTACCGTAAGAACTGGATACAAATACGTGGTCGTTGTGGACGATTGGCGTGGTCACGTTCGCGGTGCCGTTGTTGGCGCCGCTGTACTTCCACAACAGGCGGCCCTTGTCCGCGGTCACCGCGAAGCAACTCTGTCTGGCAAGCTGGACGATCTGCCGGATGCCGCCGATGTCCGCGGCGACGGGCGAGGAGTAGTGCGCTGGCTGTTTCTCTTCATCGGACTGCCAGACGAGCTTGCCGGTATTCTTGTCCAGAGCGGCAAGCGTTCCCTTGGATCCGCCGGGGGTGATAATCACCAGGTCGCCTTCCACCAGCGGAGATTCACTAAAACCCCAGCCAGGCACCCGTCCCCCAAGGTCGGCAAGTGTGACTTGCCAGATGACTTTGCCGGTGGCTGCTTCCAGGCACGTGATGTCTCCGGTGCCACCCTCTGTGTAGACACGGTCGCCGTCGATGCTGGGCGTGCCTCTGGGGCCGTCACCGCGACCGTTTCGATAGCCGCCATAGAGGCCCTTCAGATCTTCCGGGCTGATAGAGCCATCCCGTCCTGGCAGCCTGGTTGCGTAGTGATTCTCCAATTCAGCCTGAGAAATCTTCCCGTCTCTTCCTGGCTCACGCCTCTCCAGGTATCGTGAGATCTCCTGGGCGGTGACCTGACCGTCACCTTTGCCGGTGGCTTTGTCCCTGACATCCATGCCCCGGTAAGATCGCCTCAGCAACGTGTATCGCACCTCCTCTGCGGAAAGTGTCCCGTCGCCGTTTTTATCCAAGCTTTCGATGTAAGCATCCGCCCTGGATTTTGCGATGGCGCCGGCATCCGCATCCGGATCCTTCGAATCGATGCGGCCGAGCTCGCTTCCGAACCTGTGGGCCTCAGATGCGCTCAGAAAGCCGTCATTGTTCTTGTCAAGTTTCGGGAAAATCCACTTCGCACGAGCGGCGGCGATGCCCCGGGGGTCGCCCTTGCCGGGCTTGTCGGAACGGTTGAAGGTCCAGCCAAAGGCGTTGAGGGCCTCGGCCTCGTCAAGCTTGCCGTCACCGTTCTTGTCGTGCCGCTTCATCTCGCTTGCGACGCGGCCTGTAACCTGGCGCTCGATGGAGCGACGGCCCAGAGGACGCTGCCATCGGATTCCTTCAAAGCTATCACGTGCTCGACGCCGTTCAGATCACCCATGGTGAAGATGCGACCTTCGCTGACCGAAATGGACGAATATCCGACGCCGACCGTATCGATCTGCCAGGTGGCTTTCGGGCCCTCTTTCGGCCATTCATTAAGAAGACCTTTATCCAGTGAGATGCCATCCCCGTTCGGGCCGCGCCACATCGGCCAATTGCCGCTCTGTGCCGGAGCGTTGCCAATGAGATGCGTCACCAGGAGCAGGGCCATCGGAGCGATACAGAGTGAATTTCGGTGTGATGTCATGATCAGGTTACCCTCGAGATGGTGATTGAGCGCGATGAACTCGCCGACCGGTGTCCGATTAATCGGTGGTCTGTGCTGAAACTGCCCCGGCACATCTTTAACGACTTCCTCTGAACATTCCACTGGCAGGCCGAGGGAACCTCAACGGAAGTTCGTTGCGTGTTGATGGGCCGAATCGCAGAGCCTCGCGTTCGGATGCTTCCGTACTGCAGCCAGGATGCTCAGCTCGATCGGAACGGTCTCGCTATTCCTTTCCAATGCAGTAAAGGTTGTATTCTCCGCGGAGGTACATTCGGGGGCCTTCGAAGACCGGCGGGCTGTAACCGGTTTCTTCCTGGGGGCGAATGGGCCAGGGGCGGTCGATTTGCCGTTCGATGCGGTTGACCGCGACTTTCTTAAAGACCGGGCCGGGCTCGAAGACGACGGTGTTGCCCTGGTTGTCTGAGACGAAGAGTTGCTTGCCTCCGAGGGTGATGCTCGCGGCTACGCCGACTGCGTTGTAGTGCGCCATCATGTTGAAGTCGCTGCTGAGGTCGACGCGGTAAAGGAGCTTTCTCGTCTTCAGGTCCGCGGCGTAGAGCGTGCCGAATACGTCCTGGTTGTAGTAGATGCCTTCGTGGACGAGCGGCGAGCCGCAGGTCCATCTGTCCACCCACTTGCCGTCTTTGTTGCGGGGATTCGCCAGGCCGCCGATGGCGCGGCCCTGGCACGACCAGGTGTCGCCTGTCGCCTTGCTGAAATCGTTTACGTGCAGGTTGCCCACGCCCAGCCATGGCTGGTAAACCACGTTGCCCAGACACAGCGGCGGCGCCCAGCCGGAATCACCTTTCCGCTTTTGAGGGTTGTCGAAGATCACCTTTCCGTCGGAAGCCCGGACGATATCGCCTTTCTGGCTGATGATGACACCCACGCCGTTGATCCGTGCAGGGATGAGCGCCGCCACTCCCTTGTCCACCGCCGGCTGCGTCCACGCCACCTCACCGGTAGCCGCATCCAGAGCGACCATGTTCATGCCGCCGGCGAAGAGGACGAACTTGTCGTCGATAAGCGCCGGTGAGGAAGAGTAAAACAGCATGCCGGTATTCGCCCGCCGTATCCAGCGGGTGTTGCCGTCGAGGTCGAAGCAGGCGGCTACGCCGTTGCCGCAATAGGCGTAGATGTATTTACCGTCGCTGCACGGCGAAGGTGTGGTCCAGCCGACGATGCGGAAGTGCCCAGCCATGTGCCCGTCCCACTTGAGTGCGTACTTTTCCTTGTCGATGGCCACGAGAGCGGCATCAATTTTCTTGCGAAGGTCCAGCCGCTCCTTGAGTCCTTTCGCCTCTGCCAGTTCGGCAACCAGTGGCTCGACCTTCTCTTTGAAAGCCGGGCTGGCGTCGCGCACGTCCTGCGGGATCGTCTGGTAGCGGCCGAGGAAGCGGGTCCAGAGTTGTTCGCCAGTCCTCTTGTCCAGGCAGAGAATCTGTTCCGGCTCGGCCATGACGAAAATCCTGTCCCCGACGAGGAGCGGTGTGGCGTTCGAGCGGTCTGGTAACGGCGCGGACCAGAGGATGTTCTCTTCTTCGTATGGGGCATCCGGCACGTCGACGATGCGGACGTTGAACTTGTAGGTGCCCCAGTTGTGCCGCGGTGGACTCAACTTTAACAGCACACGGTTCCAGCCTTCGCGCAGTTTCAGACGAGCCCTCGGTGATGGAACGACACCGTACCGCAGCGTCCGGAACTTGCTGAGCACCGTGTACCAGTTCATCCGGAACTGCGTCTTCTCCTCTTTGTAAATGTCTTCACCGTTGAGCCAGATTCTCAAACCGACGGAATGATCGATAATGGCCTCGACTTCGCCTTCCCGTTGGGAATGCAGCCAGGTATGGGCGTAGACGAGGTGATCCGCCTTGAAGCCGCCGAGGACCTTTTCCGGCTCAACGAATCGCAGCTTGGTCGATCCGGCGACGCTGCTCCGGTCGGCCGGTGGAAGCACCTCATCGGGAACAGCGAATTTCGTCCAGGCCAGCTCACCGACCTTATCACCGTCGGTGGGCTGGACGTTGGCCTCGCCAGGCAGCGCGGGCGTATCGAGTCCTTTCGGCGCGGGAAACGGTCCGATGACGAGCCACTCTTTGGGGTAGTGGTCACGGACTTGTCTGGCTTCGCCGGGAGCGTCACCTGCAGGCTTCGAGGCGCTGATCTTCAGGTGGCCCGCGATGCCTTTGGATGCGCGTCCCCACTCGATGACCGGTGTGGCATCGGGATAGAGGCCGGTGGTGTTGCCCCGCCAGCCGGTGAAGGCATCTTTACTCTCTATCCCAACGCAGTAGAGGTATTCATCACCGCGGATGTAGAGCCGGTTTCCGTCGCAGGCGGGTGAAGCGGGGAATCCTTCCGGCTTTTCGTAATACTTGCCGGGATTGGTGACATTCTCGATCCTGTTCCGGGACAACTCGACGTATCCTCTGCCCGGCTTGAAGGCCACCATGGTGCCGCTCATGCCAAGGGCAATGATGGCGTCACCGGCAAGGATGGGGCTGGCGTAGGCCGTGCCCATTGTGTGGACTCTGGTGCGGGCCTCGAAACCCAGAGACAAGTCCTTCCGGTAGACCAAGTCCTGCGTTTGCGCATCGACCACTCGCAAATTTCCCATGCAGTCGATGATGTAGAGCAGACCGTCATGGTAGAGGGGCGAGGCGGCGACGAAACTTCTCGTATAGGCGCTGATACTGCCAAAGATGTTGAATTTCCCTTCGTCGGTGAGAGCGAACTGGTCGGCCGTCGGAGGAATTCTCGCCTTGTGCAGGACGCCTGCTGAAGTGATGTCGAACAGATAGCCGCCCCCGACCACTGGCGTCGGAATCGAAGCTTTCTCCTTCCAGCGGCTGTTTTCCCAGACTGTCTTCCCATCTGAAGGGCGCAAGACCATTCCGTGGGTGTAAAGGAGATTCTGCTCACCCACGCGAATTGCCAGGGGTGTATTATGGAAATGGTCTCCGTAGAGCCGATCGTCCTTCGCGCCCTCAACGCGCCAGGCAACCTTGCCGGTCTCCATCTCAAGAGCGATGATCTTTTTCATGTAGACGATCATCTTTCCATCGACGAGGACCGGCGAGGATGTGTAACCGTGATGCTTGATCATGTTCGTTTCGAGGTGAATCCATTTGCGGTCGCCGTCCCGGTCGTATCGCGCCCCGATGCCATATGCGATCCAGACGTAGATATCCGTCCCATCGCTCACCGGAGTGGGGACCGAGTAGCCATGCATTTCCTGCCAATTGCGGGCGTATTTCTCCTTGTCAGCCTTCGCCATCAGTTTCCGGATGCCGGCTTGCAGTCCGGCCCTTTCTTTCAGTGCCGCTTTGTCCGGCCAGCGCTGTTTGAATGAATCATTGATTTCTCTCAGGCGCGCGGCTTTGGCCGCAATTTCGGCAAAGGCCGGGCTCCCCTTCTCCTCGTCGCTGAGAGTGTCGAAAAAGTGGTTGGAGCGCACCCAGAGAATGCGGCCATCGGCCTTGTCCAGGCAGACGAGGTCATTCGGCTCGGACATTACGTAAATGTGTTCGCCAACGATTAAAGGGCTGGAGATGCTCCAATCCGGCAGGCGTGTCTGCCAGACGATGTTTTCGGTGACTGTCTCGTAAGGGGGTATGGCCTTCATTGAGACGCCCAGATGCCAGAGAGACGGGTAGACCTGGTACTGGCCTTTCTGGGGCGCCCAGTCCACTTTGCAGAGCAACCGATTCCATCCCTTCTTGAGAGCCGCCCTGAAAACTTTGTTCTTCGGCTCGACAGCTTCGCCGTTGAACCAGGCCTTGAGGCGCCAGTAATGGTTGAAACGGATCAATACGTTGCCTTCAGTCTCCGACCAGAGATACGAATGGGCATAGGCCACGCCGCGAGCGTCTTTACCGAAAACCCTCGCCAGGTCGATCATGTTGGCGCTTGACTTGTGAAGTCTCCAGGCGATGCCGTTGACCTTTTCGTCTATAGAAGGCTGGCATTCGGCCTCTTTGAAAAACTCCTTTTCAATGCCCTTGCCTTCTTCGGCTGGTAGCGGTCCAAGGATGAGCCATTCAGTGACCGCGCCCCAATAGGCGGGGGAGCCCTCAGCCGCATTTCCTTTGGGTTTTGCGGCGCTGCAGCGGAGGCCTGACATGAGCCTGGAAACTTTGCCCCATTTGAGTGGCGGCGATGAGTCTGGATACAGTCCGGAAGCATTACCCCGCCAGCCGGTGAAGCTCTCATTGTGGCCCAGGTTTTCAGCCTGCGGTATTTCAGATGGCGGGAGAGAGACTACCGGCGGCACAGGCTGCCCCACATTTGAAGAAGCGGCTTCAGACGTTGTCTGAGTTCCAGCAACAACGCCTGATGGGGGCACTCCAGCGGTTTTGCTGACACACCACAGTTTCTCTACGCCCCGAATGAAAACGTGTTGGCCACTGAACGCGGGCGTCGCCACCGAGCCTTCGCCAAGATCGATTTTGCGGATCAGCTTGAAATCGCTGCCCGGCTCAAGAATCAAGGTCACCCCTGAATCGCTCTGCACGAAGAGCTTCCCGCCGGCCAGGCTCAGGCTGGGAGCAAATTCCGAATCGATTTCCAGTTCCTTCGACGCCAGCTTCTTTCCCGTCTTCGCGTCCAGAATGACATAGTCTCCCTGCTTGCTGACAGAATGAACCAGGCCGTCATGGACAATCGGCGAAGCATAGAACTCCCCGTCCAGGTCAGTTTCCCAGAGCGTCTTCGTTGGGGTGACGTCTTCAGCCGTTGTCTTACTTCCGACAACAACGCCTGAAGGCGTCGCCCCAACCTTCACCGCCTTCGCTTTTCCGCCGATGAAGTAGGCCACGCCGTCCTTTATCACCGGGCTGGGGACCTCCAGAATTGCGATTTCCCTGGCGAGCTTCTTTCCGTCGATGACGCGGAAGACATCGCCCATCGCTGTCAGGGCGATACTAGCGTTGCCAACCTTCACCACGGCGAGCGTCCCAAATCCAGGCTCGGCTTCCTTCGTCCACACGGTCTTGCCCGTCTTTGCATCGAGACAAAAAAGGTCACTTACATGCACCAGCAGACGGTCTCCTGCGAGCACGGGTGAAGCAGAGCGCCCGTTCGACTCTTTTGGCTCGATCTCGATCAGCCGGATCCATTTGCGCTTGCCCTCCACGTCGTAACAGGCAACGACGCCGCTACCAAACAGGGCGTAAACATGCTCCCCGTCACTGCACGGCGTGGGGGACGCATAGCCGCATTCGGTCGGCGGTTCCAGGTCCCGGTTCTGCAGCTCTTCCGGCAGGTCATCGGCGCCGTTCGTTCTTTTCCACAGAATCTTTCCGGTAACCGCGTCCAGGCAGATCAGCTCATTTGGCTCGGCGGTGATGAAGACCTTACTGCCCACAATGACCGGCGAAGAAAAGCCGTGGCCCACTTCTGCGTGCCAGGCGATGTTCTTCTTCTTCGACCATTCAAGAGGAGGAGCCGCGCCTAAGTAGTGCCCCGCCCCATCTCCTCTCCAGCCGGTAACGTTCCTCTTCGCAGGCATCCCGACCAGTTCGCCGAACTTTTGCGGCGTGTGAGCCGTGCGGTTGAAAACAGGCGACCAGTAGAGCCATTCGGCAGCCCGGCGCCGATGGATGAGGGCGTTGAAAGCCCACTCGGTATTCGCTTTGGCTGTCCGGTCGAAAATGCTCCACGGCAGCGCCAGCTCCAGTATCCAACTCCTGGGGCCGACTCTGGCTTTGTGCCGATATTTTGGTTCCCAACTCGTATCGGGCTGTCCGGGCGCGGCGTGGAACGCGTCCCAACTCACGCCCCCGGCGTTCACGATGATCTGGTAGTAGCTCTTCCTCTCGCCGGCAGGATCGATGAAGACTTCCATTTCGTCGTCGGCCCAGATGTCACTCGCGTCGTGGTCAGTGCTGTCTGCGACGAGGCTCTTGAGCGCGTCTTCATCGCCGAAGCACTCCAGAGCCACGTAGAGATTCCGCGCGTCCTGACCCGTGAGTAGCCTCACCTTCCCTCTTGGGTCTTCACCGTTTTCACCTCTGAAGCCCGTGCCAGTGCCCGCCTCATTCCAGGCCGGGTCATCGAGGACTCCGTCAATTTTCGGCGCCCTGCTCAAGACGGGAACATCCAATCGAGGTGGGCCTTGCCGCTTCGGTTCCTCCTCTGAAACTCCTTCTGCTTTTCCTTCAGCGGGCGCAGGCGCCTGGGCAGACTGGCCGATCTTCATGCCCGCAGGCCGGGGCCCGTAGTGGGGGACTTCTTTACCGAACTCGTAAGCTCCCAGGTCGGGGGCTTTGCCGGTGAAGTCGTCGTTGAAACCGGGGAGGAGCTGCCCGGCGTCAATGGCTGCGCTGCTCTTCTTCAGGCGCAGGTCAAGCTGGCTGGCATCGAATTGGGTCTTTTCATCGGCGGGGGCGGGGGACCCGAACGGAGTTGCCTCTACCTTGACCCCATTCTTGTAGACCTCACCCCGCTCCTTTACCGCGGCAAGATTCGGGTAGCGCACGCCGTTCCACTTCATGAACTTTTGCCAGGGGCCGCCGCCGTAACCGTCGTAATCAAAATCGCAATGGACCATCTTTGCCGTGGACTCGAAGGCGTAGTTGCCTGACGTGCCTATGAAGAGATTGTTCCGATAGACGAAATTGCTGACTTTCGGACCCCAACAGGTCACGGGTGGGCCTTTCTTCACGCACGTATTGTGGAACATGAGGCCACCGGACGGACTGTTGTGCATTTTGAACACAGAGCCGACGACGTTGTACATGGCGTTGTTAAAGATGTAGACCGGGCCGCCGTAGAGGGGCTGCGTCGAGATGCCCTGGAAAGTGTTCGTCAGGCGGTTGTAGAAGCAGCGGGTGTTGCGGAAGGAGTAGTCCATCTCGATGCCGTCGTCTGTCATCTCGGAGATGTCGTTGTTGTGGAAGTCGATGGCCGAGCAACGGGAGGACGGAAAGGTGTCAATGGCGTCGGCGAAGCCGCGGATGCGGTTGTGGCAGACCACGTGCCCCGTACCGGTGACCTGGACGCCGCGGGCGCCTTCGATGCCTTTGGTCCGCGGCCAGGCAGACGGGCCTTCGATAAGGTTGTCTGAGATGAACCAGTCGCGGACCGCGCCATTCGAGTTGTTAGTATTGGTGATGCCGTATCCACAACCGTGAATGTGGCAGCTCCGAATCACGATGCGGTAAGCGTTGTGCCCAACGAACACGAAGTTCGCGTTGCGCATGGTGAGGTCTTCAAACCAGACATCGTGCGCGTCGTTGGCGCTGACGGCCCGGCCGGGTCGCTTGTCGGCTTTGCCCTGGCCGTCAATGACGGCTTCGCCGTCGCCCGCGCCGCGCCAGATGATCGGCTTGCCGAGCTGGCCGCTTTTGGTCACGAGGAAAGTGCCTTCATAAACGCCAGCGTGGAGCAGAAGCACGCTTCCGGGCTTTGCGTTTTTCTGAGCTTCAACGAGGCCCTTGTAAGGCACGGCCTTTGTCCCCATGCCGCCACCGTTGCCGGGCACGACGTGATATTCCTGAGCGTTTGCCGGTGCGACTGGTTCGGAACGGGTACGCGCTTTCAGCAGCTTCTCGGCCGACCCGCCGTCCGGATCGGTCAGGCTCAGTTTTATTTCGTATTCGGTGCCGGGCTGAAGAAGGACGACGCTGCCGGCGAACAGCCAGGCGCCGTTCTGCAAATTCAACGCGCTACGCCCTTTGGTATCTTTATGGCGATTCTTCTCGACGCGGAAAAGGGGATATCCTTTTTTCCATTCCTCTTCCCCGGCCTCACGATAGGAAACGGCGATCTTTGCGTTTCGGTTCACGTCTCCACGAATCATCCAGTATGCGCCGAGGGATCGCAGTGTTGGCGGCTCAAGCACGGGGTCACCGAGCGGCTTTGATCCTGCAAGGGTAACTGCGGTCCGCCCGGCGGGAGGAGGTGGCACGTCGCCGCCCGCGGCCTGGGCGATCAGACGCGGCTGCACCGGCTTTTCATCGGGTAGTGCGATGCGCAGATTGAATGGCGCGAACTGAATAGCGTCGAGGACCTCCAACTCGGTGCAATCGAAGATTCGCACGTTCGTAACCTTGTACTGAACGTAGCGCGTTTTGACAGGTTCGTCAGGAATGAAGCGAAAGGTGTGGCCGGTAATCTTCTCGACGTCGGGCCAGATGTGATTGGCCGGCAGATCCCTCCAGCGCAGGCCGGTATTGAGAAATCCCAGCGATACATACTCCTTGCCGTCAATAGAAGTCAGCACTTCGACTTTGTCCTTGACTTCCCCCTTGAGCGCGTCCCACCAGGGATAGCCGTGGAAGTTCATGCCAAAAGTTGCGCATGTCGTTTCCTCGCCAAGATCGAGTGTAATGACCGGGTTGGTGCGCGGGTTCCAACAGGCCCCAAACCTGTAGGAATTACCACCGGCATAAGGCGGGCCAGTCACGCCGTCGGTGAGCTTCTTCCCATCGGGATCGCCCGCGCCCCAGTTGTGGATGGATGGATGCGAAATCGTATAGCTCTTGCCTTCAGCGAGGTTTTTACCGTAAGTGACCCACCTTCCGACGAACTTCTCGCCGCCGGCATCCTTACCGTCCGAGTATCCGTATCTGGTGCCAACCCTGGGTGTTCCTTCAGTTCGCAGAGAATTCATGACCGGATGGTCTTCGCCGCCGACATTGATGTCGTATCTGGTGGGGAGCTTCTCGATGAGTTGCGAGTGGCTGCGCTCGACGAGAGTGCGATCCTTCTGAACTTCCGACCAGTTGAAGGTTACCTCGAAGGGCTTGAAACCAGGACTCGCGGGCTTGTGATTCACTTCCATCCGCACTGCGTAGATGCTGCACGCGTTCGTACCGGCTGCAGAGGCGTTCAGGAGGTATTTGAATAGAACGGACTTTGTGCCGGCAGGCACGCCCTCGACCGTCTCGTAACGAATCACGTCCCACGGCGGCTTTGTGTTGGTCAAGGTGTAAGTCTTGGTCCAGGTTTTCCCTTCGTCGAAGGAGTGCAGAAAGTCAATGTGCCCTCGATGAGCCCGATTGTAGAGCCGGCCCCCGTAAGTGATCTTCGTGATCTCACGGGGTGAGTTGATGCGGAAGACGACGTACGCATCTTCGATGGCTTTGGCCGCGTGCATGACGCCCATGTAGCCAGGATGCTTCGCCTGCGTGACGATGTTTTTTTCGTCTACGACGTAAGGCTTGTAGTTTTCGCCCTGGAGGTCCGGCCAGAAAACGATGGACTCCGTCTGCTCGCCCGCGCCGACATAGACCGTGTTCTTTCCCAGGTTCAGTCTCGGCTGCGTCTTCGAGTTGAGCATCGTAACCGCGTTGAAACGGATATCTTCAAGGGTGGCATTCGATGCGTCTGTCTTCCCAGTCAGCTTTGCTTTGACCAGAACTTCGTAAGCGCCGTTCACCTCCTCGATCAGCTTGAGGTCAAAAGGTGTTCGGCCGGTCTTCTCGTTCAGCCAGACTTCTTTCCATGCCAGGCCGTTGGTGGTGCTGACCGAGAGCGCGATCACATCGCCGTTCGTCTTTCTCGAGGTGCTGCCACGGATGTTGAGGCTGGTGATGACGTTTCCGCCCTCGACCTTGAAGACGACCTCGCCGGTCGTCCCTGCTCGATCGGGACGCACGCCCTTTGGATCGAGGGGAACGACGTTGAGCTCAGAGACGACTGATTTGCTTAACTTGTCCGGGGCCAGGTCGGGCTTCCACTCTCGACGCCCGTTACTGCGGATTCGGTACCGGATGTTGGCCGCCTCGGGATCTTTGCCTTGGTTAGGGATGTAGTAGGCCTGGTCGGCCAGGTACTTTGGATACTTCTTGTGCTGCTGGACGCCGCCGGGCGTTGTCACGTCCAGCCGGCGGTAATAACGGGTATAGACTTCTCCCTGACGTAAATTCAGGATATATCGGTGCCCCCGATCCCAATCGTTGAAGTAGTAGCGATACTTGAGGGAATTCGGATTGAAGCAGCGATACTGCTGCGCGAGATCGCGTGCACAGTCAGCTCCAGTGAGGAAGCCATTTTTGCCGGTGGCAGTAAGGCAGTGGTATTTGGCGATGTGCCCCGGTTCGACCTTTCCGCCCGAAGTTTCACAGCCGCCCTTCTTGCCGATGTCCTCAACGCCGGCGATGGTCTTGCCGTCGCAAAGCGTGTAGATGGCTGACATGCTGTTGTCGTACATGTGCCAACTACCGTCATAGAAGACTTCCGGCACCGTGTGGCCGGTGATGTCCCAGTATTTGACCTTGTAGCCCATCGCGTTCCAGATGGAAGCATTGATACCGGAGATCGTGCTGCACATGGCATGGCCATAGTCGTTGAACTGTCGGACGGGATCCGTCAGAGCGAGGCCGTGGATCATGATTGGGCTGGTCTGCCGCCGTGCCTTGTGCAGCCAGTAGAAAACGGCCCAGCACTTCTCTACATCCGACGCCCACTGGGATGTCATGGAGTGCACCATGCTCTCCAAATCCGAGTAGTCCGGCGAAGCGTCGGTAACAACCTTCAGGTTGCAGACCTGTGTCTGAACCGGGGTGCAGTGAATCACCGCAAGCAGGAAGACCAGTACACCGAAATGGAAATAGCTTGACGGATTTCTGCAGCCCCGGAGGGGCGAAAGCATGTAGCCCCGGGCGCCAGCCCGGGGATGAAGAGAAAAAACTGAATCCAGCCCCAGAGGGGCGAAAGTGGCCTTTCTGCAAAGTCTGCTTTCGCCCCTCCGGGGCTGAATTTGCCGAGACTTCCGAATCCTGGGGCTTGCGCCCCAGGCTACATGCTTCCGCCCCTCCATGGCTAAATCCGTCAAGTTATTTGCTGTGGGCTGTACTGGATTCGCGGCAGCCTGTTTTGAATTCATAGCTCCAAATCTCCTCTTGAGGGCGTATGGGTATTGAGTTTATTTGTTGGTTAACCAGTTCCCTGCGCGCGGAGCGGTCGAAGGTCACGATACTTCCGGTAGGTTGGCCGCGATTGACGCGCACTCTTATGAATCCAAACTTTGCCATCTGAGGTCTCCTCGTTTCTGATCGAACTAAGGCATACTAAAGTATTGCAGTTTCGATCGTGCCGATGTCCGGAGTTCTGCCAGAAGATTACTCGAAGGGGAACACTGCAAACATGGCATCACGCCTTTTCCAGGTTAACCGCGCACACCTTGTAGACAGGGATCTTGGCGATGGGATCAAGCGCAGCTACGGTGAGCCGGTTGGCGGGGGCCTCCCAGTAGTGGAAGGCGAGGAAGACTGTTCCCGGGGCGACTCGTTCCGTGACTTTTGCGGCGATCTGAATCTGTCCGCGGCGTGAGCTGACTTTGACAGCTTCGCCGTCTCCAAGGCCGAGCTTTTCTGCGTCAGAAGGATGGGTTTCGATTTCTCCTTCGGGGACGATACCGTCGAGCACTTGGCTCCGGCGCGTCATTGTGCCGGTGTGGAAGTGTTCCAGGATTCGCCCGGTGGTAAGGACGAACGGGTAATCGTCGTCCGGCAGCTCGTGGGTCGGCATGAATTCGACCGGATGGAACTTGCCGAGGCCGCGGGTGAATTTGTCTTTGTGAAGGTAGGGCGTGCCGGGATGGTCTCTGTCCGGGCAAGGCCACTGGAGCGTGTCGTCGCGAAGGCGTTCGAAAGACATCCCGCCGTAGATAGGCGTTACGGTTGCCATCTCATCCATGATGGCTGACGAATTGGGATACGACATTTCATGCCCCATCCGATCGGCAATCTCACAGAAGATCTCCCAGTCAACCCTGGCTTCACCGGGAGGTTTGATAGCCTCCTGCAGCAGTTGTACGCGGCGCTCCGTGTTGGTGAATGATCCGTCCTTCTCCGCAAAGCTTTGAGCGGGCAAGACCACGTCAGCCAATTGTCCGGTCTCGCTGAGGAAGATGTCCTGCACGACCAGGAAGTCGAGCGCTCGAAGCCCTACCTCGACGTGCGTGACATCGGGATCGCTCAGCATGGGGTTCTCGCCCATGATGTACATGGCCTTGACCTTTCTGTCGGCCGCAGCGTTGAGCATTTCCACCACGGTCAGGCCGAGCTCGGGGGAGAGCGGGACGCCCCAGGCCGCCTCGAACTTTGCCTGTACTTCTTCATCGTCGACCCTTTGGTAGCCCGTGTAAACGTTCGGCAGTGCTCCCAGGTCGCAGGCACCTTGCACGTTGTTCTGCCCTCGAAGCGGGTTCACCCCGGCTCCGGGCTTCCCGACGTTTCCGGTCAGCATTGAAAGATTGGCCAGCGACAGCACATTATTCGTGCCTGTGGTGTGCTGCGTGATGCCCATGGAGTAGACGATGGAACCTGCCGGGGCAGACGCGAAGATGCGAGCGGCTCGCACGATGTCATCTGCCGGCACGCGTGTGATCTTCGAGGCAACGTCGGGCGTGTAAGGCTCGACGGTCTTCCTCAGTTCCTCGAAGCCCTCCGTTCGTCCTGCGATGAAGTCCTTATCCTCCAGCCCTTCCTTCAAAATGACGTGCATCAGACCGTTGATCAGTGCCACATCCGTTCCTGACCGGTGTTGGAGGTGAAGCTCAGCAATCCGCGTCAGCTCGATCGCCCTCGGGTCAGCAACGATCATGGGCACGTTCCGGTGATGCACTGCCCGCTTGATCGCGCCTCCGATGATCGGGTGACACTCGGTGGTGTTCGAGCCGATGACGAAAATGGCGTCGGTCTTTTCGAAGTCGTCAATGGCATTCGTCATTGCGCCACTGCCGAAGGCGCGAGCCAGACCGGCAACGGTGGACGCGTGGCAAAGCCGCGCACAGTGGTCCACGTTGTTCGTGCCAACTACCGCACGCATGAACTTCTGCATCACGTAGTTTTCTTCGTTCGTGCACTTTGCCGACGCCAGCCCGGCAATGGCGTCGGGCCCTGACTGCTCTTTGATCTGAGAGAGGCGATCGGCGACGAGGCTTAAAGCTTCGTCCCAGGATGCCGTTTCGAGTTCACCGTTGCGGCGAATCAGCGGCTGTTTCAGGCGGTCCTTGTGGTTGACGAACTCGATTCCAAAACGGCCCTTCACGCAGAGCAGACCGTTGCTGATGCCGAGGCCTGGCTCTCCTGTGACCTCAACGATCTGATTTTTCCTGATATTGAGATTTATCTTGCACCCGCACCCGCAGTAGGGGCAGATGGTGGAAACCTTCTCTGTGTCCCACGACCGGCCCTGCCCCTCGGAGGGCGCGGCTGACATGGCTTCCGTGGGGCAGACATCAATGCAGTTGCCACATTCCGTGCACACCGAATCCTTTCGTGAGACTCCTGGCGGAAGCCCGATGGATGTCTCGAAACCGCGGCCGACGAAATCGATAGCGCCGGTGACCTCGACATCGTGGCAGACATCAACGCACCGGGCGCAAAGGATGCATTTGGCGCGATCAAAGATGATGCTCGGCCCATCCCGTACCGGTTCGCAGGTCACTCGTTCCCCCTTGAGCTGCGGTTCTTCCACGCCCAGCTCGTAAGCATGTTCCTGAAGAGCGCAGCCGCCCGATTTTTCACAGGTCAGGCAATCCATCTTGTGGTCGGAGAGGAGCAGGTCGAGGAGCATCCGGCGCATTTCGACCAGTTCTTCCGTCTGCGTGTGAATCACCATGCCCGGTGCCGCGGGATGCGAACAAGAAGCTACGGGCGCCTTCGCCCCATCGACTTCGACGAGACAGAGCCGGCAGGAACTGCTGGAAGGCAGACAGAGCTCAGGGTCGTAACACAAGTGAGGAATGTCGATCCCTGAGTCCCTCGCCACTTCGAATATCGTGGCACCGGGCGCGGGAACGACCTTGTGTTCGTCTATGGTGAGATAACCGTTTTCAGACACTGTGAACCCTCACTCAACAATGACGCCTTCGAAATTGCAGTGCTCCATGCAGATGCCGCACTGGATACACTTGTTCTGGTCAATCACGTGGATTTCTCTCTTTCCGCCGGTGATAGCCTCTGCCGGGCAGGCTCTGAGGCAGGCGCCGCAGCCCTCGCACTCTTCTTCGAGAATGCGATAGCTGATCAACGCCTTGCACACGCCGGCCGGACAGGCATTTTCATTGATATGCGCTTCGTACTCATTTCTGAAGTACCGGATTGTCGACAGGACGGGGTTCGGCCCGGTCTGTCCCAGCCCGCAAAGCGAAGTGCACTTGATCATCTCTCCAAGCTTTTCAAGCTTCTCGATGTCTCCCTCCTGGCCTTCCCCTTCCGTGATTCGAGTAAGGATCTCGAGCATGCGCCGAGTTCCCACCCGGCAAGGAGTGCACTTGCCGCAGGATTCTTTCTGTACGAAGTCGGTGAAGAACCGTGCGAGATTGACCACGCAGGTGCTGTCGTCCAGCACAATGAGCCCTCCGGAACCCATGATGGCGCCGACCTGCTGAAGCGAGTCGTAATCGATGGGCAAGTCCAGGTACTTGGCGGGCACGCACCCGCCGGACGGGCCTCCCATCTGGGCGGCCTTGAATGATCGGCCCTCGGGAACGCCCCCTCCAACGTCCTCCACAATGTGGCGGAGGGTTGCCCCCATCGGAACTTCGACGAGACCGGTGTTGTTCACTTTGCCTGCGAGGGCAAAGATCTTCGTGCCCTTTGAACCTTCTGTCCCAATAGCTTTGTACCAGTCCTTTCCTTTGAGGATGATCAATGGAATGTTGGCCAGAGTCTCGACGTTGTTGATATTCGTAGGCTTCCCGCTGTAGCCGTTGGTTGCCGGGAAGGGGGGCCGGGGCCGAGGCATGCCTCGCTGGCCTTCCAGAGATGCGATCAGTGCGGTCTCTTCGCCGCAAACGAAGGCTCCCGCGCCCTTGTAGATCACGACGTCGAATTCGAATCCCGTGCCCAGGATGTTCTCGCCGAGCAAACCCGCTTCTCGTGCCTGTTGCAGCGCGATCTGAGTATGTCGGACAGCCATGGGATACTCTGCGCGAACGTAAATGGCTCCGTGGGAAGCCCCGATGGCGTACGCGCCGATGAGCATGCCCTCGAGGATGGCGTGCGGGGTGCCCTCGAGGAGGCTGCGGTCCATGAAGGCGCCCGGATCGCCTTCGTCTGCATTGCAAATCAGGTACTTCTCATCGCCTGGCGCTTTGCGGCAGAATCCCCATTTCACGCCGGTGGGGAAACCAGCCCCACCGCGGCCGCGAAGTCCGGCTTCGCGAACTTCATCGATGACCTGCTCCGGCGACATGTCCGCCAGAGCTTTTGTCGCGGCAGCGTAACCGTCTCGGGCCACATAGTCTTTCAGGTCAAGCGGGTCAAGAACACCATTCAGGCGAAACACGGACCTCTGCTGTTTCGCGTAGAAAGGTACTTCGTTATCAAGGAAGATCTTCCGGTCACTGCCCGGGTCAACGTATGCAAGTCGGTCGACCGCCTCCCCTTTGAGCACCGTCTCCGCAATAATTTCGGTTACATCCTTGCCCTTGACATTTGGGTAAAAAACTTTCTCCGGGCGGATGATTACCACCGGACCCTTCTCGCAGAATCCGTGACAGCCGGTCCTTTTCACCGATACTTTCTCGGTCAGGCCACTGACCTCCAGCTCCTCTTGAAATGCCTTCTGCACATCAGGAGATCCGAAGGCTACGCAGCCGGTCCCGCCACAGATGGTGACCTCTTTCCGGTCTGGGTCCAGCGCCGCTTTGAGTTGGCTCTGCCATTCACGGAAGCTGATTACTGAGCCAAATCGTTCCATCAGTCTTCCCCTTCCGGGGACTCGGCCGACACCATGCGGCGCAGAATTCTTTCCGCGCGCCGCGGAGTCACTTTCCCATGGTAAACTCCGTCCACCACGGCCAGCGGAGCGAGCGCACATGCACCCAGACAGGCCACGGTGTCGAACGAGAACATCATATCGCTGGAGGTCTCGCCATCCTCAATCCCCAGAGTCTTCTCAATGGCGCTGATAACACGTTCGCCGCCTCGCACATGGCACGCAGTCCCGCGGCAACAGCGGACAATGTGCCGCCCACGGGGCTCCGTGTAGAACTGCTCATAGAATGAGACCACGCCATAGATGCGACTAAGCGGCACCCGCGTGCGGCAGCTCAGTTCCTGGAGTGCTTCCTGAGGCAGGTACCCGAAGCGGTCCTGCACATCCTGAAGCAGGCCGATGAGATTGGATTCGGGTGATATGTCCAGTTCCTCCGCCAGAGACGCTACTTCATCCCCGGATAGCTGCGCGGAACCTGTGCATTCTTTCAGTGGTGTTGCTCCCATGGGCATCTTCCTCAGCGAGGAGTTTCTTCTCTGGTCTCGCCCGTCAAGTACACGTAGATCGCGCCAGCCTCCTGTTTGCCCTGGCCCATGTGGCTGATGACCGTACCGGCCGGAGAGACAATGACGCCCACTGCAAAAACACCGTCTTTGGATGTTGCCATGGTTTCCTCGCGGCACGGTCTGGTGTCAGGTCTATTTTCGACACATAAATCGGGCATAAGACTGGGCAAAGATCATTTATCAGTTTAACCGTTATAAAAAGATCTGATACTCATACAGGGCCTGAAGCGAGTTGTCGCTCTTATGTGTTGTAGCCCCGGAGGGCGGTGTGTGTTTAGCGTATCTGGGGTAGTAGCTCAAGAATGGCCGAGGGCCATACTCATCGTAGCCTGGGGCAACGCCCCAGGATCGAGAGAGAGCGACGATCATTGGCCGAAGGCCATATTCAACGATGCAACGTCGCCGCTTCGGTGAGTATGGCCTTCGGCCAAAAGGCTGATGCGATTAACAATCCCTGGGGTGATACCCCAGGCTACGATGAGTATGGCCTTCGGCCATTACGGCCGTCTGGTCGCGGGCGAAAGCAGACTTCGCAGAAAAGCCACTTTCGCCCCTCGTATGTGTTCACAGGCTAAAGCGTGCACTACTAACACGGCTCGACGGTTTGAGGAGGAGCCTGGCCCTTGCGGGAAGTCCTCTCACCGGTTTATCGAATGTTCACGGAAATTGGGGCATTTCGTCATTCGGACTTCTGTGAGCAAACTGCAGACTTCTTGGGAATGCGCCCATGAGTTCTGCAGCTTGCTAATTCACCCTCAACCGAATCCATCGAATATTGCAGGACCAGCCCTCGAGGCACCAGAAGGCGACTAATACCTCTCCCGGGCTGGTTTGAATCGGGGAGGGGTAACCGAACTTCAGCGCGCTTAACTCCTCGCTGGAGCCTCCGGCACCGGTCATTCCTGAATCGCTGAGGCCTGCGCCCCATAGTGGTAATTCAGATTCGTTGATCCACTTTGTGCCATCAATTCCGGAGAGGTTTGCCCAGAGCCCGGGCCGATCATCTCGCCGGTAGATGCATAGGATTCGTTCATCAGACAATTGGATTGCTTTGCTGGTCTGACCATGTAGACCCGTTGGTCGGGGAGCACTGAAGGTCTTGCCTCCGTCCTCGCTGAAGCTGTAAGGCGTCAGCAGATTTTGTCCTGTATTCGTATCGTGTACCCATGAGATGGCCAGCAGCCTGCCATCCGCCAGGGGAGTGATGGACTGCTCCCAATGTACAACGCCATCCTCTTCAGCATCGAAGCTGACACCGTATTCTGGCCAGGCCTGTCCCAGATCTTCGCTGATCAAGACAATGGCCTTCTCTCCGGATGGCTTCTCACCATCCCATCCGCGCCAGGTGGCCGTTGGCGCCAGCCAGCGTCCTTCGGGCAGTTCGAGGATGCTGTGGCACATTTCAAAGGCGGGTCCCACCAGCGGCGGCAGGAGTTCTTCCGGGCCCACCCAGGTCTTGCCCTTGTCATCAGAGCGAAGCAGAAAGAGATCCATTGGTACGAAACCGAAGGTCCCTCTATTTGTCAGGCCTTCCTCAGGATCATCGCGATAAAACCTGGCCCCAAATCCAACCATGGCGCCGCCAGAGACAAGTGAAGTTCGGATAGTGTGGGTGCTGGCACGTTTGGAGGTGTCTTCAAAGACAGGCCCTTCAAGATGCCAGGTGTCGCCGTCATCGGTCGAGCGCGACAGATAGGTCCTGTAATCCAGGGATTCAACTGCCTCACCCAGGTCGAAAGAGCAGGTGAGCTCTGAGTCACCATGAGAGACCAGTGATGGGTGGAACGCCTGGCGGCTGGTCAGATGTAACGACGGATTTGAATAAATCAGTCCTGTCGAGATCAGATCGATCATTGGTTTACCTCGCTTTTCCGTTGAGCATGCGAGTAAGTACCAGCAAGATTCGGATTCAGGAATTCGTCATTAGGTATTGGGTATTCCATCATTCGGATTTACGCGAGCGAACTGCCCACCTCTTGGGTATGTGCCCGTTATGGCCTACTCGTTGCCCCAGGGAAAAGATTCAATGACATGGTCACGCTCCGCGGCCGGCAGGCTGATACGCTTCCCATTTGCGGCGTGCGACAAGTGGATAGCAAACCCAATTTCGGTGGCCCGCCGCGCATGGTCCAGATCACAGGCGGTCCCACCACCGGTCTGAATGGCCTGGACAAGATCCCGTACGGATTCTGGGCCAGCGGGCCAACCCTCCTCGTTCGGCGGCAAGTTGATTCGTTCATGGCCTTCAGTTGCTTTGCGCCACAAGTAGCACTCCTGGCTATCCCGCAGGCAGAGGATGCGTCCTTCGGTCCCCAGAATATCGAACGACATCCCAAGCCGGCCGGCCGGTATGACGGAAGCCACCAGGCCACTCGAGAAGCCAATCTCGGCCATGCCGGCTGGATCGGCCGATTCGGAAGGATCGACCAATCCACTTACCCAGACCGGTTCTGGATCGCCCGCGAGGTGGAGCAGACTATCGTACCAGTGGCAGCCGTGGTTGATGAGGTTTGGCAGCCCTCCGGCGATGAGCCCAGTCATTTCGCCAATGATCCCATCGGCCAGAAGCTGGCGTAGTTTGCGATAACTCGGCCACCAGGCCCGGTCCAGTCCAAAAGCCAGGGGCACCTTGCTTGACCTGCAGGCAGTCACGATCCGATCCATCTCCGCCAGCGATGTGGTCAGCGGCTTATCGCACAGGATTCCTTTCGCACCGGAAGCCACCGCCTTTTCAATCTGCCCCGCATGCATGGTCTGCCGGGTGGCGATACAGACGACATCTGGCTGCATCTGATCAAGCAGTTGGTCATAGTCGTCGAAAGACGGTACTTCGCCCCAGCACTGAATAAACTCATCCCTTGTCGCCTCCCCAAGATCAGAGACAGATGCGATTCGTGTTTCAGGTACCGCATCGATTGCCGCGGCCCAATTATGGCACGCGGGATCTCTGGCGAGCATGCGATGGCATCCGACGATGGCAACGGTGAGGGGGGCCTGTTTCAAAGTATTCCTTCGTTATTTTGGTGCCCTGGTCTACATCTTCTGCTCTTCGGTTTGGTTTCTGATTGTCAAGGGACACGACCTCGGCTCGCACAAGCTATGGTGAGTTCCGACATCCGCGAAAACACCGAAAGACCGAGACAGAATGGAGATCAGAAGAAAGATGCCAGGAAAACCAGAGATTGAAAGCATGATTAAAGATCTACTTCGGAACTTCTGCACGATGTGCGTGTACGGCTCTTAATCCTTATCGTAATCCTTCACTTAATCCTCTGGCAGCAAGGAGATTAAGTGAAGGATTACGATAGAGATTAAGATGCCCTGGACTTCATCCTCGGTCGCGGCCGAAAGGCTGCGGTAGGAAGTAGAGCTGAAAGCCCCGGCCGAGAAAGAGCCTAGTAGGCCGAGACGACGGCAATTTTACGCATCTGGATGACAATTCTCAGGGGCAAAGCCCCGGGCCGTTTGCCTAGCCCAGCCCAACGGGCTGGGTTTTCGGGCGGATCATCCTTAGGGGCAACGCCCCGGTTATTTGCCCCAATGAATGCCTTCACACAGATGGCCGGGGCGTTGCCCCTTTTTAAATCTCTGTACTTTTCACCCAGCCCGTTGGGCTGGGCTAGGCAAACAGCCCGGGGCTTCGCCCCTGAAATCCGTCAACGACTCGGTCTTGGAGGGCTAGACGTTCGGCTCCGAAATCACAATATCTGACTCGATAAATCACCCGACCGGAACTTACCGAGTGTTGAAAAAACAGGATCGGTTTATCTTGACCTGCGGAATGTTTGAGGCCACGATCATGTCCGGCCTTGTCAGGATAAATTCATGAATCATCAGTTCTGAGGAGACGAAAACATGGCTGAGAATATCCTGGATGAAGAGGCATTCCCGATCGTCGGCTGGGCGGGTCCCGGCGGGGATCTGATTCGCGATGATGTCATGGCCGGCATGGCTGAGGCGGGCTTTACGATCAGTCATTCCTCACCCGATTCGAAACTTCCAGCAGTCGTCAGGGCGCTGGACATTGCGCACACCCACGGGGTGAGACTGCTGCTGGGACATTCAACCTATCACGTTGGGAACGATTTCAAGCTCACCGCGAATCGTAAGAAACAGATCAAACGTCTGGTCGATAAGGTGCGAGAGCATCCCGGCCTTTATGGCTACCACCTGCGCGATGAGCCGCACTTCGACGCGCTGTCCATATTGGCTGAGGTCGCCGATTACATCCGCACCCTCGATCCGTATCACCTGATCTATATCAACCACTTCCCTCCCATCCGGGGGTGGGGAGCAGTCACCGTGGAATGGTTCTGGCGGGAGTACATCCGAATGACCAGACCGCAGATGCTGAGTTACGACCACTATCCGATCACGATCGGAACGGAGGCCGATGTCGAGGAGGGACGCGCACTGCCGAATGTTTTTGCCGATCACAAGATCATTGTGAAGCCCGATTACTTTGAGTGCCTCGACCTGGTGCGAAGCCTGTCCAACTTCTACGACATCCCCTTCTGGGCATTCACGTGTGCCGTGCGACACGGCGCTTACCCAACGCCGACCGAAGGGCACATGCGTTTTCAGCTTTTCAACGATCTGGCCTACGGTGCGAAGGGCCTGCAGTACTTTACCTACGCTCATGACCAGGCCATGGTCAGACCCGACGGCTCAACCACCGAGACGTGGGAGATCGCCAAAGCGATCAATACCGAAATCCACACTTTGGCGCCCGTGCTTCGGCGTCTCCGAAACGTCGGCGTCTTCCACAACGGCACGCTCTGGAACGGCACACGTAATCTCCCGAAGAGCGGCGAGCATCTCAGTGTGGATGTCAAGGGAGACCAGGTGACCGCCGGTCTCTTCCTCGATGAAGACAACCAGCGTTACTTGATGATAGTGAATGCCAACCCATGCGATTGGGCGCGAGTCACGGTCGAGGTAAATGTCAAAGACGAAAAGCTCTATCACGTCGATCCGCGTGACCGAATAATCAGAGAGCTATGGCCGCCGAACGCCAAGGCTCAACTCGTCGCCCTTGCTCCGGGAGAAGGCCGTCTCTTCCAGATTGGCGGCGAAGGGATGGGTAAGAATTTCTGAGAAATCAGGGCCTTCGTGTTGCGGTGCATTGCAGATCTCCCAGCTCAAGGAACTGGAGAGCCTTTGGGCAACGGCTTGGCTGAGTTACCACGGACTTCGCTCGCGGAGATGGCCCGCCGGTAGATTTTCACGTCACGGATACGGCCTTTTACCTGGTACGGCGGAGACGGTGTTGGGCCGTACTGTCCGATGAAGAGCGGGCCGGACCAGGGGGTGAGGTTCGGCTTGCAGGGCTTAGAGGCGACCTGGATGCCGTTTTGGAACACGCGGGCGTGACGGCCGTCGAAGGTGGCGACCACGTGGATCCATTGGCCGGGCTTGACCTTGCCGCCGTCACAGTCGACACCTCCCACATGCCACCGCCAACCGGCGCCGATGCGCTGCAGGAACCAGCCGGTGCCGCGCCATCGACCACAACTGATTATGACCGGCATCTGGCCGGCTTCGTCGAAGTAGATTCGGCATTCGATGGACAGGCGCGGGTTGAGATCGAATTCCTGCCGGTGTGCAAAAGTCACGTGTCCTCCCTGGCGAAGGTCGAGCGACTTCTCCGTCAGTTTCGCTTTGCCGTGACGTCGGCCTTTGAGGAGCGAACCGTCGACCAGCTTGCCGTCAGTATCTTCGCTGAAGAGGGCAGTGAATACCGGGGCTTTGATCTCGGGCAGAGGAGCAGCGGTGACGTGAGACGCGGGTTCGCTCAACACACCACGGCGGCTCAGCGCGCGGACCGTGAAATCATGCTTCACACCCTTCTCAACTTCGGCATCCACGAATGACGAGGCCAGCAGAGGTTCCTCGTTGATCTTTCTGAAAGTTTTCGAGCCGGTCCTGGCGCGATAGACGTTGAAGCGAAGCCGGGACTTTCCGGAAGATGTCCACGACAGAACCACCTGTCCGGGGCCAGGTCTGGCGGCAAGACCCGCAGGTACGGGCGGCGGCGATGGACGGGGTATCTTGATGCTCGTACGGATTGGCTTGCTGCGCTCGGCACCGGACAACAGCACCAGCGCGTAGTGCTGCGTTCCCTCCGGTGCGACTGTATCCGTGTATTGAAAGAGCGTAGTCTCAGCGAGGAGGGCCTTGTCATCCGGCGCGAAATCGGCCTCAGCGGATCGGTAGAGTATGAACTGCATACCGAGGGTCTCTGCGGTTCGAGGCCAGGAAAGCTTCACCGCGTCGTCCGTCAGGCTGGCCTTCAGAACAGGCAGTGGATCGGGCAGGGGCATCGGTATCTGCAGCCGGCGCGCGCCCGCCGTCACTTCCGCTCCCGGCATATCGACGCGGGGGCTGGCCAGGGCTTGGCTTCTCGCTTTCCGGATGATCTTCAGGATCGCCTGATAGTGTTTGTCGCTGGTCGAAGCAAAGGTCGTGTGCACTTCTCCGGACGGGTCTCTCTCCGGCCAGTGGGGAGGGCGAAACACGTCGGGAGGGAGTTGGCGTTGGGTAACAAGGGGCAGGCCGCTCTTTGCCTTTCTCTTGCGGCACCAGGCCAATCCAGGACCGTCATTGGTTTTCGCCAGAGGTGCACGGAGGACGCGGCTCCATTCGGGGTGTTCCAGATTTACCCAATCGTTGCCAATGTGTCTGGGCGTATGGCACTGCGTGCAGCCTGCGGCCTGCATCGCGCCGGAGAGGGGGGAGGCGGTAGAGAGGATGGCCCGGCAGGTCGCCTGGCGGGTGTAGTTCCAGGTTCCGTTGTAGTTGCTGTTGCCGTCCATCCAGGCCATGAGCAGGTCGCGCTCCGGCCGGGTCAAATCCGGGAGGCGGTCATCGTGTCCGTCAACGAGGAGGTCCGCGAGTGGCGCAGAGCCGGAGCCAAGCGTCCGAGGAGGAAGGATGTCAGAAGTCGTGACGTCACCGTTGTGGCAGCGCAGGTAACCGGCGAGGTTGTTCTTGAGGAGGGTCTCGTAACTTATGTTGAAGGCCCACGTCCAGCCGCCGGAAAGATCGATGCCGCCTTCGATACCCTTCTCGCCGCCATGACACTGCACGCAGTGGCGGTCGAGGATGGGTTGAATCATGGTGGGATAGTCGATGTACCCGCTGCCCCAGGATTCCGGTTCGAGTGCGGAGGGCTGTCGCTGCGTGGCCATCGGTCGGAAGGTGGTGTGCGTAGTGGTCGTCATCTTGTTTTCGTGGCAGCCGACGCAGGAGCGTGTGACACCGGGCACGGCCTGCACAAAGGTTCGCATCCGTTGCACCTCACGGCCGTCCGCGTCCAGCGCTTCAAAGTAAACAGCCCTTCCCGGTGGGACCTCGAAATGTGCCGAGCCATCCGGATAGACCGGTACCGTGCCGAGGAAATTCTTGACGACATAAGAGCCCTGCCAACTGACGAGGAAAGCCTGATTCCACCATCGTCCCCCGGGCGGGACCGGGCTGATGCGCGCGGTCTCTTCGATCACGCGCAGCCGTTTGACCGTGCCCCGCTTCACACCTTTGAGGCCACGATAAACATCGAGGAGGAGAAACCGTCCCGGCTCGTCCGCAGGGTCCGCCGCAGGAATCGCTGTCGGTGCGCGGCGCGGTCTGACCAGCATCGGCGAATAGCATGAAAGGTCCGGGTCGCAGTAGACCAGCTCACGATGGCCGAAGCGGTCGACCAGCTCAAGGATGCCATGGGCCCCGATAGCGTTGTTACTGATGAGAACATCGTCTTTCGAGAGGGGCCACGGATCGCACGGCGCGATGGTCAGCCCCTGGTCCATCCTGACGGGGTATTCCGGTGTGAAGTTAGTGACGGCCTGCAGATTGTTCTTGCCCAGCAGCGGATCGATCATGGCGATGGCGCCCGCGGCCTGGCCGTTGTGCGGCGTGAGTGAAGCTGCGATGAGATTGGTGCCCGGCACGGGGCGCGCGTCGAGGATGGCCGTCGGCTTTGCCAGGTTGTTGGCAAACAGCGCGGTTTCGTTTGTTCCGTCAGGGAACACCGTCCAAAGGCTCTGCATGTAGAGCGCCGTCTTGTCCACGTATTCCCAGCGGCCATACATGATCCGGCCGTCGTGCAGCACGGACGGGTCGAATTCATTGACGTTGTTGTAAGAAATGCTGCGGACCGCGCTGCCGTCCGCGTTCATCGTGTGCAGGCTGTCCACCCCGGTGTTGTTACAAGGGACGAGCCCGCGCGGGCGGGTCGACGTGAAAACAATACGCCCGTCGGGAAGGTAACAGGGCGTGATGTCATGGAATTTTTCGGGAGTGGAGAGCTGGCGAAGGCCGTGCCCGTCAGCGCCGATTTCGTAGATACTCGTACCAGCGTTTCGATCGGATTTGCACGCGAAGAGAACCCGCTTGCCGTCCCAGGAAATCTCAGGATCGCGATAGACGCCGCCACCAAGAGTCGGCTTCGTTTTCGGATCGATGACCGCCCGCACTTTCCTCTTAGCGAAAGCAGCGTCAGGATTCTCAAAGACATAGATGCCCCCGCCCGGACGCCAGGTGTAGTAATCGTCGTAGATGTGGCCGGCGAAGTAAGGGTGTCTCTTGACGAAGAGCAGAGGCCCATCGAGCATACTGAGATGCGCGCCGGACTGCATTTCTCTCGCCCGGCAGTAAAGCTCACGCCACGCGGCGCGATCCTTCGGCATCGTGGCACGGGCGTCCCGCCCGTGATTTCCAGGATTTGGAACGATCGTTCGCAGCCGTTCCTCCATGCGCTGGATTTCTTCAGCCTGATTTTCTGTGGCTGGATCTGCTGCGCTGTCGGATGGTGATCTCTGATGCATCCCGCGAACTGCGGCAAGCCTCTTCACGACGGGCTCGACATAGCGGAAGCCTTCGAGCTGGCAGGTAAGCCCCTTCCACTTTGCCTGCCAGTGGAAACGAGATACCCCGTCTTCCTTGCCGGGCTGCACCGGGTATTCACCTTTGCTCACAGACTTCCCATTAGCTTCGAGCACGTGCGACAGCCGTGCTTCTGTTAGCCACGTCAATTGGGCCGACGCATCCGACGGCACTAGGTTGACGGCGATGGGTTCCAGCCAGACCGAGCTCCTCCGCCGTGAGCGCCTGCCGGCTCTTCCGAGCTTCGTCAGCCCGAGAGAGGCCAGCTCACTTGGGAGCTTGCCGCCGCTGCGACGTACGATCTCGACCGGGAACGACAACGAGACAGACTTGCCTCTAAAGGGAAGAACCATTTCCAGAATGTGTTTCTGCCCGTCCACCTTCACCGCTCCACCAGTCAGGCTTTTCCCCTTGTGAATCGAGATCGGCCTGCCTGCCGCGCGAAACAGCTCCCCCGGTTGCACGAGCGCACCAAGGTCCGTCAGGCTCCGCTCCGACTGAACCGCAAGGTAAACTCTCTTCTCGTCACGCCACGCGCTGACCATGAGCCAGAAAGGCCCGTCACGCCAAGGCCCGAATATAGGCCCCACCGGAAAGCGCGTCGCCTGCTGCCAGGCCGGCTCATCAAGCAACCCGTCGATCTCAACAGCTCCGTTCGCTTTGGGAAGCGGAAGCGTCCCGGAGCCTGCCGGCACCGTCATTCGAGGCCAGGTCGCCACACGCCCGGTCCGAGCTTTACTGAGAGCAAAGGAAGCCGTCCGGATCTCATCAAGCCACCAGTAAGCCATCCGCTCGCGCGACGGCTGCGCCCGCATCGTCCCGGAGCAACAAAAGAGAAGCGCGGGGAACAACAAGAACTCCGTTTTCCACATTCGCAGCCTCCTCAGCATAGCGGAACAAGACCCTCAGACTTCGACGAAATCACGGCCAGGAATCATAGGGACATGCAGCCAGGATGTCACTTGACGGCTTGGCGGCACGAGGCAGCAAAGCTGCCGGCCCCCACGATAGCTCAAGAATTCGTCGAGGTTTCTTCTGGATGCGCGGGGAGTGCTGAGCGCAGCAACTCAATATATCACGCGGTGTATGCATACATCCATCACGTGTGAGTGGTCGGCAACTATCACGAGCAACACTGCATGAATGAATAAACAATCCGTGCCCCCAGAGGCGACTTTCGGTCTGTGATGAGAACCAGTGCCAATGCTTGTCTGGCCGAATAAAAAAGGGAGAATCGGATTAAACCGATTCTCCCCGTCAAGAGGAGGGCGCTCGGCCTTCGGACCTGGCGAAGGTCACCCTCCCTCGACCTGCCAGCGAGGTGAGATCGCCGAGCAAGAATTCATAAGGTCAAATTCGACCAGGTCAAATGAAGTCGTCGATTTCAGTCAAAAACAGTGAAAGGACAGCCGACAGCCCAAGAATTCTTGTATCTGAACGTTCAGCAACTACTCATGAATGACATCCCGGGCTCTCGCGCTTCTCAGCTCAAATGTCGATGCGCTGACTCTCAAAAGAGCATGGCCTTACAAGTGCTCCAGTCGGATGATGGAAAACTGTCTTGTCCGGTTCCCAGGGGGAAGGGCGCAAGCCCCTTGTCCCAGCCGAAGCATTTGCAAAGGAGAAGATCATGATATTTCACAAACTCGACAAACAACGTGACATAGGCCTTCTCATATTGAGGTTTGGCATCGGAATAATGTTCATGTGTCATGGATTCCCAAAACTGGCCGCAGGAACGGAAGCATGGACAAAGCTTGGTGGAGCTTTGTCAGCCATGGGTGTGAGTTTTGCGCCAACCTTCATGGGCTTTATGGCTGCAATCTCTGAATTTGCTGGCGGTCTGTTATTAGTGCTTGGCCTTTTCACGCGCCCTGCATGCTTCTTTCTGTTTAGCACAATGGTTGTAGCCGCCCTGATGCATCTGAATATGGGTGATCCATTTGTGAAGTATTCTCATGCCCTTGAGGCGGCCATTCTCTTTTTCAGTCTGTTGCTTATTGGTCCTGGTAAGCACTCGTTGGATGAGAAGTTGTTCGACAAGAAAGATAAATAATACATGACAAATGTGGCCGAAGGCATGACTTACCGACTGCTTCCCCGGGTTTCTTTACTGCTCTCGTTCTGTTGTCCAGCTCTCAGTCGGGCCGAGGAGAATCGTCTCGAGAAATCCAAACTTCCGGACAAGCTTTCTCATGATTTCGAGATTCCTTCGAAGAGCAAAGACGCTTACGGCAACACCGTTCGATTGGGATTCGATAAAGACTCGGGCCTTCCCCTTGAGATCCGGCACAAGGTCACCGGCATCCATCTCGTCCTGTGCCGTGCCGGTTCCTTCATGATGGGCGGCCCGGACAATGAGAAGTATGGGAGTAGTAGTGAGCCACAACATAAGGTCACCCTCTCGCGCCCCTTTTACATCGGGAAGTACGAGGTGACTCAGGCCGAGTGGAAGAAGGTCATGGGCAAAGAGCCCTGGAAGGGCGAGCCATGGAAGGGCGATGAGCGCTGGAAGCCAGATAATTTCACGAAGGAAAATCCACGGCATGCCGCGACTCACGTTTCGTGGCAAGACTGCCAGGAGTTTCTTAAGAAGCTGAGTGGTCTTGGCGCTCCGCGACAAGATAAAAGCGGTCACGGAGTGCCCGCATTACAAACTACGACCTTTGCCCTTCCTACCGAGGCCCAATGGGAATACGCATGCCGTTCAGGCACGGCCACACGCTTTTGCTACGGCGAAGACGACAACTCCGTCTTCCTGGGAGTCTATGCCTGGTTACACGGCAATGCGTTGGTCGCGGGAGAAAAGTATGCTCATCCGGTCGGGCTGAAGAAGCCCAACGATTGGGGCCTTTACGATATGCATGGCAACGTGTGGGAATGGTGTTCGGACTGGTATGGGGATTATTCCTCAAAGATCGTTGTTGACCCAGCAGGCCCTGCCACGGGCAGTCTTCGCGTGTCTCGTGGAGGTAGCTGGTTCACCAATGCCAGGGGCTGCCGTTCCGCTTTCCGCGGCAGGGGCAGGCCCTCGCAGCGTCTCAACAGCTTAGGCTTCCGCGTCGTCCTCCAAGGTCGGCGGTAGCTGCGGCTCATCAGTCGTTCAAAAGACCCATCTCATTGAATCCGCGACCCCAGACGTGCTGATAGTCGGATATCACGCAAACGTTGAAATCTGGCCTACCAGTTACTCCGCAATTCCGCGCTTGGAACTGGTGTTGCTTGCCCATCTCAACAAACATCCGCCGTTTCGCCTTCATGCGGATGGCGAATCGAGCCCGGCTAAATTTAGCCGTTACTCCAACCCTTGCTCCGGCAAGACTGGAAGCTCCAGGTTTGATCTTATGATTCGGCACCAAGAGCCGGGATCTCTGAGCGGATGGCGAGTCCGGGCCCGGCTGAAGCCGTTACTCCAACCCCTGCAATGTCTGCCTGGAATCCAAATACTTCAGACGCGAGAACAGCCGTTGAAAGTGCCGCATATGGCATTTTCAACGGCTGTTCTATAAATGGGCAGGGGCGGAATCGAACCGCCGGCACGCGGATTTTCAGTCCGTCGGCTGACACTTGTGGTACAAAGACTTATGGCGCGTCTTGGGGGTCTGCTTGCCCAGATTGCTCAGAATTAGACCCGGAACTGGCCAGAATCGTGGAAGCTTGGGGCGAGCTACCCCAGCACATTAAGGCGGCGATGCATTCTCTTCTGGTTGCCGGCGGATTCAATCTGAAAGCAGGAGAGTAGGTGACAGAATGGACAGAATGGACACAACGGAAAAGTTCCTCCAATACTTTGTTGTTCTGAAAGACCCCGGGGGATCCCCCCGCAGGGTCCCCCCGCCGATTCTGTGTAAATATCCCCCAGGCCCGCCCTGTGTGTGCCCATCGGTTACCCACCTTTTTGACAACGAGATCCGGTTTTTCAAAAAAAATTTCTTGAAATTTCAGATCCGACTATGGCATCTGTTCATCGTGGTTGAATTACTAACACTCGGCCTTCATACGGTCTTCAAAATGGCTACGAATGGAGGCCGGGGACGCGCTTGGATTGCTGTGCATCGTGTTGAGAGCTGAAAGACATCCCAGCGCCCCAATACCTTCTCAAAGCTTCTCAGAAGCTGCTCACGCAATCCATTTACAAACAGCGACTCGGTGCTTGCAGGGCACATGATCGCACAGCGAGCTTCTCAGAAGACCCCGCTATCGCTCCTGAGTTCAACTGGCCTGTGTTCGATTCCCAAAACGTAAGCCTTGCATCCTTTAGTCAACATTCAGATCGTCCAATGGACTTACTACACCATGACCGCCTTGATTCAGTATGTGGGTATAGATCATGGTTGTTGTCACAGATTCATGTCCAAGTAGTGCCTGGACTGTTCTGATATCAGTTCCCCGTTGAAGGAGGTGCGTGGCAAAGCTGTGCCGAAATGTGTGGGCACTGATGTTTTTCACAATGCCGGACTCCCTTGCTGCCACCTTGATTGCTTTATTGACGACGCTGGCATTCACGTGATGACGCCCCTCTTTACCGCTGCGGGGATCGACAGATCTTCTGCGGGAAGGGAAAACATACTGCCAGGTCCATTCACGGGCAGCACTCTTGAACTTCCTGGCAAGCGCGTTTGGGAGATATACTTCGCCGTATCCCTCCCGAAGATCATTCTCGTGGAGTGTCCTGGCCCGACCCAACTGTTCCGTTAGAAAAGGAACGGCAGCAGCGGATAAAGTTGTCACGCGGTCCTTATCACCCTTGCCGGACCGAACCAAGATTTCCTTCATACCAAAATCAACATCCTTGACTCGTAGTCTGACCGCCTCTGCAATACGCAGCCCACTTCCGTACAGCAGCTTCACAATCAACTGCGTCGGGCCTGACATAAGTGTAATAATCTTTGCGGCCTCATCGGTGGTGAGAACCACCGGGACCTTTTGACTTCTGCGTGCCCGAACTGCATCGATATTGTCATCAAGAGGAGTCTTAAGAACCTGGTTGTACAGAAAGGCCAGAGCATTCAACGCCTGGTTTTGGGTGGACTGGCTGACCTTTCCTTCGACCGCGAGATGCGTCAGGTAATCCTGAATCTTTTCTTCGCCGCCCTTGAGGTCCTCACGGCTTTTCATATTGTGATACTTGATATATCTCCCTATCCATCCCTTGTAAGCTCGCTCAGTCTTGATTGCATAGTGCTTAACACGAATGACGCGTACTACTTCGTCCAGAATTTTTTCCTGCTTGGCCATTGAAGTCTTGATCTCACTACTTAGAATTAAGTAAAAGACCTATGATATCAGCCAAACTCAAATATGCACTTTTGGATTTCCAATAGCGCATATCAGCTCAAATAGAGCTACTACTTAATATGTTATGCAGGAGCGTATGTCGTATCTAATACCAATCGCGCTGATCATCTTCGTGAGTGCATTCTTGTTCGTAAGGTCCAAGGGGCGTTACTACAAAAAGATTTTCCGGCCGCTTACCGAACTCTTGAACCAATGACAAGCCTGTCGTACAAGAGCCGCCTGATTGAGCGCATATCGAGTGGAAAACACCACGATGTCAAAGTCGACGCAGTCAGGCTCCGCAAAATGATCGCATGGGTGGACAGCATGTGTCCTTACCGGGGTGATGATGAAATAATAGAAATTGATGATCCTGTATTTCAGGGTGTTGACTGGCTTGCAATCAGGCCAAAAATAAAAACTGCCCCACGAATCATCCGACCCGGCCCGGTCAATTGAATTAATGCCGAAATATAGTGAAACATATTTTCAACATTGAAGCTTGATTGTGAAATGGAAGGAATAAACACAATGAAATGCCATATGATGAAACTCACCATCCTCACTGCCCTGCTGCTCGTGTCGCTCGCCGCATTGCATGCCGCTGAGCCACCGAACCCCATGCCGTTGCCTGATGTTCTTTCATGGCGGACGGCGATTTATGATGAAGCGTTCTTCCAAGGCCGGACCGTGTACGGCGAGGAGGCCCTCACATTCATGTGGCAGAGCATCAACTGGCGAAGCAATCCCGAGGGCATACCTGGGAAGTTTTCAAAGCTCCAGCGGCTCCTTTCCGGCGACGCGCAGCAAGTTGCCATGGTTAACAAGGAAATTCAGAATCAGTGCCGGGGTGTGCTCGCCGACGTAGGCTCTTGGCGGGAGAAGAACAAGAAAAGCCGAAAACCGACGTCCTGGATTCTGCTGGCGTTGCGTGCTCCCGACAAGCTGACGGCGGAAACGCACGCGATCATCCGCGAGACGTTGAAGGCGATTGATCTCGGCAGCAAGGAAGCTGGCTACATCGCCTGGATGCACATCAACGCCGCCAACGGTGCGAACGTCCACGGTTATCTCACGCCGCTGGTGCTCGCGCCGGCACTCATTGACGACCCGAAAGTCCTCGCCGCCGGTGAGCAGGCGTTGCTGGCCGAACTCGTCCACATGAACCGCACGGGCGACATGGGTGAGTTCAACCTGCTGGAGAGCCATTGGTGCGGCACGGCGAGTTGGGAAGATATCACGCGCTACATCCCCGACCCAAAGTTGCGCCGCATGGCACGCCTGATTCGCGAGCGGCTTTGGATCAACCGTTTCCTCACTTGGTCGCCCGCCGTCGAGCGGATCACCGGCCCGGGCAGCCGCACGGCGCCCAGTGAATGGCTCGGCTGCGACTACGAGCGCTCCCTGTTCGCGACCGGCCTCACGAAACCCATCTGGATCAACTACTTCTTCCCCTGGGACGGCTGGGACTCGCGCGCCTTTCGCCACTACCCGGGGGCGCCGCCCGCGACGTTCATGCCCGATCTGCCGTCGTATTTGAACGACCTCGCGTGGCACAAGTCGCTGCCAAACGAGTTGCAGTGCCGTCTCACAGGGGCGAACGAAAAAGCTCCTTATCGGAACAATTTCAAACTGGAAGGCATCGATCAGCCGGCTGAGAACCTGACGAGGAAATACGTCAACTACCAGGGTCGCGGCTACACGCTCGGTTCGACGACTTGGTCGTGGGTGGTCAACACGTGCGTGGTCAACGCCTCCGCCTGGTGGAACAACAGCCGCAATCCGCGCGCGCCGCTCGGCAGCCCGGAGCGGTTCTGCGTCCTCTACCCGCACTATGTCATCAACGGCATGAGCTTCCTCGACAAAGGTGACATCTACTACGAGGAAAAAGGTGGCCAGCCGTTGGCGGATGCCAAAGGAGGCCCCCGAGGGCCGTGGATGCGCGAGTTTGTCGAGTTCGGTCGCGTCGGCACCTTGCAGGATCGCAACACGCTGCTGCTGACGTATGCCGGCAGACCCGGCATGCACCGGGCGAAATTCGTCAAAGACAAAGTCCAGCGCGCCGGCGCCGCGATGTTCCTGTTCCGCTGGACCGACGGCACCGACGGCCTCTTCGTCAACCGCGAGCCGGTCCGCAGTCTGCCGCACGAACTGGCGCCGGGCGATTGGTGGTTCATCGAGGACGGCGACGTCTATGCCGCCGTCCGTCCGCTCGAAGCCACGCGCCTGCGCGGCGGCAAAACGATGTTGGAGAAACGCACCCGTCACGTCGTGCTCTACCAGGACAACGTCGCCGCCGAGAACATCACCGGCATCACTGACGCCGACTGGATCAAGGCCCGCAGCGGGTTCGTGGTGGAAATGGGCGACAAGACCGAGTTCGGCTCGTTCGCCGCGTTTCAGGACAAGATCCTCGCCGGCAAAGTCACCGCCGATGAAGCGGACGGCTTCACGCGCCACATCGCCTACGAGCGCGACGACCGCCGCCTCGACATGCGCTGGCACGCTTACACCGAAGAATACGCCACGCGCAAGATCAACGGTCGCGACGACCCGTGGCCGCAGTTTCTGCAGTCGCCCGAGTTTGCCGTCAGCGACAGCGGCCGGCTTGCCGTGAAAGACGCGACGCTCACCACGACGCCTGGCAAATCCGCCTGGCTGCTTTCCTGTGCGCCTTCACGCACCTGGGTCGCCTACCAACCCAACGCCGACGCTGCGCTCCCCCTGACGCTGGAGTGTCCCGCCGGGCGCGTGACCTGCGAGGGTTTCCCTTTGGGCAAGCTTGCTGTTACGCAAACCGCTGACGGTGGCGTCAAGATCGATGTCGATGCCGAACCGTCCGTGTTGAAACTCGAATCCAAAGCCACCGCTGTCAGCGCCAGCTTCAACGGCACTGCCGCCGAAACAACGCGTGATGCCGCCGGTAACTGGATTGTCCGCCCCAAATAAATTAGAATGACCATGACAAATCAGGTTCAGTGTTTTCGCCAGACAGCCGCAGTCACAAATTCCCCGGGAGGAATACATTTTCGAAAACAGCCCGGAGAACCGTTTCCCGACACCTGCCATCTTTCCGAAATACTGAACCGAGGAAATCCATCCTTATGAAACTAAACTTTTCCCGTTGGGTCGCCGCCCTACACCTCATCGTTTTCATACTCGTCTCCAATGCGATCGCCCAAGAAA
>Ga0187827_10001239_pt1 | contig 38186 bp, 24 predicted proteins | sample ETNtaG_39_FD_167969 | JGI IMG/M metagenome (GOLD analysis project Ga0187827, IMG submission 167969) | Marine microbial and viral communities from oxygen minimum zone, Eastern Pacific Ocean - ETNP2014_SV_150_PacBio MetaG (Illumina Assembly) | ecosystem: Environmental > Aquatic > Marine > Hypoxic...
TCGACTGATTGACATTGCATCTAAATCTTCCAAAGAGACTTGAGCTAAATCATCACGTTCAAGATATTGGATACCCAATTCCCGGAACAAATAGTCAACAATACTGGTAGCCATCTTTACGCGGTTACTGCCGCCTTGTACCATGCCACTTGGTTCAAATTTTTGGAATGTAAATGATTTCACAAATGCTTCTAACGGTACACCATACTGTAAACCGATTGAAACAGAAATTGCGAATTGGTTCAACATAGAGCGCCATGCCGCCCCTTCCTTTGAGGTGGTAATCATTATTTCTCCAACTTTCCCATCTTCATAAGTGCTTGATGTTAGGTAAACAGTATGACCTCCAACTCTCGCTTTCATTGTATTTGAGCCACGGCTATCAGGTAATGGGCGGCGGGTTGCAACATAATTATGTGTAAGTACTTGAGCAACTACTTCTGCTTGTGGTTTTGGAATTGGTAATCGTTCAACCACCTTTTTTATTTCAATAGTGTGGTCGTCCGAATCAATGGCATCATAACTAACATCATCTTCAACAATAATTGTTGATGGTACAAGAGAGGACATCAATGGCTGTGAAAGTTTACTACCATCACGGTAGAGGGCACATGCTTTATTTCCCGTTTCCCAACTACGAACGTATGCTTCTTTTACATTGTCAATAGTTGCATCACTAGGCATATTGATGGTTTTTGAGATTGCTCCCGAGATAAATGGTTGAGCAGCCGCCATCATATCAACATGTGATTCCCAGCGAATTGAACGCTTCCCATATGCACCACAAGGTTGTGCGCAGTCAAATACAGCGATGTGTTCATCCTTAAGGTGAGGTGCACCTTCAATGGTAGCCCTTCCAAATAAGTAATCATTAGCGATTTGAATATCCTCAGCAGAATAATTCAACAAGCCAAGTACATCGATAAATGGATCCGCCATATCTTCTTCTGTCAATCCAAGTGTATTGATACAGAATTCTTCACCTAATACATTAGGTGAGGTAAGACTTCTAATATCAAAAACATCCCCAAAAGAATCATCCATTTTTGCAAATTCAGATTCAGTAAATCCTTTCTCAATTAATGACCCCGTGTTGATACTTTGGCAACCAGCAAATGACCCGGTGCCCATCACATAGTTGATGATATCCTTTACCTCGGTTTTGCTGTAACCTAGATTAGTTAGGCCAGATTTAAGTCCTGTTGCAGGTATTCTTAGGGTTCCCCCTCCAGCAAGAGTTTTGTATTGTACGATGGAGAACATTGGTTCCACACCAGTAGTGTCTGCCCCCATCACCAAACCGATTGTTCCTGTAGGGGCAATAACTGTGGTCTGTGCGTTTCGGTAACCATATTCTTCTCCCATCATCACTGCTTGATCCCATGCCGAGCGGGCACCTTCCAACAAATCATTAGGGCAATTCTTCGCATTAATTCCCATTGGCAATATCGAGAGATTTTCATATTCTTCAGCAGCAACATTGTATGCAGCACGTCGATGATTACGCATAATTCTCAACATATGTTCACTATTTGCTTCATATTGTTCAAAAGCACCGAGGAATGAAGCCATCTCTGCAGATGTTTTGTAGGATTCACCAGTCATTATCGAGGTTATAGCACCACATATTGCATATCCCCGCGGGTCATCATAAGGAATACCCATGTGCATCAATAGTGAACCGATGTTACACAAACCCAATCCAAGAGTCCGTGTTTCATAAGATAGACGAGAAATTTGTTGTGATGGGAATTGAGCCATTAGCACAGATATTTCCAATGTAGCAGTCCACAAACGGATGGTGTGAACATAATCATCAACATTGAATACACCTCTTTCCTTGTCATAATAGTGAAGCAAATTGATGCTTGCAAGATTACACGCGGTATTATCGAGGAACATGTATTCACTACAGGGATTTGATCCATTTATCCGCCCACTTTCAGGACAGGTATGCCAATCATTGATGGTGGTATCAAATTGAACGCCAGGGTCCGCACATGACCAAGCAGCCATAGCAATATCATCCCATAATTCCTGGGCCGGCATAGTATCACAAGGAACAGGCGCGCGCCCTTCATCCTCAGCAGTTTTTTTCTCAGTCCTCCAGTAAAGATTCCAATCACGTTTAGATTTCACAGCATCCATGAATTGGTTTGGAACTCGTACTGAATTGTTACTATTTTGTCCAGATACTGTGAGGTATCCTTTACCTTGCCAATCGGCATCAAATTGTTCGAATGACATATTTGTATAACCTTGTTTTGCTAAATCGATGATGCGTTTGATATGCGGTTGAGCGATATTTGCATTTATTGCACGCTTGATTGATTTCGCTAGTTCAATATTTTTTGAAACATCAGTACTTTCATCAATAGCCCCGTCAAAAGATTTGATTGCGTTGAGAATTTTATTTGCATTATTTTGTAATGATGAAGCACCCGCTATTAGGGCGGACACTTTCTCTTCTTCTTTCATTTTCCAGTTCACATATTGTTGAATATCAGGGTGATCCAAATCAAGAGTCACCATCTTGGCAGCGCGACGGGTAGTCCCCCCAGATTTTATGGCCCCAGCAGCTTTGTCAAGAACCATCAGGAATGAGAGCAATCCACTACTCTGCCCACCACCAGAAAGCGGCTCACCATCACCTCGAATATTACTGAAGTTACTACCTGTTCCTGAACCGAACTTGAAGAGTAATGCTTCGCGGGCGACCAAATCTGTGATACCCCCTTCACCAACCAACCGATCTTCTATACTTTGGATAAAGCAAGCATGAGGTTGTGGCCTTTCATAGGCGTTAATTGATCGAGCATCTTCCTTGGTAATTGGATCGACATACCAGTGCCCCTGAGCGGGCCCTTCGATTCCATAGGCCCAATGTAATCCAGTGTTGAACCATTGTGGACTATTGGGCGCTGAGCGTTGACTAGCAAGTAGAAAACACATTTCATCGTAGTAAGCTCGAGCATCAGTTTCGCAAGCGAAGTAATTGTGCTTCCAACCCCAGTAAGTCCAGCACCCTGCTAATCTATGAAAGAGTTGCCACCCACTTGTTTCCTTACCCATCCACCGTTTAGCCGTGCCCTTTTTTGACTCATCTGGTTTAGATTTCCATAGCCACTCAGGAACACCTTCTTCTGGTATTTTCACTAAATAGTCGATACCCGGAACAACCTTGCGTAGATATTTGTCCGCTGTTATTTTTCCAGGCACACCATCAAATCCCCCGGGGAACTCGACATTTTTTATTTCACGTACAGTATTACCCATTGCATCTTTCAATTTAATATCTGTAGTTGACCATTCAAATTGTTCATGGACAGATTTGTCGATTGTGGTGAAGCGGCGTTCAATTACCATGCCGGCACCAGCAACGCCAGCATCAGCATCTTCACGCTTCGACGTCTGCATTTTATCTCCTCTGACCCTCTATTCGCCAGACATAAAGTATTGTTCACTTGCGAAGTGACCACCTTATGCCAGCAGGATTTTATTGCCCATCGAGAGGGTACATAATACTTCTCAAAACTAGAGGGATTTTTCAGGTAGTTAATTGAGGTGAAGATACCTTTCCGAAAGTGAAAAAAGTTTATTAATCCAAAAAGCATATTGTATTTTTTGATTATTATGTAATTTATTCACGTTGTTCTTAACGAAAAAATGAATTGAATTTCGAATACACAGTGAAAAACAATTGACGGCAACTCCTTTGAAGGAATAGCCCCAGCAGCGGGGTGTTAGTGAGTCATAGGTAGACTTGGATGGTTGATAAAATGCTAGAACCCGAACAGATACTTCATGCATCGATGATTCTCACAGTTGAATCAGAAGATGAGAATAATGATGAATTAATATTGCAAGTACAAGAGGCACTTGGTTGTGATTCATCTGACTATGATGCAGCGATGTCCCACATTAATCAACATCGGGATGGCGGTAATTGGGGTGGCCGAAGTGATGCTGTATTGCAACGCTCGCGTGAGCGCCTACGCGAGGCAATGGATTCGGATGCGCTTCCTTCAGAAGGACCACTTGCAGATTCACTAAATGCCTTAATTGGTGATGATAGTGATGATGGCGAAATAGATCCATTCGCAGAATTGGGCGTATCATCTTCTGGTGGTGGTTCATTTGGTGCAGCATCTGTTGCTAGTGATGACCCACTTGCAGCATTTATGGATGATGAAGATGAAGATGAAGATTTAGTTGATGAATCAGGATTTTTAGCTAGTGAATCACCTTCTAATTTCATTGAAGACGATGAAGAGCAAGAGTCAGTTGAAGTACCGGACACATCAGTAGTGGAGACTGAAGAAGATGTTGATGAGGTACCAGCACAGGAAATTTCACCAATAGCAGGCTATGAAATGTTGATGTCTACATGTTGGATTGATGGAATTCTTGATCCTGCAGAAGCCAAACTCCTCGCCCGTAAGAGGGAGGAATTAGGAATTACTTTTGAGCAACATCTAGATATGTTGCGTGATATATTGGAGAACTCTTCATGATGGAAGAGAGTACGCCATTTTGGCATGCCTTAGAATTGGCTTGGACAGGTGATGGTGCACTTTCATTACATAGCATCCGTTTGTTAGATACAATGCAGAATATGATTGGATTGAGTGATCAACGCCGTGCTGAAATAGAATTGCGCTTTGAGGAAGAAGTGGTTTATGATTTGACACGTGCAGGTTTTGGTTGCGGCGATCAAGCACTTGCAGCATGGGTTGGCACGCTTACTTTCTTAGATGATCCAGCATCACAAGATGTATCACGTGCAATGGGAAAAGCAGCTTTAATGGCAGGTCTTTCAAAAGATAGATGGTCATTGACTTATTCATGGATGAGCCAACTTGGTTTAGGTGCCTCATATGCAGAAGGTGTGTGGCTTGAAGGTGGAGATGCGGGAGAACTTGCAAGAGTTCCTGCATTATTGGTGCCAGTGGCGCACAAGATTGGTTTAATCACAGAAGATGAATAGTAGTTATTCTACAATTGCTTCCCAAGTGATTTCAGCTGTGTGCTTCAACATATTTGAGATGGTACAATATTTAGCATGACTGTGTTCTATTAATCTAATAACAAGTTTTTCTGGTAAGTCAATACCGCGAACGCGATAAACCATCTTAATTTTAGTAAATACTTTTGGGTTTGTTTCTGAGCGCTCAAGGTCAAGGTATACAGAAGCATGTGTTAATTCACGATTTTTCAACCCATCGATAATATCGATTAGACTGCATGCCCCGCATGAGTGAAGTGTTGCAATTACGGGAGTAATTCCTTCCCCCCCCCACCCTAAATTCATCTCTAAACCATTTTTGTCAGTACACCTTAGAGTCTTACTACCACTCCATTCCACACGCGAGTCCATGTGATTAGGTGAAGTGCAACAAAGTGAATATGTTTGCGACGAAGCACTTTCTTTACCCATTGCATTGATGAAGGAGTTGCTAGTCGGCTAAAATGATGACTTCAGGCAATCCCATAACAATGAGCGACGGCAGGTTGCAAGTTCCTAACGACCCTATCATCCACTATATCGAAGGTGATGGGATAGGTATAGATATCACACCAGTAATGCAGAATGTGGTTAATGCGGCAGTCAAGAAAGCATATGGGAGCACACGTTTAATTCATTGGAATGAGGTACTTGCTGGCCAGAAGGCGCATGATGCAGTAGGTGAATGGTTGCCTGAGAAAACGAAGGAAGCCATGCGCTCAGGCTTAGTTTCAATCAAAGGTCCACTAACAACCCCGGTTGGGGGGGGAATCCGTAGCCTCAATGTTGCACTACGCCAACAACTCGACCTATTTGCTTGTGTAAGGCCGGTGCGTTGGTACGAAGGAACCCCCAGTCCAGTAAAAGTACCTGGAGCGGTCGATATGATTATTTTTCGAGAAAATAGTGAGGATGTTTACGCCGGTATTGAATGGGAATCAGGTAGTGCGGAAGTTCGTAAAGTGATAGACTTCTTACAAAATGAAATGGGCGTCACAAAGATTCGCTTTCCAGATACTGCAGGAATAGGTATTAAACCAGTAAGTCAAGAAGGAACGGCACGTATTGTAAGAGCCGCAATCAAACATGCAATATCACAAGATTTGCCTAGTGTTACATTAGTTCATAAGGGTAATATCATGAAGTTCACCGAAGGTGCATTTCGAGATTGGGGTTATCAACTCGCTAGAGAGGAGTTTGGGGCAATCGAGATAGATGGTGGGCCATGGTGTTCAATAACCAATCCAAATTCAGGGAATGAGATTGTCATCAAGGATGTAATTGCTGACGCAATGCTCCAACAAGTCCTCACACGCCCGCGTGAGTATGGTGTAATTGCAACTTTAAATTTGAATGGCGACTATATTTCTGACGCATTAGCGGCTCAAGTCGGAGGCATTGGGATTGCTCCGGGCGCCAACATCAATTATGATACAGGAATTGCCATCTTTGAAGCGACCCATGGAACTGCTCCAAAGTACACCGGCCAAGATAAAGTAAACCCAGGCTCAATCATTCTCAGCGCTGAGATGATGCTACGATACATGGGTTGGGGTGAAGCAGCAGATCTCATTGTGAAAGGCATGAGTGGAGCAATTTCAGCCAAGACAGTCACATACGATTTTGAGAGATTGATGGATGGGGCGACCCTTCTCAAATGTAGCGAGTTCGGTGACACATTAATTTCACATATGTGACCCGAAATTTGGTACTGAATTTGTAGTAAAGCGGTACTCACTTAGTGTGTAATAACTCATCAAGTAACCACTTGATTACTTAACGGTTTATTTATTACACTTGGTATAGAATATACATGCCCGCTGTGATTGTAGAATATTTAAGGTCACCATTTACCCCTGCTAGGAAAGGCGGCCTTTCGCGAATGCGCCCAGATGATGTGGCATCAATTGTTGTCAGAGAATTAATTGAAAGAACAGGAATTAATCCAGAATTGATTGAGGATGTAATCATTGGATGTGCATTTCCAGAAGGTGAACAGGGCTTTAATCTTGCAAGGATGATAACTTTTCTTTCAGACTTACCTAATTCATTAGGTGGGGTGACAATCAACCGTTTTTGTGGTTCGTCGATGCAAGCCATTCATGATGCCACTGGTAGAATTGCGATGGGTGCAGGGGAGGCTTTCATTTGCGGGGGTGTTGAATCGATGACGAGAATTCCTATGACGGGTTTTAATCCCATGCCCAATCCAAAACTCGCTGACGATTATCCTGAGGCGTTCACGTCGATGGGAATCACCGCAGAGAATCTTGCTGAGCAACGAGGTATCTCTAGGGAGCGTCAAGAGGCGTTTGCAATTGAGAGTCATCGAAAGGCGGCGAATGCTCAGGAGACGGGCGCACTAGTTAGTGAAATTGTGGCCATTCAAACTGGCGAGGGATTAGTTGAGGTGGATGGCTGTATACGAGCAGACACAGACGCTGAGACGCTTGCAGGTCTTAGGCCGGCATTCGATGAGAATGGAACGGTTACCGCAGGCACATCATCGCCTTTGACAGATGGGGTGGCCTTCGTGTTGGTGTGTAGCGAGGCCTTCGCTGAACGCAACGGGCTGAATCCACTTGCACGTATCCGCTCGACGGCTATCTCTGGATGTGATCCTGATGTGATGGGGATCGGACCGGTCGGTGCGAGCCGTAAGGCGCTCGAACGGGCTGGTATGGAACTTAGTGACATTGATATTGTAGAATTGAACGAGGCCTTCTCGGCCCAGTCAATCGCAGTCATAGAGGAGTTAGAACTGGATGCAGATAAGGTAAACCTCGACGGAGGCGCCATCGCTTTAGGTCACCCACTTGGCGCTAGTGGAGCGAGAATTACTGGAAAAGCCGCACAATTATTGCAGAGGAACGGCGCAAAAACGGCCCTTGTTACCATGTGTATTGGTGGCGGACAGGGAATCGCTACTGTGTTGGAGAGAGTAGATTGAGGTGGGTAGGTAATGGGAGAAATACAACGCGTAGCCATTCTTGGTTCTGGAGTAATGGGGGCGGGAATCGCTGCCCATTGCGCTAATGCTGGCTGCGAGGTTCTACTTCTCGATATCGTTCCACGAGACATCGAAGAGGGTGGGGATAGAAACGCTCTCGCTAAAGGTGCTGTTCAATCAATGGCAAAGGCAAATCCTGAGATGTTGATGCATCCTGACTACGCCTCTCGAATTGAAGTGGGAAATTTTGAGGATGACCTTCATCAGTTGGTTGACATAGATTGGGTCATTGAGGTTGTCTTGGAGCGATTAGACATCAAGCATCAAGTGTATTCTAATATTGCTCAATATCTCAACCCCGAAGCAGTTCTTTCCTCGAACACCTCTACCCTACCTCGCTCAGCATTAGTAGAGGGTATGGACAATAATCTCGCATCACGTTTTCTCATCACCCACTTTTTCAATCCACCAAGATATCTTCCGCTACTTGAGGTTGTAACAGGTCCAGAGGTATCAGATGAGTTGCTATCGCGCTTCACTAAATTCGTAGATGTGCGCCTTGGTAAGCAGGTTGTGAACTGCAATGATTGCCCTGGCTTCATCGGTAACAGGTTGGGCGTGTTCTTTGTTCAGAGGGCAATTTTCGAGACTCTGCAAAGGGGATACACTGTAGAGCAGGCTGATGCCATGCTAGGTCGCCCAATTGGACTTCCCAAGACTGGCGTGTTCGGTTTGATGGATTTAGTAGGAATCGACCTTATTCCTCATATTATGGAGAGCTTGCTCTCTAATCTCGGCGATTCAGATGCCCTTCACAAATTCGCTGGTGAGGGTGGTGATATGATTCAGCAGATGATTGCAGATGGATACACCGGCCGTAAGGGTAAAGGTGGTTTCTATCGATTGAACATTGATGGTGAACAGCGGGTGAAGGAAGCGAGAGATCTAGCAACTGGAGAGTACACCCCCGCTGACAGAAAAGCAGCTTTCCCCTCTGCTCAGATGGGTAAACAGGGCCTCCGCCGCTTGTTGGAACACCCCGACGAAGGCGCATCATTCGTACGAGAGATTATTCTCGATACCTTAGCTTACGCCGCAACACTTGTTCCTGAGGTGACAGATTCTGTTGCTGACATTGATCTTGCAATGCGCATCGGCTACAATTGGAAGCGAGGCCCCTTCGAAATGATTGATCAATTAGGTGTTGATTGGTTCATCGCAGCACTTGAAGAGAGTGGCCGCGAGGTGCCACCCCTACTTCGCTTGGCAGTAGGTTCGACCTTTCACGAAGTCACCGATGGTGAGTTGAATTACTTGGCTCCGAACGGTGAAAGGGTAGTCATTGCCCGCCCGCCCGAGACGTTATCTGTGTCTGACTTGAAGCGCCGTAGCACCCCACTAGAAAAGAACCCTAGCGCTAGTCTTTGGGATGCCGGTGACGGCGTTCTGCTTGTTGAGTATCATTCCAAGATGAACGCGATGGATCCAATGAGTATGGAGATGCTCCTCTCTGCAGTTGATATCGCTGAGATAGAAGGCTGGAAGGGCATTCTCATAGCTAATGACGCTCAGAATTTCTGTGCCGGCGCCAACTTAGGCCTAGCACTTCTCGCCGCCAACTTAGGTGCTTGGAAAGAGATTGAGGATTTCATCACTCTTGGTCAAGAGGCGTATGCTGCTCTCAAGTATGCCGAGGTGCCGGTTGTATCAGCCTCAGCGGGGCTGTGTCTTGGTGGTGGCTGTGAGATATTACTTCACTCCGACGCCGTGCAGGCGCATGCGGAGTCATACATCGGCCTTGTCGAAGTTGGAGTTGGAATTATCCCGGCCTGGGGTGGCTGTAAGGAGATGCTCGGGCGCCTGGCTCAAAACGGATTTGCTCCAGGTGGCCCAATGGGACCAGTCACAACAGCATTCGAGACCATTGGCCTTGCAAAGGTGGCCAAATCTGCGCAACAGGCGCAAGACATTGGCTATCTCACTCGTAATGATAGGATAACGATGAACAGGAACAGGTTAATCCATGATGCAAAGCAACTGCTACTTGAGTTGGCGGTTGACTATGTTCCACCAACTCCACATGTATACAATCTACCTGGCCGAACCGGAAGGGCTGCTCTTGACCTTGCTGTAACTGATCTGCGCAGTTCAGGCAGGGCGACGCCTCATGACGTGATTGTATCTAGCGCGTTAGCGCAGGTACTCACGGGTGGCGATACCGACATGGTGGATATTCTGACCGAGGAGGATGTTCTAAAGTTGGAGCGGGAGAGCATAATCTTACTTGCGAAGAATCAAGCGAGTTTGGCTAGAATGGAGAACATGCTTCTGACGGGGAAGCCGTTGCGAAACTAGGAGATGAGGAAATGGTGCGATATGATCCCCCGTTACGCGATTATCACTTTCTCTTACATGAGGTGTTTGATGTATGCCAAGAGATGACGACACTAGGATTTGAGGACTTTGATCAGGAGTTCGTTGACACAATGATTGATGAGTGGGCTAAATTCTGTAAGGAGGTATGGCTTCCAACTAACGCAGTAGGTGACGAAGAGGGAGCCAAGCTATCCAAGGGTGTGGTCACTACTCCCTCTGGATTCAAAGAGGCGTGGGCTGCTGCTGTTGAAGGGAGTTGGTTCGCCACGGTTTGCGAGCCTGAGCATGGTGGCATGGGCTTACCACTATGTTTTCGCAACACGATGGATGAGTTCGCCATTTCAACTAACATGGCATTAGCAGCAATCGGGGCACTTTGTCTCGGAGTCTATGACTTGATATCTGAGTACGGTATTGAATGCCTGCGGTCTTTATATTCCCCAAAAGTAGCAACAGGAGAATGGTGTGGGACTATGTGCTTGACCGAGCCTCATTGTGGAACTGACCTTGGACTCATTTACAGCAAAGCGACCCCGATGGGTGATGGAAGCTACCGTATCAAAGGTACGAAGTTATTCATTACTGGTGGAGAGCATGATTTGTCAGAGAACATCATTCACATGGTATTGGCAAAGTTGCCAGACGCACCGGAAGGTACGAAGGGGATATCTCTATTTCTAGTCCCTAAATATCTCCCAGCAGATTATGTATCTGGACTTCCTGAAGATTGCTCAGACCAACTCGCCGCTGAAATCAACGGAGTTGGCTGTTCTTCCATTGAGGAGAAGATGGGGCTACACGGCCAGCCGACATGCGCCATGAACTTCGATGATAGTGTGGGTTGGCTCGTGGGAGAACTAAATATGGGCATGAAACTCATGTTTGAGATGATGAATCGAGAACGTCTTGCTACAGGAATGATGGGCCTTGGGCTAGGGGAAATCGCATATCAGAATGCTCTTGACTGGTGTAAGGAGAGGCGCCAAGGCCGTGACTTGAAAGGTGTAAACGATCCTACCGAGGAGGCAGACAATATTCTAGTTCATCCCGATGTCAGGCGCATGCTTTTGCGAGTAAAAGCGAACAATGAAGGTTCTCGAGCACTTGGAATCTGGATTGGAACATTACTCGATCAAATGAAGCGCGGTGAAGGTGAGGTTCAGGAGGCTGCCGAGGCACTTGTAGCAGTATTGACTCCTGTGGCGAAAGCACACATGACAGACCTTGGTATGGATAGCACCAACGATTGTATTCAGGTTATGGGTGGTGCGGGTTACATACGAGAATCTAGCGTTGAGCAGTTCTATAGAGACGTAAGAATCGCAGCGATTTGGGAAGGCACTAATGGAATACAAGCCCTTGATCTCGTAGGGCGTAAGATCGCCCCAAACCTTGGCCGCCACCTACGTCCTCTACTCTGGCCAATACTCGAATTTATCGAGGAGAATAGGGATATTGAAGGCATGGCCGAATTCACTAAACCGCTTTATCAGGGTGTACGAGGATTGCAACAAGTAACACTTCTACTGATGTCTGAAGGAATGGCGAACGCACATTTTTTGGCAGCAGGTGCCACAGATTACTGTCGCTACTTCGGTAATATCATGCTTAGTTATTTGTGGGCTAGAATGGCTAAGGTGTGCCTAGAAAAACAGGGGGATGACATGTTTTATGATGCAAAATTGGCAACAGCTCGCATTTTCTTTGAGAGAATTTACCCCGAGACAATTTCACTAGCGGCTAAGATTCAAGCTGGCCACCAAAATCTGATGACCTATCCGGAGGCGATGATGTGACATTGATTATGGAGGATGATTACGGTCTTCTATCCCCTCATATTCAACCAGAGGCTAGGTACTCACTCACATTCCCACATTTCCTTACATTCATTCTCATGTTAGAAGTAATTATGATATTCCTCATCCCTACTTGGATGTCGAATCCAATTGCTTGGGTAATGGTAGGCTTGTCATTACCAGTACTTGCCTGGCTTCTATTCCACCGTGTTGTTATTCGATTAGTATTCACTACCCCAGAACCAGTTGCAAAAAAATTAGTTGATCCACGTTGGTCACCCTTTAGGTACGTTGGTTGGGGTGGTGATGTTAAGACCGCCTACCTGCTTGAAAGCGAGGGTGTAAAGGAGGACTTAGTCGTAGTACTACATGGAAGAGGATCGTCATTATACAACGTGGAATCTAGAGCATTGCACATCGCAGAACTCGGAACCAATGTCATCGGCCTCAATCTACGAGGTCATGGGGGATGTGACAGAAGAAAGGATTGGACCCTTCTCAAAGTTGCAGATGATATTGAGGCCATGTTAGAATCATTTGAACATGAATTTGGAGAGAACCTTCCTGAGAGAATATGGTTTTATGGTCATAGCGTAGGAGGGTTCCTTAGTATTTGGCTAGGAGCGAATCCTACTGGTTGGTGGAAGAATCGTTTGGCTGGCTTGATACTTGAATCACCAGCGACATCATTTCCTCTAGCCGTTGAATCTCTTCTCCCACCTTATCTACGGACATTCAAACCGTGGGTACGGCAAATACTTCGTCGTGAACATGAGCGCATCCATCCGGACCTTTCGATTCGCTATGCAACCGCGCAAGTACCTCATTTTGGAATGCCGACAGTTCCTGTATTAGTGCTGCAGGCGATGCGTGACGATCGTCTTGGAAGAGAGCATTACAATCTTCTCACATCACATTTAGGTGATGACGCATCTATTCATTTATTATCATCACAACCTCACACATCTGGGGTTGATAGTGAGGAGAGAAAACAGATTCTTGAGAAGTGGCTAAAGCCACGGCTTGGGGGTGTGATGGAAGGATTAATATGAGTTTGCAACGAAGATTTGATAGGGCTATAAAAAAGGTGTGGAGATTAAACACTAGACCGGATGATGACATTTTGTTAAACCTCTATGCATTGTATAAACAGGCGACAGAAGGAGATGCTGGAAGGCGTGCGCAACGAAGAGGCATCAAAGAAATAGCCAAATTCCGTGCTTGGAAACGAATCCGTGGAATGACTTCTAATGAAGCAATGATTTCATATTGTGATTTAGTGAAATTATTAAGCACAGATAAGGCAGCATCTTAATCATTAGAGGAGTTGATAATTAGTGACTGATAATTTTTCAGGTTGTACTTTCCTTATCACAGGAGCGAGCCGAGGAATAGGCAAAGCGATTGCCGTGCGTTTAGGTGAAGAGGGAGCGAATGTAGCTGTTTGCGCCCGAAGTATGGACGAGAACCCCAAGTTACCCGGTACACTTCCAGAAACGGTCGAGGCAGTTGAGGCGGTAGGGGGGAATGCGTTGGCAATTCAACTTGATGTTAGAGATGATGAGCAAGTGAATGTAGCAATTGAAAAGTGTGTAGCTCATTTTGGTGGTTTGGATGGAGTTATTTGTAACGCTGGAGCGCTGTACATTGCTCCATTTTCATTTACATCTATGAAACGATTTGACCTCGTTCACCAAGTCAATGTACGCGCCACTTACGCAACAATCCAAGCAGCTCTCCCACATCTTCACAAATCGGATAGGGGAAGAGTGTTGGTGATATGCCCCCCAGTGTCAATGAATCCTAAATGGCTTGCAGGAACCACAGCCTATACTATTTCTAAGTATGGAATGTCAGTACTTGTGGGCGGTCTTGCAGCAGAATTAGTTGGCGATGAAATTGGAGTCAATGGCTTGTGGCCGGCAACCACAATCGATACTGCTGCAGTCCGTTACAATGAGGCGTTGGGTGGTGAAGAGATGGCTAATAGAAGTCGCAAGCCATCTATCGTTGCTGACGCTGCGCTCCATATTTTATCCCAAAGCAGTGATTGTACTGGACGTTTTTTCATTGATGAGGAAGCACTTGCAGAAGCGGGAATTACTGATTTAGAGCAGTATTCTGTAACTCCTGGCGGACCACTTCAACCAGATTTCTATGTATGAGGAAGATGTATTGTCCATAAACACAAGCAATCACTAAATGATTAATTGAAAAACCTTGTTATGTTTAATCATATTTAATGAGTATAATGAGAAAGTGCTTGAGCGTTATCAACTATAATGAATCCAAATCTTTCTTGGAATGCACGTGCAGGATAGGTAAAATCTGAATCTCTGGATGCTATTAGAATAGAACCAAATCCTTCTAGACATTGTTCAGCGATATATGCTGAGAAAAGCATGATATCAATATCACCCGCTTCAGGATAAATATTCTCTTCATTTATGGTATGCCGTTTGGATTGTGCGTGCCCTCGTTCAATTTTTGCGTCAGTTATGTCAGAGAAAACATCTCGCAACTCAACAAAGAAATCATCCAAATCAATTTGCCTTGTCTGTAACAATTCATTCAATCCTTCATCAGTTGGTGGATTCCATGAATTATATTCTTTGATAGTTTCATTTGCTAAAGTTATGAGTTTATTTTCGTTAATTTTTTTGTCCCATAGTTTTGGATTCACAAGGCGATCCCCACAAATATTTCTAACACGCCCGGGAATTGCAGCAATAGTTCTTAGTTCATTTCTTGCTGCTGCAGGGATATATATCTCAATTCTACCTTGTTGACGACGGTACAGTAGTGTTTTGTGAAATTCTCTTCGATTGTCTAGATGCATAGGGATATCGCGCTCTATTTTCAGTTCATGCAGAACTCTTTCAGCAAGAGCATCAACAAGAAGATTTGTATCAACAATTACAAGAGGCTTGAGTGCAAGATTACTAAGATGTATCCTTTTTCGTATTGGAATTACTCGTTCAGTGCGAGAAAACATATTCCGTTGCATTTTTGAAAGTCGTTGTAAGTCAGTGTTATCGAATTTCCCACTATTCATTGCACGCTCATAGAAGAGTAACCCGTGTTCTGGCCCTCTTTCTTCATTTGCTCTGTTAGCGACACTGAAAATTTCAGGCAATCCACGTCGATTTAGCGCCTGTTGGAATGCCCCCTCTAATTCCCCTCCTTTTCTATTATATCCCTTTTGAACCCAATTGATGGCGGCAAGTACTCTACCCCTAAATGGTTCTTCAGGAAGTCGATGAATGGATGGATATGTTAAGTAGAGATTCAAATCTTCGATTGAGTGGTCAAGTTCTTCAACTACGCAAATCTCTCCATTTTGCATTTGCTTTTCGACAATGTTTGTTATGGTTGTATCACTAAGGATCATATCTCTTGAAGCCTCTAGTTTTCCTCGATTAGCTTCATCATTTACTTTGATATATAGTTTGAATTTATCAGTAATATTTGCTTTTAATCCCGCTTCGGATTTAAGTAGTTCAATTGCTTCAGGCCAATTTCCAGCGTGTGCAAAAGAAATCAAAGCCTCTTTGTTTAATTTCTGGCGTAATTCAAAATCATTACAACGGATAGCTGCGGTGTGATAGGCCCTTGCAGCCTGTAAACAATCACCCTTTTTTTCATATAATCTACCAGTAGCAATAGATGCTTCCATGGAATGCGAATTATTACTTTTGTACCATTTTTCCAAAGCAGCACTTGAAACACCATGTTCCAATACTTGACTATTCACATTTTTCAATAATCTATGAGTTGGCGCAGTCAACAACACATTTTCGATAATTTTTTCTGCTTCAGCATGACTTTCACTTTCAGCCCTTTGCAATAAACTATCAGCTCTGTTAAGTTTCAGGTTCAATATTAATTGTTCAAATAATTTCTTTTCAATAATTTCCATTGTAGATGATTCAATACAATCACTTAGTTTCTCTAGTAATATTGATGGCACCAATCCATCACCATCTTCCATCATTGCTCTTCTACATTGTTTGAATGCTTGCAAGCCATCTACACTAAGCAGGGAACCAACTTGTTCAAGATTTGTAGTTCCACCATCGAGTAGAGAAGTCAGTGCAAAAGCGGCGGGAGATAGATAACTTGGCAAGTTAACATCTGATAACACCACAAAGGCATCACGCCGAGCATTGCTTATCCATTCTAGAAGAGTAGGTTCGGATTCAGCGCCAATCAACCTAGCAGCGACCAAAGTTAAATGAGGGTATTTTTTTACACTATTTTCATGAGATGAGAGATGTGTAGCAAGTGCATGAACTTTACCTGTTGTGGTATATAATTGAATAACCCTCTCTTCAGTATGTTCATCATCATCTCCAGTAATACCAAGTAGTTCTGAGATTGCAATTTGCATTGTTATAGGTATAGATTCGTAACCTAAAATAATAGATAAATCCAAAGCATTTCTTTTATCAATGACCTTCTCCAACTTATTGATGACTAAATCATGGCAACCAGTTTCTAATAGACTAAGTGCAATTGTAAGTTGTTTGTCATCACTAATTTCTAGATCACTAAAGTGTACGCTTACCTCTTCTAAATTATTTGCGTCACACATAGCTTCAATTATATGCCAGCGTAATTTAGAATCATCAATATCAATACCCCTTAATTGGCCCCATTCAGTTACTTCTTTGAGTCCAGATTTCAAATCTTTTAGCGAGAGATTCTGAACACTTTCAGGTATTTTAGTCCATGCCTCTGCCCTGCATGCATCGGAAAGAGAGGTCCCTTTATTGAGGGCCATGCAATCTTGCCATAATTCAATCATTTCCCCGGTATAATCTTCTTTAATGTTGATTAGCAATAGTTGTAGTTTAGCAATTTCACCCACAAAACCATCTTCAGTTAAGAGGCATTCAAATCGCTCTTTAGCTCCATCATTTTTAGCACTTGCAGTTAGGATTGCTGCAAGAAGCCCAATTTTTCCTCTTTTTTCTTCTAGTAGACGTATATCTAGTTGTTTTGCTAGCCATTGTGTTTTCATTTTTCCTTTCCTTTTCATTTGGTCATATAGTCGTTTTAGTGGTGCAAGGGCGGTTGCTTTTAGATTAATTTCAATGGGCGGCTTAAGCAGATGAATTAGCATTTCAGTATCACTTGGATCAATTTTACACTTATCTAGCCACGACAAATCTTCTTTAATTTCATCTTCAATAGTATCGTAGACTTCCATTTCACTGAGAACAGATTTGAAGGTAGAAGAAAGTGCATGGAAAACAGGATGGACACCACGAGATTCACATTCTGCACGGAACAGATTCAAGGTTTGATTCCAATCATTTTTCCATTCATCATTCATTATTATTTTATGAGTTAACAGGGCAGCTAATCGATAGTCATAATCACCTTCATCACTCATTAATGAATCAATACTTTGCATATCGAACTGTTGCATCAAAGCCCGGCCACCTCGACCCCCTCGCCGCCCAATCCTTTTCTTTCCTTTACTAGGTGATGATGTATCATTTTCTAAATCATATTTGAGCAGATTAAATAACAACCCCTTCCAATTTTCATTCATTAATTCCCAAGCATCAGTACTAATTGCAGCAGCGAGCTTTTTTCCCTTATCTCCTCTACTTCTTTCTTCAGCCTCTTGGAGGCATTCTTGAAGCAAATTTTTGGAAATGAATACCGCCCCCTATTACTCAATGCCGCCCCGCTCGCTCTACATCAACCCAACGATAGAGTTCCCAGGAACTCTTGCCACATGATGAAGTAGTAATCCTTGTTGGGGACGAATGATGATGGCAATTTTACGCACAGCCATCATTTTGATACATCCCTTATTGGCTATTTGTATTTTATATTGGATGAATAAACAATATCAGTACCGAAATAAAAGATTAGAATTACGTGGTGAGGTGGCGGACAATTATAGGAACCAACACGAAAAATCAGGAAGGTTACTATATCGTTCAGCACTGATTGTAGTAACACTTGGTTTCATCTCAAATTTCATCATAGGTTATACTGTTGGTGATAGTTATTTTTCACTTTTACCAAGTTCACTACATGGCTGGTTTGGAATTATTGGTATCGTTTTGTTGACATTTATTGTTCGTTCAGGAAAAATAGTGAAGAGTAATAGAGAATCGGGCAAAGCATTCGTGTATGAATTACAAAGACATGGCAGGGCGAGTGATTTAGTAATGATCTTGCTAGTTTTACACGCCTTCATCGGATTCATTTATTTGTTTCAATTATTGGTACTTTGACTTTGATTCCAAGCCATCAACCAAGCAGAAAGATTTGCTGCAATATCACCAGTCGTAGGGGCTCTTTCTTCAACGCAGCCCTCTCCATCTAATGAAACAATTTTGCAACCGCAAGCATTTCGATGTCCTCCCCCATAAGGGTCAAACATAGTGGCCAACTTAGTTAAATCAAACAGGCCACCATTTCTATGAAGAAATGAATTGGTGTAAAATGATGCAGAAAGCGATCTATTATCATCTCCCATTTTTTCATTTTGTGAGCCGTGAATTATGAGGCACGCATCACAATCATCTCCATAATGAGCGGTTACTAGATAGCCGTTAGTATACAAACCAGTTTCTTGTAATTCACAGATTGCCAATCGATTTTCAATCCTAGATTTCGAGTTTAGAATTGTTCTGATTTCTTTCATTTCCTCTTTTTTATTATTTATTTTCTCAGTTACTTCAGAATTGTTTACAATATCTAAAACTGATTCTCCATTAACCAATTTATTTAGTATATTGGTAGTGTATTGTTGATCAGAAGACGTGATAGTTCGAGCAAGCCAAATTGTTGCATCATCAGAAAGAAATTCATCTTTGCTTATTCTCCCACCATCTAGGCGGTCTACCATATACATGATTGGTGTTAGAGCTGAAAGGTCGAATAGAGGCAGAAAGAGATCGTAGGCAACCCTTGCTGCAGAGTCGGCTTCACGCCAGTGTATATGTCCCCCATTATCAATGAAAGTTTTTTCTTGTTCTTCAGTAGGTTTGTTGGTCGCGTGATGATCGATGTATAGTCCACAATTAGGATGAAATGGTAAGTCACAGATTGCGGTTTTTGAATTGATTAATTCTTCAAAACCCCCGCTTCTAATTTCGGAGGGGTGTGAGAATATTACTGATGCTTCAGGCCATGCAGTTTTGAGCACTGCTGCTGCCACTAGACCATCAAAATCACCATCAGCAATTATTAGTCGAATGTCGAGTGAATCGACAAGGTTACGGGGTGGCATATTTTGTGGGGGGTGGTAACACACCCATAGCCATACCGTTGAAATCACATATATCTCTAGCAATGAATATGGGCGCTCAATGTTTCGCCTAACCATGGAGACATCTTGTGGGTTGGTATTGGTGAATTTTGATTCAATCCTACTTCTTCAGTATCCCCAAGGCCACTGGGATTTTGTTAAGGGCCATGTTGAGGGCGCCGATACTTCATTTCAATTGACGGCGTTAAGAGAATTATCTGAGGAAACTGGCATTGAATCTGCTTCTATTGTCCCAGGTTTTCAATCAAGAACACAATATCAATTTACTCACAAAGGCGAGGAAATAGAAAAACAAGTTCATTGGTTTATTGCAGAAACAGATGAGATGATAGTCAATCTCTCCCCTGAGCATATTGGCTTTCTTTGGCTTTCATGGGATGATGCATTGGAACAGTTAACGTTCGAAAATTCAAAAAATGTATTAATGGCAGCTAAACAATTTATTGAGCAACGCTAATGCGCGTGATATAATTTCAATTAATCAGTTTTTGTGTTTTTCACGCTCAGCAAGTGGTTGCCACAAATCCTCTTCTTCCCCTAATGTTGTTGTAATCCACCTACTGAGGACAAACAGCCAATCAGATAATCGATTGAGGTAACTAAAAGGTACTTTTCGTACGGATTCATCACCCTCTTGATCACGGAGGCCAGCCAGTCGTCGTTCAGTTCTGCGGGCGACAGCGCGTGCGAGGTGGAGGTACGCTACCACAGAGTTCCCCGTTGGCAAGATAAATGATGTGAGCGGGTCAATCTCAGCTAGCCATTCGTTCATTTCATCAAGTAACCTTTCACACGCATCATCTTGTATAACTTGCATTCCTTCCGGAATAGAATCTGGCCTAGCTGAACATTCTGCACCAAGATCGAACAATTCTTGTTGTATTAGGAACATTTTTTTTTCAATTTGTGATTGAACTTTGAGTACAGTTGCTCGAGGCCCACCATCGTGAGTAGTGATTGGAATTCTTTGAAGTTCCATTTGGACAATTCCAATCAATGAATTAAGTTCATCAATTGTTCCAACCACTTCGAGCCTTGCATCACTTTTGGATACGCGAGTACCGTCGAGATGGGCAGTAGTACCTTTGTCACCAACACCGGTATGAACTTTAGTGATCCGAACCATCTGAACCCTTAATTCGGGGGTTGAGGGGTATGTTATCAATCCCGAGGTTGGCTTATTTCAGGAAAGAGATGGCTTTTTCATTGCACGTGATGACTTGATTTTATGTATAATTATGGCCCCAATAATAATCCACACACTAAGTTCAATGACGATTAGAACCCATGACCATGGACCCAATGCATCTAATATTGTAGCAGCATCGTAGGGCACCCCATGAGTACCAATAAATGCTGCCTGTGAAAGGACATTGGCACTGAACCACATAATAACAGCGCTCCAACCCAACATACCAGCAGTACTTTGATTTCTATTTATCATATCTATCAATTATATTTTGTATTTCATACAATATAAAATAGAGCAAGTTATGTGCCGGGACATCCCACTTAACCATTTAATAGGAATGCGCTTATTCTTCGCTTTTTATGCAATCTAGAGCAGATAATGCAGATTTAACCGCCTCGACCCAGGTTTGGTCTACACTATCGGTTCCACCGAGGCGCTGTAACTTTTCATAATGCTCTAAACTTAAGTTATTATTGCCAAGGTGAGAATAGATCTTGTGGAGGGCAAGATGACTCATTGCATTGATGTATTCTTCTTCCAAATCCCAAGCTCTCTCAAAGCAACCAATTGCTCCTTTATCACCTTGTAATAAGCCCCGTTGGATTTGTCTTAAACCGGCAGCAGACCACATCTTTGCAGATGTTCCAATGAGCATTCCTTTGAAGAAAAGATATGCTTCAAGTAGCAATAGAAATGAGAGTGTGATGAAGGCAACTGTTTGCTCACTCTTTGAAGACGCATCCCAATCATCAGAGAATAAGGCGGTAGCGCCTATGCAGAGTAATATCCCAGCCATTGGTCCAATAATCACATCCCGATTAGATGAGGTCATATGCCAAGCCCCAACCACCATCTGCAACCCTCCTACAATGGTGACTATTGTTGCTGCAACGCGCGGGCCGTCATATTGACGAGGTGAGGCGGATGAAATCAACAATAACCCAGCCAATCCAAGTAGCATAAATCCGTGTTGACGGGAAACTTCAGGAAAGGGTTGATCTCTACTTAAGTAGATTAGAATAATTCCAATTAACGCAAGCAAAACAACCCACGCAATAATTTCCACGATATGCTCGTCACGCCACTTAGTCATGAACCCAATGGTTGTTCACTCAGATTGATTTTCACGCCACCCTGGTTTCCAAAAGTTCTCATCATCAAGCCACCCGAGCCATTTTTTTTCATCAGCCGAGAGAAGATGTATCGCACGTTTATCTAATCCATCAATCAGTTCGTCTGGTAATTCTTCTCTTTGATGCGCAAGTTTCCACTCTGTTTGCAACCCAACAATTTTCTCCTTTCCTCTGTTGGGATTATCATAGTATTCTTCACAAAGACTTCTGAGATCTTGCAACCAAGAACGTGTGCCTTTCACTTGAGGGTCATTGGTGTGGTCGACGCCTTTTCTAGAGAATGGCCACCAACTCATATCACAACCTAGACCCTGAACTACTTTGATACTATCGTGTGGATAAGTTGAATGCTAATCCCCGCCTGGTTCACTTGTGGGCCGAATTACTGTGCATACACATGGACGCCCACGAGAACGTGCATACGGTCGGCTCGTCGAAATCTATTCTGAACGTTTAGCCATTCATGGTGTTAAATTGAATCAACATTCAGAGAAATTAAGCCATGATGAATATGTACGCAAATTAGAGGCGGCAGCAGAAGGTGCTACTTTGATTATTCTTGATGAGAATGGGGAAACAGGCACAACAGAGTGGTTCACTACATGTTGGAAAAATTGGAAACTTTCAAACACAAATATTCATCTCGCAGTTGGCCCAGTTGATGGTTATGAAAGTCATGTGATCCAACAACATACAACGATTGGTCTTGGGCCATTAACGATGACTTATGAGCTGGCCGCAGTTGTCCTACTTGAACAACTATATCGAGCTAGTGAACGAGAACGGGGTTCCCCATACCACCGCGATTGAGACTAAAGTAATCATTTAGTTAATATTTAGTTTGAGAAAGTTCGTTACCCACTTCAACAATGGTTGATAGGAGTTCATCCACTACAGATTCACTAATGCTAGGATTAGCAACAACGGCACGAAGAATTGGCCTTTCATCAATTAATGATGTAGAGACCATGAAGCGACCAGATGACAACAAATCTGTTCTGATTTGTTCGTTGGCAATATCTTGCTTCTCTTGCGTCAATCTGGCACCAGAGTAACGAATACATACATTTGTCAATGAGGGTTCAGATGCTAATTCAAGTAGAGGATTTTCAATTACTTTATCGGCGAGATATTTTGCAATGGAGAAATATTGTTCCACTTGTAATCTCCATCCATCATTACCTTTGGCGCGCCACGCTAACCAGAGTTTTAGCGCATCTACCCTTCTCCCACATTGAAGACTTTTGCGCCCCAAATCATCGTTTTTTGACGTGTCTGAGAATAGATAATGTGCCGTGTCGGTATGGGAGCAGATTTTATTGAGGGTACCAGAATTTCTAACAAGAAACACTGAACAAACCAAATGTATCCCCATCATTTTATGTGGGTCCCAACAGATTGAATCTGCTTTTTCTATTCCTCGAAGTAATCCACGCGTCTTCGGTGAAAGCAAAGCAGCACCACCCCAAGCAGCATCTACATGTAGCCAGAGATATTCTCGCCTGCATATTTCTCCAATTTCTTCTAGTGGATCAATCGCCCCCATAACGGTAGTTCCTGCAGTTGCAACTACACAGAAAGGTATTTTTCCAGCACGTTTTTCTGTGATAATAGATTCTTCCAATATTTTTGGAATCATTTTACCTTCATCATCACATGAAATTGAAATCAGGTTATTTTTGCCGATGCCTAGGATATTTGCTGCCGTAATTATTGAATAATGCGCATCTTCTGAAATGAACGCAACCAGTTCTTTGCCTTGCAACCCATTATTTGCGGCATCTGGAAGTTTTCTATCGCGCGCACACAACATTCCAATTAAGTTTGCATTTGAACCTCCAGTGGTGAAGATACCCTCTCCAGCTTCATAGCCGGCAAGTTTCGCCATTGTAGCAATCATCTCATTTTCAATTAATGTTGCCATTGGTGCCAGTTCAAAAGTATACATAGAGGTGTTAGTCAGTGCCGTAATTATTTCGCCTGCAAATGAGGCAATATTGGTGCCACCCCATAATGGGTTCATGAAATGGGGGTGGCTAGTATTCACAGATTCTGCAAGGTATGTATCAATATCTGAGAGCATTTCTTCAATATCAATTCCTTCCTTTCTGACAGCAAGATTAAGCCGCCGCTTCAATTCTTCAGGGCTTCCGGCTTTATTGATTCGACTCGTAGAATCAGTCTGTTCTCCTAGGTGCCGCCAGATGCGAGCTAGTACGCCCTGTAATAACCGTTCATCGAAGTCGCTTAACGCCTCTTTGTCGTCAACCATCGAATCTCCGCTTTAATGCTGTCAGTGGTTAGGTCATCAATGATTTGCCTACAATCGTTCAAGTTCTTGTCTATGTGCATCAATTGCACAAATCGCGGTCATGTGAACAACTTCTCTTACCCCATCACCTTGTTGTAGAATTTGTACAGGCCTTGCCATCCCTTCTAGGATGGGGCCAGTCATTTCCGCATCACCTAGATGATCTAGTAATTTGTAGGCGATGTTAGCGGCAGCGAGATTTGGGCAGATAAGAACGTTAGCGGCCCCATTAAATTCCATGAATGGGAAATTTTCCTGAATGTCATCTACTAGAGCAGTATCTGCTTGCATCGGTCCATCAATGACAAGATTTGGGTCTAGTGTTTTTGCAATTCGAATCGCTTCTTCAAGTCGATTTGTTCGCAATTTTCGGGTAGAGCCAAAGTTTGAAAATGAGAGTAAAGCAACTTTTGGTTTAAGACCAAACCGCCGAGCAACGCGAGCGGTTTGCACAGCAATTTCAGCAAGCGTCCTTTCATCAGGATAGACATTTACAGTTGCATCTCCAATGAATAGCAACTTCCCTTTTATTGCCATCATGTACATTCCTACAACTCGCTGGGTATCATCATCAGTTCCAATGACCTCTAAACACGGTCGAAGGAATGTAGGATAAGCCCGAGTCAATCCACCCACGAAACCATCGGCATCACCTAATTCTACCATGATTGCACCGAAGTATGTACGAGATTTGAGCATCCTCTGTGCATCAACAACAGTTAACCCCTTTCTTGCACGTTTCATGACTAAGGCATCACGATACTGCCCTTTTCTTCTCGCGTCTGTGAGGGGGTTGATTATTTCACATTCAAATTCAATGTTCAATTCTGATTTTATATTCTCAATAACTTCAGGATTACCAAGTAGTATTGGAGTACATACTTCTTCATGTATCAATTCATAGACAGCGCGTAGAATGGAGGGATTATCGCCTTCTGGAAATACAATTTTCTTCTTTGAATGCTTTGCTCTATTCATCACTGAACGCATTACAGAATTAGTGAGGCCTAGCCGACCTTCTAGTTCATCACGATAATTTTCAATTACAAAATGCTCTTGTTTTATCCCCGCAACACCTGCTTCTACTGCTGCTTCAGCAACAGCTGATGCGACCCAGATCAAAACTCGCTTATCGAATGGTTTGGGGATGATGTAGTCGTTACCAAAAGTAATGAAATCTAGACTGTAAGCCTCACTCACTTCATCAGGAACTGGTTCTTTGGCGAGGTTTGCTAGTGCGGTGGTTGCCGCCATTTTCATGCTTGGCGTAATTTTTCTTGCCATGCAATCAAGGGCTCCTCGGAAAATAAAAGGAAATCCGAGAACATTGTTGACTTGGTTTGGGAAATCGGATCTCCCGCTTGCTACAATGGCATCTGGTCTTGCTGCTTTTGCCACATCAGGCATGATTTCTGGTTCTGGATTTGCCAAAGCGAAGATGATTGGCCTCTCAGCCATCTTTCGCAACATACTTGGATTAACGATGTCTCCTCTAGAGAGGCCAAGGAAGATATCAGCCCCATCCATTGCATTTGCTAAATCTCCATCAGAGCAATCACAAGCAAATTGTTTCTTCTCTTCTGACAAGTTATTTTTCTCTAAGCGAGATTTAGTAATAATTCCCTTTGAATCAACCATTTTGATATTGTCTATATCGACACCGAGTTGAACCCAATGTTCTGCGCATGAAATAGCGGATGCCCCGGCACCACAAATCACAACTTTTACCTCAGAAATCTCTTTTTCCACCAATTCGATAGAATTCAACATCGCAGCGCCAGAGATGATTGCTGTACCATGCTGATCATCATGCATTACAGGGATTTCTAATTCTTCAACAAGCCGCCGCTCAATTTCAAAACATTCTGGCGCCTTGATGTCCTCAAGATTGATTCCACCAAAAGTAGGAGCAATGCGCTTAACGGTTTCAACAAATTTTTCAACATCAGTTTCATCTATTTCAATATCGAAAACATCGATGTCAGCGAACGCTTTGAACAGTAATCCTTTACCCTCCATCACGGGCTTACTAGCAAGTGCGCCGATATCCCCTAAACCCAATACAGCAGTACCGTTGGTAATCACAGCAACGAGGTTTCCCTTGGATGTGTAGCGATAAGCATTGTCCGGCCACTTTTCAATTTCAAGACAGGGATAGGCAACTCCGGGCGAATATGCCAGAGATAAATCGCGTTGAGTAGCGTGTGGTTTTGTGGGTGTGGTCTTCATTTTACCAAACGGTTTTGCCGAGTGGTAATCTAACGCATCCGCTCGCAACTTTTTGTCTTTCACCGCCGACTCCTCACCAACTTAGTTAGATACCGCCCCACCACTATCATATGTGGGTTCCGCCCTATATTTTATCAAAAAAAGGGTATTTTTTACATACTATAATTGATGTAATCTTAGCAATAAAAAGTGCCAACCCATTGTATTATATTCTTGCTTAATGGTGTATTTTTCATACGATGGGTAGAAAATCAAGAACCAAACCTTGTCGCCTTGAGCCTTGATTGTATACAAAGTATACATGTGGCCCATGAAGCCATCTCCTTCATAAGTAAAGCAGAGAGCGTTGTATGCATGGTTCTAGGACGTATACGCCTCTCCCCCTTTGTTCTGGTGGGGCTGATGTTGTTCGCTTCCTTATCCCCTCTGATGCAAACAGAATTGGATGCCAACCCTCGTCATATTTCGGAATGGGGTTCAGGAGGATACAACGATACAGGGTGGTTGCGCATAGATGCAGTGGGGGCGGATCCAACTAATGGTCAAAACGCTGAAGGTGATTTACATTTGGAGCTCGCCCCTGGCGCAGTGATTGACAATCTTTCTTTTGAAATCAGAGTAAATGGTTCCAACGGAACTTGGATTGAACAACCCCAACTTTCCTTTGTAGATACGCAGACAGCCATCATGGATTGGCGTGGCTTGGGTGGTTTTGGTCAACAGAATGACTTGATGGGTCCAGACCCCCATAGTTCGAGATTAGCACCCAATGCTGATGCCGGCGCATCTTGGCTCATCCCAGGAGATGCTGAGGTCACTGATTTAGTTGTGGAGGCGTTACGACCCGCAGATGCCTTTGTCACACTTTCACCGATAATTGTCGATGTAAATGCTACAGCGATTCACCCAATAGATGGTCGTCTCTACATGTTATTGGGGCCGACGCTAATCCAACTTGATGCTAACAATAATCCTCCAGTGATTGAAATTGCAGATGACATCATTGGCGCTAAAGCAATGATTGTCGACGAAAACAACGACCGTTTATTGGTGGCAGTTGATGATAATGCAACGAAATTCCGAGCTTGGTCTTTGTCAGATTCCAATGAACTCCCTGGCCCACTTGCATTAGATGCAGTAATTCCATCTAGCCAATTTGTAACCGCGATGCATGTAGATATTTCCGGTGTACTTTGGATGGGTACTAATAAGGCTGATTTAATTGCAATTGGCCCAACGGGCAATCAAATTCCAGTAGTCTTGAATCCCTTCGGCGGTTCAAATTATGTGAATGATGTAACTGAGGTATCAGGAGACGTTCTTCTTGCCACCAAAGGTGGGGGAGTGATGCGCTATGATAGCATGAACAGTCAGTGGTTGACTGCTTGGGATACTCAAAATTCACTACCGAGTGATGATGTTGTGCAGTTTTCAGTTGTCAATGGCGTTCTAATGGTTGCCATGGCCGATGCTGGTATTGTACGTTATAACGTCGCAACTAGTTCATGGCTAGCAACTTGGACAGATGCAAATTGGCTTGATTCCAATAATGTACATGGGATGGCAATTGGTGGGGAATGGCTTCACATTCTTGCCGGTGATTCTTTGCATTTCTATAATATTACAATGGGGGCGTTCTCTAGCAGTAAGTCCCTACTAGACGTGGGTCTTGCTCGAGGAGGAATGGACCTCGTCGCATGGCCAAGTGGTGGTGCGCGTGCCCCGTCAGTTGACACAATTCTTGCTAGTGATGGAAGTGGTAGTTTTGCTCAACTTGAGCCCGCAACCCCTCCACTCCACAGTTCAACATTGATGCTTGCATCTGGTCCAACTAGTGCTATTATGCATGATGTGTTGGAAATCAACAATTTGGTATGGGTTGCAGGAGATGAGGTAATAGATATTTTTGACAAGCGACACAATCATTGGCTGAATCCAATTTGGACTGGTACTATCAATCAGGCATTAGAAACTGATGGGACTCATGTTTGGTTGGCTACTAGGGGTGACGGGATTTTCAAATACTCCCTTAATGGTAGTATAATAGCGCATATCGAAGTAGCTGATGGTCTGAACTCTGACGATGCAGATTACATGGCCTACGATGCATCTACTGACACACTTGTGGTTGGCCATTCTGCTTCAGGAGTTACACTGATTAACAACACTAATGATTCAGTTGCATCATCATGGTCATCTGGTAGATCAGATCAGTTTTCTAACAACGTGCGCGACGTAGCGGCACGCGCAGCAATTGCTTACATCGCTTCCAACATGGGTGTCCTCCGCATCGATATTACAAATGACACACTTCTTTCGTCATGGAGTTCAACAGGTATGGACGATGTCCTCTATATGCCAGTAGAGACAGATGGTAATCTAATGTATCTCGGAATGTATGGTTACGGGGTTCTTGTATTTGATAGAATATCAGGAGATGTGATTGATACTTGGAAAGCAAGTGGAGGCAATACTCCTGGTTCAAGTAGTATTTCTAATAACAATGTATATTCTTTACATCGAGATACAGGTGGTTCAATTTGGGTCGGGACTGCTAATGGGGCTGATAAATGGGATGGGTCTTCTTGGAGTCATATTCAGGCTCAAGGAGGATTCAATCCTTCTGAATTCTATGATTTGACCTCAGATTCTACTTACTTATACGCGGGTACCAACGCGGGCGCTTGTCAGTACAGACTTTCGGATTTAGGTCGGGTGGATTGTTGGAATTACTACTCCTCACCGGAAGGATTGCCATCGTCATGGGTATACTCTGTTGCCATGTTGAGCAATGGTTTCCTCTATGCTGGCACTAATTATGGTGCAGGCGTCATTGATGTTGTCAACGATACTGTAGTTGATGTGTGGACAGCAGGTGAAGAAACTTGGAACGCTCCACTTTACGAATACAATGATGTGGTATACATTGGATTAGATGGTGCGGGGATTGCTCGTTATGACAGAATCAACGATGTATGGCTTCCTGCTTGGGATACATCAAATTCAAATAGCCCACTAAATGATAACGATGTTTCCACGTTAATTCCCGATAGGCAAGCGCACAGGATTTGGATAGGTGGAGATTTTGGTCTCCGTCTTATCGATTTGGACAACACCACATTGGAAGAGACATTTAGTAGATCAAGTGGCCAGAATACACCAGGTGAATTAGTAATAATTGGTAATGTATTGTATTATTCAGAAGCGAGATACGGCAACTCATATGATCAAATATATCGTTATGATATTGACAATATGACAACACTTTCAACCATTGATGCTGGACAGAAAATAGGCCAAACTAATGGTGCTGTTTATGGAATTGGAGAGGGCCCTGATGGAATGCTATGGGTTGGGGTAACCCCTTCTGGTTGGGCTGGCTTGGATGCTGGTAGTATTGTTCGTTGGGATCATGCAAATAATTCATGGGGTAATACACTTGATAAGACTGGTACAATACTACGTGTGAATTCTGTGTACGCGGGCGAGTGTGAGCCTCTCAATGTTTCAGCTTGCCACATTTTTGCCTCTTATGGTGAGAAGGTACACCGCCATTTCGATTACTACGGTAATCTTCTCAATGAGTGGGATGATACAGTCATCCAAGGCCCCATTCGTTCAATTGATTTATTTCAAGGGTTAATTCACTTCGCAACCTATGACGGGATTGCGCGTTACGACATGTACAATGATACTTGGGCATCCACGCTGTCTCCAGGTAGCGGACTCCCATCAAATTCTGAGGACACAATCTATGATATTGAGATAGTTGGAGATGATCTTTGGTACACAACTATGGGAGATAGTGGATGGAATCGCAACAGTCGTATTTTCCGATATAACGGAACAACTCAACAATGGACTACTTGGAGCGCAGGTAGCACCAATATTCCCCAGGGTTTTGGATTTTCAATGGAGGTATGTAATGACATCATGCACGTGGCTATGGCTCGAAACCAAAATTGGGGAAGTCAAGGAGGTGTTGCTCGCTACAACCTATCTTCTGGACAATGGATGTCTCAGTGGACGCAAGGTAGTGCTCAACAACGAGGCCTTGATGATGATGACGCAGTCGCGCTTGCTTGTGATGAAAGAGCAGATGTAGTCTATATTGGATTTGAGGAGAACGATGTAGGAATTTCACGATTCGGATATCATTCAAATAATTGGTTGACTTCAATATCAGAGACTACAAACGGTATCTTGCCAGACCAAGTTTTCCCAGATGGAATGCGTTGGTATGATGGTGTTTTGATGGTATCTCACACTAGTGATGGTGGTGGTGTAGGTGGCATTTCTCGATTAGCTGCTAACGGAGGCCAACTTGGTTCCGGAATTCAACTTGATCTGGGTACTCAAGCATCTAGTATGGAGATTGTTCCATCGCTAGGCAATCAGGTTGAGTGGTTGATTGGTAGACCCGGTGGAGATTCAGGTTACAACCGAGTTGATATCGTTAATTCAACAGGAATTCACAAGGGGGCAGTCGATATTCTAGCAGGTCTTTCAAGTGGAAGAATGCTGGATGTTACTTTCCAAGGCACTGATGTATGGGCCACATTTGCAGCAGATTCAAGTCAATACTATGGTTCCTCTATCTTACATGGTGAATTACAATCTAACGGTAGTATTGTTTGGATAGACGCCTATTCATTTGTTTGGGATGTCATTAATGAGATGTTGCCGGTAAACAATGATTTGTGGGTTACAACATACACAGGACTATTCAGTGTAGATATAACTACAGGGCAGATTTCTGGTACACCAGTACCTCTCCACAATCAAATGCATGGGATATCTAAACACGGTGGCGACCTTGTAGTTGGTTTGATGGGCACCCCTACCTCTTCTGCAGGATTCCAAGTGTACAATTTGACTACTAATATTTGGACTGATGGTTCACTACTTGCAGGCCTACCGTCTAATATTGTGAGAGATTTTGTTGAGTATGATAATCGTATTTGGATTGCAACATACAGTGGTATTGGGGTTTGGAACATCACGAGCCAATCATGGGATGATTCAATAACAACTCAAAATGGTCTTTCAAGTACCTTTGTTGAACAGATTTGGGTGGAGAATGGTGAATTGATTCTCGCTACACCTACGGGCCTTGTTCGTTGGGACGTGTCTAATGAGACAGTAGTAGCAACCTATGACAGAACGAGTGGATTAATTGGTGACCGCGTCAACTCAATTGCTTATTCACAACCCGTTGTAATAACAAGTGGCAATTCTACAATAATGTACGGGCCTACGCTGTTCCTTTCTCACAATGGGCAGGGTACGTCTCGTCCAGGTGCGACTGCATTTGATTTATCGTTGATGCAAGCAACTCAACAGTATCAAGTTGATATGTTGCCATCCAATGATGTTAGATCTGTAGTTGGTGATTGGTGGGGAGTACATGTTGCCACAAACGAAGAGCCACTAATGCACTGGAACGCTGGTGCAAACCAGATGGAAGCCGGAAGCCCATCATGGGCATTCCAAACGTGGCCAATTAGAGATTTAGTGAGTGATGGAACAACTCTTATTGCCATCAATAATGGTGGTGTTGATTGGATTGATATATCAGGCACCCAACATGGAATTTATCATCAAGAGAGTATATTCTCTTTGATCGGTGGATGGGTCGGGGCCAATGGAATATGGCTAACTACACTAAGGGAAGGATTGTATGGTTTTGGTCCGGCACCGAATTATCTTGAAGTAGAGAGAGAATCTATGAGGAGAGCAGACCCACTCACTGCAACTTTTTCTGGCACGTCATGGGAAATCACTAATTTCACAAAACCAGGGGAGTTGATATCTTTAATTGATTCTTCAACTTCTATCATTACTCCTGCACAAGCGAACAGCGCATCTCCTTTAGGAATCCCAATTCATCAAATGCCTCTTACGCTTTCAAGTCCAGTTAATGGAGCAGCAGTTTGGCTTTCATCACATTATCTCAATTATACTGGCGTGTGGGATCTCACAGATTTCAATTCTAATTTAGATGCTGATTTCTCTCTCGCAGCAAGACGAGGAACTTTGGCTCATGGTGGGCGAGACCTGCATATTAAATTACAGAGTCCATTGAATGGCTCTTTGGAGGTGCGGATTAAATATAATTGGAGCCGCTCTGAATCTCCTATTGAGATATTAGATCTATTTGACCGACCAGATGACGGAGGTGGTGTGTTAATTGCTGAGTGGACCCCCAGTCAAGATCATGGTTGGGCTGCTTATCGAATTTATTTACAGGAAGGCAATTGGTCATCAGCACCAACATCAGTAGACCTTGCCGCCCGTTCTCCAGATGCCAGAATCCCTGTGTGGTCAATGACTTTAGCAGAAATTACCACAGTTAATGGAGCACCCATAGTGGACGGTGCAGAAATCTATGGTGTTGCTTTAATTGAATACGACGATGGTACATTGGGGGACCCCTCTCCAATAGTAGGGCCCGCATCTTCTAGCGATGAGATACCTCAACCGCCAGAATGGGCAATTGGTGGCCCTGCAGATGGCGGCGCAGATGGCGATCTTTACGTTGAATGGAGAAAGTGTACTGCAATTGATCACGCCGGAACAAGGGTGTGGGTTGTTGAGCAGGAAATCACTGATGCTCTTGGATTAACAACAAAAGGTCCCGATATCAACTCTCTATCTAATAGTACAGTGTTCCAACTTGAGAAGGGAAGGCCATACTGGGTAGCCCTTACTTGTGTTGATGAAGCAGGGCAACATGACCCAGCAAACGCCACGGTAATCGGCCCAGTTGTGCCTACGGGGGGCATTAATGATGGAACTCCTCCTGCACCAGTTGAGAATATTTCAGCATATGATACACCGAATGATGGCGGGGGTAGAATTACAGTTGAATGGACTCCTAACAGTGAGGAAGATTGTGCGTGGCATACAATCTTGGTACGACCTTCTCTTGATGAGTTAGTCCCCCCAACCAACGCGATGGACTTTGCTAATGCGACCATTGTTCCTGATTGTACTACCAACTCGACAATTATTTCTGATTGGGGTGATTTACCATTAGTGGATAACACACTGTACTGGGTTACTGTTGTAGCATACGATGCGTGGGGCAATGGTGACTTGGGTAATGTAACAGTTGTACAAGTTGCACCAGAGAAGAACCAGCATGGCACAGACCCCCCTCCACGTGTGGAAAATCTCTCTGCTTGGGACCACCCTGATGATATGGGTAACGCAATTGATGTAGCATGGAAGGCATCAACAGTTGATGATTTTGGATATTATGTGGTTTGGGCTAGTAACCAACCAGTAGACGACTTAGCACTAATTTGGTCGCAATGCCAAGAGAATGTAGAAGCATGTGGAGCAGTGAAAATCAATATTCAATATCCAATAGGTTCAGATGGTGGTTTGATTGACTTTACTCTCACTAAAGCGCTGTACGATGGTGATAGTGTTGAGAATTCTCAACCAGACACTATTCGGTCCAATGTCCCCCTATCCGTAACTGTAACAGTGCACGATTTGTATGATTCAGCTTTTCTAACAAACCTACCTACTGTTGTTGTTGTCCCAATTGATAATCGAGATGATATCATTGCCCCTGACCGGTTGCCAACTCCAACTGTGACTGATGTACCAGGCGACAATGGGACAGCAGTGTATGTTGAATTTGAGCCTAGTGATGCTAGCGATATTGATCATTATGAAGTGTATGCAGATATCATTGCTTTCACAAGTACTGGGCATCGTCAACCTGTGATGATTTTGGATCGCACATTTGAGTTACCAATAATTTTGGAGAAAATCGATGGAGGCGATGTTGTGATGTCGGGAATACCCATTCATGTCGCAATCATACCCGTTGATTCCTCAGGAAATGCACACCGTGATATTTTGAATGTTGGTTCAGGAAAGGCAATTGACAACTCGGGTGATGATCCAGGCGGACATCTACCAGACGTGGATTTCACCGTTAGATGGAATGAAGATGGATCGGTCATTGAAGTTGATTGGGTTGACATGACCAGCACTAATATCCGAAGTTACCGTATTTATGTCAGCAAACAACGCTTCGAGAATACCGATGAAGCAGATCTTGCTAAAGACGGAATCATTGGTACATTCTGGACTCTAGATCAATTCAATGACACAACAGCATATGACAACTCGACTCAATGGTTCGTAGCGGTCTCAGCCTACGATGGGAGTGTTTGGAAGCATCTTGTGCAAGCTAAAGAGGTAAAGCCATACAAAGCACCGTCTGATGGTGCTGACGGCGATAATAATGATGGAGAAGCAAGTGCAGGATTGTTTGATTTAATCGATATCAATACTTTGTTGACCATTATTCTTTCAATGGCAATTGGCATTGTTCTAATGCTTGCAGTACGTGCACATCGCAAGCGTACCGGTAGTGAAGCGTGGCAACTTGCGCATGCAGCGTGGGGGCTACCACAGGAAGAGGACTGGAGTGAGACCACATCTCAAGATACCGATTTAGCAGGAACTTTAATGCCAGCAGCCACTCAAATTAGAGCAGAAGAAAGATCACAATCGACAACATCCGATTACAGTGGACGTGCCTCTGCAGAACCACCAACTGATGCAAGTAGGCGCTTAGCAGAATTGTCCGAGGACCTTTTTGGTGACGAGCCTACAGAACGCCCATCAAGTGGAGATTCAGAACTTGATTCATTGATTGATGACCTCTTGTGAGGCATTTATTGAGTATTTAGGTAAAAGTGAGGTTTGATTGCTAATGGCGTAGCGTAAGGTAATTGGTGGCACTATGATTGAGCAAGCACGTGCATCAGTTTTTACCACTATGCGATGGGATGGGGAGCATTCAGTATCACATTTCTCAAAACATTTAGAGAGATTAGAAAATCATTCCTTAAGGTTAGATATTCCATGGCCAACTAATGTTGAGTTATTAGCAATGAATGCTCTGTTGCATGCCTTCAAAGAGTCAATCAGTCCAGAAGATGATGAAGAAGTGGGTCTTGTTAGGTTACGTTTGACATCTGAGGGTGAGATGAGTGCAAGTACGCGCTGGAAGGCCCCAATTAAGTTAGCCACAGATAAATCATTAGCAACGGTTCAAGTGTCGGCAACAGCGCTAACTGCGCCCCAGTGGAATGAAACAATAGATGGTTGCAAACATGGAGATTGGCAGCCATACCACGACGCAAAGAAAGTGATTGATGAACGTGGATATGAAACAGCCCTTTTCATCAAAGATGATGCGGTTATTGATTGTCTAGCCGCCACCCCGTTATTACTCGATGATGACGGTGTTGCTTGGTATCCTGATCCAACATACGGGGCAGTAGATTCAATATCAATTGCAACAATTATTCCCTCTTTGATAGAATGCGGTATTCCTGTGTCTCAAGGACGTTTGACAAGGTCACTCATCGCGCGTGGGCGGGCTTTACTAGTAGTAGGGACCGGAAGTGGAGTAATGCACATAACTAATTTAGATGAGCAAAAGATAGGGGATGGTTCAACAGAATTCGCTACACTTTGCAGGGAATTATTTCACACAGCAATCAATGAGTCTTGGTTCAATGTAAAAGGGGTGGAGAGTTGATATCTAGTAGGCAATGGTCCCTTGATGATGGGGATGCATTCGTTCCATGCCTATTCGAATATTTACGAGAATCTGGTTTAATTGGTTCATTAGCTAGTGAATTTGGAGGTCCGGATGAATTAATGTTAATTTCAGATGGACCTATTACAAATGATTCCAATCTTACTTTGATTGCTGGACCACCAACAATGCGTTGCACGGCAACACAGCCGAGTAGAGCAAGACAACCCTCATCAAAAAATCCAGGCTCTGCTCTTGAAGGTATTTTTGATCTCACAGGGGCTGAAACAACCTGTGATTGGCAAGTTGAGGAGTGGGATGGAGAAGGTTGGCACACTAGAGTGACTATCAAGGGAGAAGACCTCGCTTCATCTTTGCGCGCCCTTTCACCACTATTACCTGATATTGATAATACGGAATTAATTGTGCCTGGTGGTTTTGCAGGTCTTCTAACATATGATTTGGTTCAATGGACCGAACCTGCGAGATTTCGTAATCTTCCCGAACCATCAACACTTCTGGGTATTCTATTTAGAGTGGACCGTTGGATAGTTCATAATCGATCAGAAGGAATTCTTTCGATTCTGTCTTTATACTCCGATGAATGGTTCAATAACTGTTCTGAAGTGATAGATAAATGGTTGAAAAATCGTTCTACCGCAACATTTTCGGTAACAGGTCAGTCATCTTTCGATTCTACAATATCCGATGTCGAGCATTGTGAAATTGTTGATAAAGTACGTTCTGCTATCAAGGATGGTGATTTTTATCAGTTAAATTACGGGCGCGTATGGTCAGGTGGAATAAGTGAACCATGGTCTGTTTTCAAGCGTTTGATATCATCGAATCCAGCACCTTATTCTGGCTGGATATCAATTCCTGATCACAACTATGCCGTGGCTAGTGTAAGTCCCGAATTATTATTGTCAATTCGTGGGGATGAGTTGTCAACTCGCCCAATTAAAGGCACAAGGCCAAGAGCTCGGAAGAGAGATCGAGATGAAGCGATGAAGCGAGAGTTAGTAGCAAGTCGTAAAGAAGTGAGCGAGCATATGATGTTAGTTGACCTTGAACGCAATGATCTAGGTAAGGTGTGCAGGGTAGGTAGTGTGAAGTGGCATGATTGGAGAATCGAATCACATCCTAATGTACATCATCTTGTAAGTGACGTTAGAGGTCGTCTGCGCGAGGACTTCGATGGATGGGATGCTGTTCAGGCTTTATTTCCAGGAGGAAGCATTACTGGTTGTCCGAAGACAGTAACCATTGCAGCAATTGATGAATTAGAAGCAACCCCACGTCATGCATGGACAGGTTCACTTGGATTTCACGACCCAAGAAATGGTGTTGCTTGTTGGAATATTCTAATACGAACTCTAGAAGCAAAAGGAGATGAATTTGGGCGTTGGCATGCAAAGGTTCAGGCAGGCGGCGGACTTGTCTATGATTCTATATCAATTCAAGAAGTTGAAGAAGCGAAGTGGAAGGCCCAAGCCCTTCTAGATGCCGCCTGGGGCGTTTCAGAAAGCGATATCCCCAAAGAAGAGATGTCAATTGAATCAGTTCCAGCAATAGATGAGCGAACAGAATCTCTGTTACAATCTCTAAAACTCCAACCTCAAATCTGTATTTCTCCTGCTGAGCCAATTAGATGGATGCCCAACGATTCCGCCTTTCCATCTACTAAAGCCGATGAGCGGCGCCTCCTATTTGTGGACAATTTAGACTCGTTTTCATGGAATATAGTTCATGCAGCGGCTCAACTCGGAGCAGAAGTAGTAGTTGTTGAGGGGCGTGGCGAATTAGCAACAGAAGATGTTAATCACATAATTCAATCAATCAAACCAACTCACATCATTCTCGGCCCGGGGCCAGGTCGACCTTCATATTCACCACTTACTCAATTATTTGCAGAAAAAGCAATTAAAGGCAATATAACCAATGAGGTGGGTGAAAATATTCCACTTCTTGGTATCTGTCTTGGGCATCAGGCATTAGGTGAGGCTGTTGGGTGGGAACTAATTCCTGCACCATTGGGAGCCGTTCATGGAGTACTAGATGATATCCAAATGGAAGAAAACTCTATTTTCTCACGAATCCCAAATGTAACCAAAATGATGAGGTATCATTCTCTCATCCTTAATCCAACGAATCAAGATCTTGACATCATAGCCACAGACGCACAATCACAATCTCTCGTCATGGCCTTATCGCATCCAGAGTTGCCGATATGGGGGGTACAGTTTCACCCTGAATCCTGCGGTAGTCCCGAGGGTTGGAAGTTGTTGGATAACTTCCTTCTCAAGTCATCTAGGATTGCGGG
>Ga0187827_10001241_pt1 | contig 38166 bp, 37 predicted proteins | sample ETNtaG_39_FD_167969 | JGI IMG/M metagenome (GOLD analysis project Ga0187827, IMG submission 167969) | Marine microbial and viral communities from oxygen minimum zone, Eastern Pacific Ocean - ETNP2014_SV_150_PacBio MetaG (Illumina Assembly) | ecosystem: Environmental > Aquatic > Marine > Hypoxic...
TAGCATATTTTCCAGTTAAATTTTTTAATACTTTTTCTTTATTAAAATTATCTCCAACTAAACCAAATCTTTTTTCAGAATGATATTGGCCACCATCAAAAGTTACAATTCCACATCCTTCTTGACCCCTGTGTTGGAGAGCATGCAAACCTAACGCAGTAAGAGCGGATGCATCATTATTATCACTTATACCAAATACTCCACACTCCTCTTTTATTTTAGGATCAAAGCTCTTGAACTTTTTCTTTAGTATTGTTGTAATTTTCTTCATTTGGAAATTCTTTTATTAGATAATTACTACCTTTCTCGACTAATGGAAAGGTAAACGATTTTTCTAAATCCATTGGCCATTTATCATGATTATAAACTATACTTACAGTTGAAAATATACATACACAAATTAAGTAAGATCTTAAAAATCCAAAAAAGAATCCAAATACTCTGTCTAAAGTGCCAAGTTTGGTAACGGCTCCAATACTTTTATTAATCATTAAAATTATAAAAATTATTATGACAAAAATTCCTACACTCAAAATTATGTCAAGTACATATTCACTATCAATTATTCCTTCAAAGAAAGGTTTAATTTTTGGAAAAATAAATAACGTTAGTAAAAATGCTAACAACCATTTTGAGGCTGCAAGCAAACTTAAAACAAATCCCTTTCTATAACATTTAATTAAAGATAGCGTTGTAAAAAAAATATATATTAAATCAAAGCTAGAAACATATTCAAAAATTTTAAAAAATCCTTCCATTAAAAAAATTTATTCAGCATTAAATGGTTTAAATACCAACAACAATGCTGGCAATAGAGTTAATACTGATATCATTGCCAACAACATAGCAACACCAGTAAATATTCCAAAATATATAGTAGGAATAAAATTAGACAAAACCAAAATTGAAAAACCAAAAACAATTGTTATCGATGTATTCAATATTGCAACACCTACTGTAGAATGACATTTTTTTAAAGTTAATTTGTAATCATTGATTTTACTGTATTCTTCCTTAAATCTGTAGATATAATGAATACTATTATCCACAGCAATTCCTATTGTTATAGCAGCAATAGTTATTGTCATCATATCTAAAGGAATTTTTGCTATTCCAATAATTCCTAAAATAAAAAAAGCTGCAATAAAGTTTGGAACAACACCGATTAAAGATAACTTGATGTTTTTAAATAAAATAAAAAACATTGCAAATATTCCAATCATAACAAAACCAAGAGTTAAAATTTGTGATTTAAATAAACTTTGGAGCAAATTATTGAATAAAATAAGTACACCTGCCAGCCTGTATTCTTCTTCTTTTAGTCCTATTTTATTTTTTAAGTCGTATTTAATTTGTTTTATAAGTTCATTTCTTCTTAATCCTTCTTCAGAATCTTTTATTCTTAAATTAATTCTTGCCTCAGAATCTGCTGTTGAAATATATGGATCTACAATCTCTTTTTTAATTGAATCAGGAATTTTTGAATAAAGAACTCCCATTTCAAGACTACCAAGAGGCTTATTGTCATTTAATTGTGTCGCTACTTGAATTATAGAAGAAAAAGATAATACTTTTCCTACAGCAGGTAGACTATCTAAGTAATTGTGAACTTTATCAATTTTATCTATTTTGTCTTTTGTAAACCAATATTTTGATTCATCATCTTCTGTTTTGTTTTCTTCCCATTCATCTTCTTCTGCAACATTGTCATCTTTTTTTGGAAATTTTATAATAACTTCAAGCGGTGTAGTTCCACCCAATTTTTCATCTATAAGCTTCATGCCTTTGTAAATTTCTGTATTTTTACTAAAATAATTTATGAAGCTATTTTCTACCTCAAGACGAGAGATGCCAGCAATACTTATAAAAAATATTATTGTACTTATAATAAAAATTAAACTTTTATTATTAATTGATATTTTTCCTAATAAATTTGTAAAAACTGAATTTCTATTTTCATTTATATTTACGCTTAAATCTGAAACAAAACTAATTAAAGTCGGCAACAAACTAAAGGTAACAATAAATGAAACAATCAAACCTAGAGTCATCATCCATCCAAAGTCTATTATTGGTTTAATCTCACTAAAAATTAATGAAAGAAAAGCACAGACTGTTGTAAGAACTGTATAAAGAATTGGCCAAAACATTTTACTTGTTGTTTGGAGAATTATTTCTTTTTTTTCTAGGTTTGGTTTTTCTTTGGTTAACTGCAAAAATCTGGTACCCATATGTATATTCATCGCCATAGTTAAAATTAGCATCAAAGCGATAAAGTTTGATGATATTACTGTAACTTTCCATCCTAATAAACCAAGTAGACCTATCATTATTACAACTGAGAAAAAGCAGCTACTTATTGGAACTACAATCCAAACAATTTTTTTAAAAACAAACCAAAGAATTGCTACAATAAATGCTAAAACTCCTATACCAAAATTAACAATATCGCTTTTTATAAACGACATCATATCGTCAGCAATCATAGGGATTCCTCCCAAATGTATTTTTCCCACGTTATTATATGATTTTATTATTTCTCTTATTTCTTTTATATTTTGGTGATTTTTTTTCTTTAATTTATCTTTATAAATTTCTATTTCTTTTTTACTCTTATATTCTTTAGGAATTTCATTTTTTTTTATATTTACAATTATTCCACTTGTTTTACCATCTTCACTAATTACAAAGTTTCTAAAAACCGGACTATTTAAAATTTCATTAAATCCTCTTTTTTTGTCAATTCCATCACTTTTAAGTGTGCTAAAATTTTGCAATCTTTCAGCTAATGTTTTGTCAGTACTATTTAAAAGAGGGATATCTAGAATGGTCACAACACTATGCACCCAGTCTAAACTTTGAATTTTATATTTTAAACTAAGTAAATTATTAATAGAACTTTCTGAAATTATATCTTCATTGGGTGTATAGGTTAAAACAAGAAATTCTTTAGAATTATATCTTTCTGTTATTTCTCTTAAATATTTTAAATCTGGGTCTCCATCAATTAATAAAGTTTCTGAAGACGCGTCTAGCTTAAAATCTTTTGCAAAAAATCCAAAACTAACAAGACAAAGTAGCAAAATAGCAAAAACTATCTTTGGTTTTTCAATAATATTTTTTTGATAAAAATAAGAAAACATTTAGTGTTAACTTATATAATTTAATTTAGGTATTTTGAAGATCTTTAAATTTTGTAAACATTTCTTCAAATTCTAGCGTTATATTGCCTGTTGGGCCGTGTCTTTGTTTTCCAATTATAAGGTTTGCCAAATGAGAAACTTCATTCATTTTTGCTTGCCATTCAGCATGCTCAACTGTTGCTGGCCTTGGTTCTTTAACTTTTAGGTAATACGCTTCTCGATATACAAACATCACAACGTCAGCATCTTGTTCAATCGAACCTGATTCTCTTAAGTCAGAAAGTTGAGGTTTTTTATCATCTCTTTGTTCAACGGCTCTTGAAAGTTGAGACAAAGCTAAAACAGGTACAGCTAGTTCTTTTGCTAGTGCTTTAAGACCTTGTGTGATTTCTGAAATTTCCTGTACCCTTCCATCTCTAAAGTTTGCAGCTCTCATCAACTGAATGTAATCAACTACCACCATATCAAGTCCATATAATCTTTTTATTCTTCTTGCTCTGTTGCTTAATGCAGCAATGCTTATTGCTGGTGTTTCATCTATATAAAGAGGAAGTTCAGATATATTTTTTGAAGTTTCTATAAATTTATCAAACTGGTCTTCAGAAATTCTTCCTCTTCTGATATCATTTGATTTAATTCTTGATTGTTCCGCTAAAATCCTAGTTGAAAGTTGCTCGGACGACATTTCAAGAGAAAAAAATGCAATGGTGGATTTTCTGCCATCTTCTTGGATTTTTTTAGCTGCATAAAAAGCTATATTGGTTGCCAATGCTGTTTTACCCATTGAAGGTCGTCCTGCTATAATTAACAAATCAGATTTATGTAGTCCTCCCAATCTATCGTCTAGGTCAGTTAATCCTGTCGGCACTCCAACAATTCCTTCGTCATTTTTATATGCGCTGGAAGCCATTTCGATGGTCATTTTCATTGCTTCATCAAACTTTACTAACGAAGAACTAAAAGACCCTCTTTCGGCCAAATCAAATAAAGATTTTTCAAAATTTTCTATAATTGACTGACCATCATGGTCCAAGTTATTTAATTTTGCAGTATCAATAATATTTTCTGAGATTTTAATTAATTCTCTTTTTACAAAAAGGTCATAAATTAATTTAGAATATTCTGTTGTTTGACGTGATGAAGTTGAAAATTTTGTAATTTTAATTAAATAATCTGGAACATTTATTTCATCTTTTTCTTTTTCAAAATAATTTTTTAGTGTTATTGGATTAGCAAGCATTCCTCCATAAATTAATTTTTCTATAGCACTAAAAATTTTCTGATGCATAGGATCATAAAAATTTTTACTATTCACAATCATGTTTATTTCATCAAATATTTCATTTGAAATTAAAATAGACCCTATAACAGATTGTTCTGCTTCTATATTATTAGGAAGCTCATCTATTTCATTTTGGATTAAATTAAATTTTTTAGACATATAGCTAGATAATTAAATCAAACTATTAATGCAATGTTAAATAATGGTTGGGGAAAAAATTGTATAATTATTTATTTTCTTCAGAAATTACTTTAATTGATATCTCAGATTGAACTTCTGGGTGTAAGTTTAATATAATTTTAAATGTTCCTAATGATTTTATTTCTGTAACAGGTTGTATTAAAGAAGGATTTATTTCAATCTTTTCAATAATGTTTAATATTTTTGCAATTTCAGTAGGTTTAACAGAACCATATAATTCATTATTTTCAGTTGCTAATTTTTTTACTTGATATTCTTTTTTTTGAATTTTTTCGCTTATAGATTTTGCTATTCTTTTCTTTTCTTTATCTTTTATTGAAAGGTTAGACTTAATTTTTTCAACTTCTTTTATATTTTCTTTAGATGCAAAAAGTGCTTTTTTCTTTGAAATAAGATAATTTCTTGCAAAACCTCTCTTCACATCAATCACATCTCCAATCGATCCAACTTTTCTTACATTTTCTAATAAAATTATTTTCATTAAATTAGTGCTAGGTTTCTAGCTCTTTTAATTGATAGCGAAAGTTCCCTTTGTTTTTTTTGACTTACAGAAGTTATTCTTGAAGGCATAATCTTTCCATTTTCTGAAATATATTTTTTTAAGAGTCTTACATTTTTATAATCAATTACAGGAGCGTCTTTTTCTTATAATGGAAATTTTTTTTTAAAATTATATTTTTTAGGTGGAAAAACACTTAATTTATCAAAATTATTTTTATTAATTTTTTTTTTTTTATTCCTTGAATGTTTCATTATTTAATTAGTTTTATACTTAGTTTCTTCTGATTTTTTTTCAAAATAATTTGTTTTTAAATCTAATTTTTTTACTTTAACAGTTAAATATCTTAAAAGATTCTTATCTATTTTTTCACTTTTTTCTAGCTCAACAATTGTTTTTCCACTACCTTCTATTTTAAAATGAATATAATTTCCTTTTTTATTTTTTTTTATTAAGTAAGATAAATTTAATAGACCCCAATTTTCAGTTTTTATTACTTTTCCTTCATTTTTTATTACTAGATTCGTATACTTTTCTTGTATTTGTTTAAGTTGACTATCGCCCATATCTTGTCTAGCAATAATTGTATGTTCGTAAAAGTTCATATTTTAATGTATTAAAAAAAAGGGATATACTATTATAAAAATTTAAATACAACACAAAAAACGTTAAAATTTAATAATAATTTCTATGTTTTCAGTAATTTTTCCAGGTCAAGGTTCCCAATCAGTCGGTATGTCTAAGGAACTATATGATAATTTTCCTTATGTTAAAGATCTATTTAGACAAGCAGACGATGTATTAGGTTACTCAATTAGCAAAATAATATTAGAAGGTCCTAAAGAAGATTTAGATTTAACCGAAAATACACAACCAGCAATATTTTTGTCGAGCTATTCAATATTTGAAATGATAAAAAAAGAAAGCAATATTGATTTAGGAGATGCAAAATACTTTGCAGGCCATTCACTTGGAGAATATTCAGCTTTAGCTACAAGCGGTTCATTAGATTTTAAAGATGCAATAAAGCTATTAAATCAAAGAGGTAAAGCAATGCAAACAGCTGTATCCAAGGGTACGGGAGGAATGATAGCTGTTTTAGGAACAGAAATAAAAGAAATAAATAATTTGTTAGAAGAAAATCAAAATAATTACAAATGTTACATTGCAAACGATAATTCAAATGGACAAATAGTTTTGAGTGGGCTTAATTCTGATATAGATAAATTTATTGAGACTTTAAAAGTAAAAAAAATCAAAAATATAAAGCTTCCAGTTAGTGCCCCATTTCATTGTAAATTGATGGATAAAGCAACCTCTATAATGATTGATAAAATCAATTATACAAATTTTAAAAAACCAAAAAATGTAATTATTTCAAATGTAACAGGATCAGAAACTCAAGAAATAGAAAAAATAAAGGATTTACTTATAAAACAAATAGAAAGCCCAGTTCGTTGGAGGGAAAGTGTAATTTATATGATAAAAAATGGAGTTACAAATTTTATTGAAATTGGTCCTGGAAAAGTATTATCTGGTTTAGTAAAAAGAATAGATAAAACAATTAATGTAAATACCATAAACAAACTTGAAGATTTAAGTGATATAAAATTGAATGATTAATTTTAAAAATAAAAAAATATTAATTACAGGAGCAACTGGAGGAATTGGAAGAGAGATTGTTAAAAAATTTATTTCTCTTGAAGGAAATGTTATAGCTACTGGAACAAATGTAGAAAGACTAGATTTATTAAAGAAAGACTTCCCAAATATAAGTGTTATAAAATTTGATATTTCAGATCATTCTAAAATTGAAGAATTTATAGACAATGCAACAGCTCAACTAACTGGATTAGATATTTTAATAAATAATGCCGGAACCAATATGGATAATTTATCTTTAAGAATGAAAGACGATGAATGGAAAAAAGTAATAGATATTAATTTAACTTCAACTTTTTTATTAAGTAAATATGCAATAAAAAAAATGTTAAAAAATAAATATGGAAGGATAGTAAATATTTCATCTGTGGTTGGACACACTGGAAATCTTGGACAATCAAATTATGCCGCATCAAAAGCAGGCATTATAGGTATGACCAAATCTTTGGCAACAGAGTATGCAAAAAAAAATATAACATTAAATTGCGTTTCACCAGGATTTATACAGTCAAGGATGACAGACAGCATTGCTGAAAGTGTAAAAGTTGTTTTAACTTCTAGAATACCAATGGCCAGATTAGGAAATGGTGAAGATGTGGCCAATTCAGTCGCTTTTTTATCATCTGATCAAGCTTCTTATATTACTGGAGAAACTCTACATGTTAATGGAGGCATGTATATGGCTTGACAAAAATATTTAATTAACTATTAACGACTTAACACAAAGGATTTATATGTCAGATGATGTTTCAAGCAAAGTAAAAAAAATAGTGGCGGATCATTTAGGAATTGAAGAAGCAAAGGTTAGCGAAGAATCAAGCTTCATTGATGACTTGGGCGCAGATAGTTTAGATACAGTAGAGCTAGTAATGGCTTTTGAGGAAGAATTTGGTTCTGAAATTTCAGATAGTGAAGCAGAAAAAATTCTTACAGTAGGTGACGCTGTAAAGTTTATTGAAAGCAAAGCAAATTAAAAAATCAACTTTAAAATGTCTTTAGGAAAAGACGGGATAGTTGTCGTATTATCGTCTCCGTCCGGGGCCGGCAAAACTACACTTGTAAAAAAAATTGCTAAAGAAAACAACTTCAAAATTTCAATTTCACACACCACAAGAAAGCCAAGAAGCAACGAAATAAATGGTAAAGATTATTTTTTTACTAGTGAGGAAGAATTTAAAAATTTAATTAAAAACAAAGAGTTTTTAGAATATGCAAAAGTCTTTGAAAATTATTATGGATCATCTAAAAGTCAAGTATTTGAAAATTTAAACAAAGGAGAAAATGTAATTTTTGATATTGATTGGCAGGGAACTGAGCAAATTAAAAAACAGAAATTAAATTATAAACTTATAACATTCTTTATTTTACCACCCAGTAAATCGGAATTATTTAATAGATTAAAAAATAGAGATATGAAGGATAAAAATATTGTTGAAGAAAGAATGAAGCAATTTAATGAAGACATTAAACAGTGGGAAAACTACGATTTTGTAGTAATTAATGATAACTTAGAAAAATGCTATGAGGAAATAATAAGACTTATTAATAAAAAAAAAGAAAATTTAGATATCAATTATGATAAAAATAAAATTTTAAATCATATAAAAAAATTAAAGATTTAGACTTTCGTACTCTTTACATATTTCGAAATATTTTAACGATGATAAATTTTGAGGTCTATCATTAATATTGATATTTAGTTTTTTAGAGATTTCATTTACATTTTTAAAAATTATATTTAAAGGTTTTTTTATCATCTTTCGTCTTTGGTTGAAAAAAATATTAGTAATATGTTCTAAATTTTTTGAATTTTTTAAATTAAAATATTCACTTTTTGGCTTAATTAGCAAAACAGTACTTTTAACTTTTGGAACTGGATAAAAAGAATTAGGTGAAACATCTACAATTTTTTCTATCTGCAATTTCCATGATGATAAAACAGCAAGCCTTCCGTAGTTTTTGCTATTAGTTTCTGCTATTATTCTCTCAGCTACTTCCTTTTGAAACATTAAAATAAATTTCTTAAAAGTATTATTTAAATTTTTATATCTTATCCATTTAACTAGAATTTGAGTAGAAATATTGTAAGGCAAATTTCCAAAAACAATTATAGGATTGTTCGAATATTTTTTTTCATCAATTTTTAATATATCGTCATTAATTAAAATAATTTTTTCTCTAAATTTTTCACTTAATTTTTTTGCTAAAAATTTGTCCTTTTCGACAGCAAATACTTTTCTAGGATTTTTTGACAAAATTTTTTCAGTAAGTCTCCCAGTACCTGGTCCCACCTCAAGGATAGTATCATTTTTATTTATATCACCCGCATTTATAATGATATCAACAATATTTTTATCAGTTAAAAAATTTTGTCCTAAACTTTTTTTAGGGTGTTTAATTTTCATCTAATTTTTTTAAAGAAATTTATAGAAGAAATTAGTGATTGTGCATTAGATTTATTTTTACCAATCATTTCATTATTTGTTCCATGATCAGGAGAAACTCTTAAAAAAGGCAAACCCAAAGTCAAGTTAGTAGCATTAAAACCAAATATAGTTTTCATTGGTGTAAGAACTTGATCATGATACATGCCCACAGCAATATCATAATGAAATAAGTTTTTTTTTGAAAAAAAAGTATCTGCAGAAAATGGACCTTTAATATCTATTTTGTTTCTTATTAAAAATTTAATTGCAGGTTTAATAATTTTTTTTTCTTCACTAAATTTTTCTACCGATTCACAATGAGGGTTGAGACCCAATATTGCAAATTTTGGTCTTTTATTTAATTTTTTTTTATAGAAATGATTAATATTCATTACATCGCTTACTATTTTACTTTTTGTTAAATTTTTTGTTACATGATTAATAGGAAGATGTGTAGTTATTGGGCAAACTGAAAAGGTAGAATTATAAATAAGCATGGTTGGTTTTTTTTTAACTTTAGTTTTGCTTGCCAAATATTCGGTAATTCCTAAATATTTTTTTTCTAAAAAATGTGTTTTTGATACTGGACCATTAATTAAAGCAAAAGCAGATTTTTCATTTAATAATTTTAAAGCAATCTTAAAACAATCATTAATATATTTATTTGAACCACTTGAAATCTTATCAAAGATTTTTTTAAATCTATATTCAACATTAATTATATTTATATATTTTTTATTTAAATTAGATTTTTTTAAACCAAAAGTATTTATTTTTTGAATTTTAATTGAATATTTCAGCAATTTCATTTGCAATTTTAATAAATTTTCGGATCCAATTATAACGATGGGTCGATTAAATTTTTGTATAATTTTTTTTTTATAAGCTTTAAATAATATTTCAGAAAAAATACTATTTGGCTCACCAAGTACTATTAATAAAGGGTTATTTCTCACTAATAAATATATTTTGTTTAATTTTATTATAATAAATTAGTGAAAATTGATTTAGCTGTCTATTTTTTTCTTGAGATATTTTTTGATTAAGAGTTTTTTCAATATCTATTTTTACTTCTTTATTTTTTTTATTATTTATTTTGAGGATTAAATATCCAGCACTTGTTTGTATTGGTTTAGTTATTTGATTAATTTTTAAAGATTCAATTTCTTTGAGCAAGATTTGATTCAATTGATTTTCGTTTATCCATCCCATTTGGCCACCAAATTTAGAGGCATCACTAATACTAAAAAGATTTGCGCTATTTTTAAAACCAGAGTTTTTTATATTTTTTGTAATCAAATTATATTTTTCTTCCAATATTTCATTTTCTTTAAGCTCAAACAATATTTCACTTAAGTTGTATTCTATAACAAATTTTTTTTGAGAATTTAAATTTTTTCTTATTTCTTTCTCGTTAATATTAATTTGTCTATTAAATTTTTTAAATATTAGTTCGTTCCATAAAGCTTCTATTTTTATCTTATATTTTATATCCAATATGTTTAAGTCATAACTTTTTAAATATAATTTAAATTCATTTTCATTTTTAAAATTTAATCTTAAATAAAAATCTTTTACTATTTGATCTTCATATTTATTAGTTTTTTCGAAATCATAATATTTTAATAATTCATTCTTTTTTATCATCTCTTTTATTATAGAATTTTTTGCAATTTGTTTGAGTTGATTTTTTGGAACTTTTTTTAAATTATTATTTAATGATATTAAATAGTTTTTTTCTTTTTCAATATCTATATTTGTTAAAATTTCATTACCAATCTTTAATTCAATAATTACTTTTTTTTCTGAAATTGAATTATTTGTTAATAATAAAAATATAAATATAACATAAAAAATATTAGAAAAAATTATTTTTTTCATTAATTTAATGATGGAGAACTAATTTTTCCAAATGGAATAATTTTAATTGAAAATAATAAATTTTCTTCAGGTTTTAAATCTCCATCTGTGTAATAATTTTTATTATATTCTAATGCTGCAGTTAAACAATCACTTTGGTATTCATAAATTATATTATAATAATCAGTTATATTTTTATCCAGGTTTTTAGATGTACCAAAGCTTAATGATTTATTGTTATCAAAATTAAATTTTGTAGTATTTGATATATAACTATCTTGACTTAAATAGTTGTCTTCTTCTAAAAATTCAAAAGATGTTACAAAATTATTTATATTTATATTTGTTTTAATTAAATTATAATTTGACCCGTCTAAGTTTTTATCTAAAGAAAATTGATAATTGAAATCAAAAAATTTTGAGGGAACAAAATTAAAATTTCCAATTAAATCTGATCTTTTATTTGAAATTCCATAAATTTTTGGTAAATCTGGATTCTCATTTAATCTAAATATATTTGTTAAAGATAAACTGTAAAAATTTTCGTTTTTTTTATTTTTTGACAAGTATTCAAAACCTGCTGTTAAAGACTCGCCACCTTCAACAGCAGTATCATCAATTCTATCAATTGAATAAATATTATCATATGTTAATTTTTTATTTAAATTTGAATTATTTTTTGTTTCATTAGGGCTGTATCTAAATGATAACTTAGGAGATAAATAATTACTATAAAATTCATTTTCTTTTTTTAAAGGAAGTCGGTAGTCCAATACCAATGTAGATAGTAATTTTTGATCTCCACCACTTTTAAAGTTGTTTGAATTATTTGAGTCTGAGTTTAAATTTCTAATTAATAATTCATAATTTGTCTGTAAACCATCTATGTTAGAATTAATTTTTGTGTCTGATGAATATTTTATATCATTTACTAAAATACTTTCATCAATATTTGTTTCATATATTTTTTTATACCCTCTAGAATTAAAATTCATCTCTCCATTTATTTCACTATCAGTGTATAATTTTTTTTCATAATTAAAGTTTGGAAAAATATATTCAAATCTATCAGATTTTTTTTTATTTAAATCCTCGTAAACTTCAAAACTAATATTTAAAGAGCTATCATAGCTTTCAGATCCATAAATAAAATATGAGCTTAGAGATGAATAATCATTTTTTATTGAAGAGTTAATATTTTGTGATTTTAAATAATGGGCATTGCTAACATTCTCTATATGAAAATCTAAAGTTTTATTTTGATTTTTTGAAGAAATATCAGCAAAAAAATGATTTTTTGTGCTATTTCCATCAGCAAAGACGCTAAAGTCTAAAATTAAGTCTGAGTTTTTGTTTGCTTGTCTATATTCAGTTTGAATTAAAGCTTTATTATCAAAAAATAATCTTGGAGAAAAAGTCAAATCTTTTCTATCTGATATGACTTTATAATATGGAATTTGTGATGATGTTCCATAATTATTTGAACTTTGAAAACTAGGCATTAAAAAACCAGATTGACGTTTTACTGTAGGGTCTGGATGAAAAAAATAAGGAAAATATAAAACTGGTTTATCATATATTTTTAGCCATGCATTTTTATACTCAATTTTTTTTTCCTTTTTTTTGTGTACAATCTCTTCAGCATAAATTGCCCATTGCGGGCATTTTTCTTTATTTTTTTTGCATGTTGTGAAATTTCCTTTGTAGACTTTTGTTTGGTTTTTTTCAGAAATTAAACTATTAGCTTTTAACCTTGGATCATTCTCATTATTTCCAAATAAATCATCTTTAAAATCAATAAATATATCTGAGCCTAAAAATTTGTTTTCTTCTAAATTAACTACTGCAAAACTTAAATAGTATTGATTATTTAAATTATCAAATAATGATAAATCTTTTGCTTTGAGTATATTGTTTTCTATGTTGAACTCGAATTTATCAAAGAAAAAATTGTTATTATTTTGATCGATTATACTTGATTTATTTTGAGAGTGAATTTTTGATAAATTTCTTTCATAAATTAAATCTAAACTTTCTATAATATATTTATCTTGTATTTTAGAGTTCGTTTTTCCTTTTGATATAATTTTTTCAATATTTTTAAAATAAATATATTCTTCTCCTTCAGTAAAGATATTATTTTTTTTATCTTTTATTTGAACATTTCCAAATATTTTTAATATATTTTTTTTTTTATCATATATTAATTCATTACTACTTATTTCAACTCCGTCATTTGAAATTATTTTTACTCCTTTTTTAGCTTCAGTAATATTTCCTTTTTCAAGAATTTTGACTTCTGTGGACTCAATTATAAATTCATTAGCATTCAAAAAATTTCCAGAAATAAAAATAAAGCATAGAAGAATTATAAAAATTTTATTTTTCATTAATTTTAACCAATAAGATAAAACAAAATAAACTTAAAACTATCAAAGGAAAACTTACTGATAACCATATCGAAGTTCTTTCAGATAATCCAAGAAGACTGAAAAAATGATTAATATAATATATTACAACAGATGATATAATTCCTATTGATAGATTAAAAAATCTTGTGCTTTTATTATTAAAACTAAACATTAAAATAGAACCTATTGCTGCCATAATTGATATAAATATAGGAAATAAATACAACTTATATAGGTGTGATTTAATTTCAAGATTAGACAATCCAAGTTTATTGTAATCATCTGTAAGATTAATTAATTGAATTATATTTAGCGAACTCAAGTTAGAAAAGATACTGTTTAATTTTTCTCTATTAAAATTAGTATTCACCTCTAACTTATCCAAAATTTCTTTTTTTCCATCTTCAAAGAAAATCTGTACCTTGCTAAGTTGCCATTTTTTATTCTCTATATTTGCTTTTTCTGAAATGATAATACTTTTTAAAGAAAAATTTCTATCTAGTTGATTAATTGTGACATTTTTTAAAGTATTATTTTTGAATTCATCAGCATTTATAATATAAGTGTTATTTTGGTATTCATCTTTAATCCACAAACCATTATCATTTATCGCTGCTAAGTATTTATTATCATTAGTAAATTTATTTTTTATTGATAAATAATTATATTTTAGATTTGATGAAAAGGTATAAAAACAAGTAGAAATAAATATACCGATACCAATTGTAACAAAAATAAGAAACTTTATTAAGGAAAAATTATCTATACCTGCAATTTTTAGTAAATTTAATTCTTCCTTTTCATTTAAATTTATAAAAAATAGTTGTGAAGCAATTAAAGCAATAAAAGGAAATATTTCAAATATAAGAGAAGGTGTATTTAAAAAAGTTAGTAGAACAGGATAATAAATACTAATATTATATTCTTCTAAAAAAACAATTTCTTGCAGTATGTTTAAGATAAAACTTAATGTATAAAAAATAAAAGTTGTTAATAAAAAATAACTTAAATAAGATTTTAAAATGTAAAATTTATATAATTGTAATTTCATAATATTTTAAATTTTTTTAAATTTAATAAATATAAAATAAGAAAGTATACTTATTAAAAATGGTAATAATGTAATTATTGATTTATTGAAATTATAAAATGATAAAATGCTAGAAGAACCTTCAGAAAATACAATTAATAGAAAACCAATCAAAAATATTGCTGTTTTAAATTTAAAAAAATTAAATTGAGTCTTTGATTTCATAATTAAACAGCTTGCAACAAATGCTGATAAAATTATATAAAATGGGACAACTAATCTTTTATATATTTCCTGAACAACTGGATTAATAGAATCTTTGTTACATTTAAACAATGTTTCTGAAAAACCTTGTTGATTATTTAAAAATGAATTAAAACATTCAATTAATTTAACCGAATTGGTTTCTTGAATTTTTGGAAAGATTGTAGATTTAGTATCATATCTAGACAAATTAAATTCTGATTTTTCAAATTTAATTATATTTGTATTATTACTGTCCACATTAATTAATCTTCCATTGTATAATATCAAATAATAAGAATTATTTTTTTTAACTAATACACCTTCTTTTGCAGTTATTATTTTTGATTTTGAACCATCAAGATTTTCTTTAATAAAAATACTTTTAATAAATCCTTGATAATCTTTTTTTTCAACAAATATTGTTAATTTATTTGCCGTATCATTAAAACGCTGACTTTTTATTAAAGATGGAAAGTAGTCAATGTTTGAATTTCTGATGTAAGATTTAGCCAAATCTTGAGTTTTTGGTACAATTAGAGCACTAAAAATAATGTTAATAATAAAAAATAAAAAAGAAAATTTAATTATTTTATTTATAAATTCGGCTTTTTTTATTCCATAAGACCAAAATATTAATATTTCATTATTTTCCTCATATTTAGATATGGTAAAAAATACAGAAATAAAAAAAATAAATAAAATTAATCGATTAAAAATCTTTGGCAAAGATAATAGTGAATACATGAAATACACTTTCATGCTATGTCCATCCTCAGATACAAAATCTAAGTAATTTACAGATTGTATAACCCAAACAATTAGAGTTATGGAAAGAGATGCAATAATAAAAAAATATGTAATATCCTTAAAAATATTTCTAAAAATTAATTTTTTCATTGAAATTTATAATTTTGATACATATATACATTTCAACCTATACTATATTATTTAATACAAATGACTTTAAAAATAAATTATTTAGATCGCCAAAATAGTTTTTCTAAGAATACAGCACTGCTTTTGATGAAAGGCACTAAAATATCAGAATTTAAAGGTATTTTTGACGATAAAACAAATCAAAAAATACTTAATTATTTAAAAAAAAGTAAAAATATAAAAAAAAATAAAATTGAAACAATAAGCCCAGATTTTGATCAAAAAATTATAATTATATTGTTGGCTGATAAGAATGAAGATCAAAACTCAGAAAAATTAGGTGCCAAGTTTTATGATTATATTAAAAATAATGAAATTGAAAATATAACTATAATAGGTTCTAATTTTTCTTCAATAAAAAATAAAATTATTTTAAACGAATTTATACATGGTGCTGAATTAAAAGCTTATGAATTTAATTTGTACAAAACAAAAAAAAGTAAAAAAGAAATAAATATTAATGTTTTAAAAAGCAAAAATAATATTAATCTAAAAATTAAATCGAAATTAGATGCGGTTTTAAGTGGTGTTAATTTTACAAAAGATTTAGTTTCCGAACCAGGAAATATTTTGCATCCAGATGAATATGCAAAAAGACTAATTAAATTAAAAAAACTTGGAATAAAAGTAACAGTTTATGATAATAAAAAATTAAAAAAATTAGGATGCAATGCCTTGCTTGGTGTTGGTCAAGGAAGTATAAGAGGATCATACCTTGTAACAATGGAATGGAATGGAACAAAATCTAAATCTAAACCTTTAGCTTTTGTTGGAAAAGGGGTTTGTTTTGATACCGGTGGAATTTCTTTGAAGCCAGCTAGATTTATGGAAGACATGACATATGATATGGCAGGTTCAGCAGTTGTAGTAGGGTTAATGAAAAATTTTGTTCTAAGAAAAGCCAAAATAAATGCTGTAGGAGTTGTTGGACTTGTTGAGAATATGCCAAGTGGTAACGCCCAAAGACCTGGCGACATTGTAAAATCCTATAGCGGAAAAACTATAGAGATATTAAATACTGATGCTGAAGGAAGATTAGTATTAGCAGACGCTCTAACTTTTACTGAAAAGAAATTTAAACCTAATTTTATTGTTGATCTAGCAACATTAACTGGCGCTATAATTGTTTCTTTGGGATCTGAATACGCAGGACTATTTTCAAATAATGATAAACTATCAAAACAAATTATTAATGCAGGGGAAAAAGTTGATGAAAAAGTATGGAGATTACCGTTACATAAAAACTATGATAAACTTATGGACTCAAAAAATGCAGATATGCAAAACATAAACTATGTAGGTGGTGCCGGATCAACAACAGCGGCACAATTTTTACAAAGATTTATTATTAATAAAACTCCATGGGCGCATCTTGATATAGCAGGAATGGCTTTTTCAAAATATGCAGGAGCTTTAAATTCAAGTGGTGCAACAGGATATGGAGTAAGATTATTAAATAAATTTGTCGAGGATAATTATGAGTAATACAGAGCAAACACTTTCAATAATAAAACCAGATGCAGTAGAAAGAAATCTTAGTGAAAAAATAAAAGAAGAATTTAAAAAAAATGGTTTTAAAATTTTTAAAGAAAAAAAGATCAAACTTGAAAAACATGAAGCTGAAAAATTTTATCAAGTTCATCAATCTAAGCCTTTTTATAATGATCTATGTTCATATTTATCATCTGGTCCAATTGTTGTTATGATATTGGAGAGAGAAAATGCAATATTAGAAAATAGAAAGTTAATGGGGGCAACTGACCCAACAAAGGCAGACGAAGGTACCATTAGAAAAAAATATGGAATATCTATAGATAAAAACTCCGTTCATGGCTCAGATAGTATAGAAAACGCTAAAATTGAAATCGATTTTTTTTTTAAAGATTAGTGTCAATAAATTTTCTAATAGCCATAGGATAAATCAAATTTTCAATCTTAAGAACCCTTTTAGCTAAGGAATATTCATTATCTTTTTTTAAAACTTTAATTTTTTTTTGTAAGATTATTTTACCCGAGTCAAGCTTTGAGCTGACTAAATGAACTGTACAACCAGTAAATTTTTCTTTATTTTTTAATACTCTTTTGTGAGTATTTAAACCTTTGTACTTGGGAAGCAAAGATGGATGAATATTTAATATCCTATCTTTATAAATATTTATTATTTTTTTCGATAAAATTTTCATAAATCCAGCTAAGCAAATTAAATTAATTTTATTTTTTTTTAAATTAATCAAAATTTTATTTTCTGCTTTATTTTTATTTTTATAATTAACTATTAAAAAATTTATTTTATTTTTTTTTGCATAGTTTATACCTTTTGCATTCTTATTGTTACAAATAATCAAAACTATTTTAATTGGAGAATTTTTCTTTTTTGAAAAATCAATTAGAGATTTAAGGTTGGTTCCTCTTCCTGAAATAAAAGCAGAAACAACTAACTTTTTTTTACCATTCAATTTTTCCATTTAAATTAATATTTTTTTTTCCATTAACTATTTTTCCTATTACATAAGGTTGAAAATCTTCTGTAAAATATTTTTTTATTTTTTTTAAATTTTGTGATTTTATTATTATACAAAAACCAATGCCGCAATTAAAAGTTTTTATCATTTCCTTATCACTTACTCCTTGTGAGTGTAACCATTTAAAAATATTTTTTGGCTTTATTTTATCCAAATAGATTTGTGCTGATAAATTAGCAGGTAAAATTCTTACAATATTACCCTCAAAACCTCCACCAGTTATATTAACACATCCATTTATTAATTTTTTATCAATTAGTTTTAAAATTTCCTTTACATAAATTTTTGTGGGTTTCATTAATTCTTTTTTTAAAAATTTATTTTTTTTCAATTTTATTTTTTTTTTTTTTAAAATGTACCTAATTAATGAAAAACCATTTGAATGAACCCCACTTGAAGGAATACCAATTATTAAATCATTTGCTTTTATTTTTGATTTATCTAAAATTTTTTTTTTATCTACCAATCCTACTGAAAAACCAGCAATGTCAAATTTTCCTTTGGAATAAGTTCCAGGCATTTCTGCAGTCTCACCACCAACTAATTCACAGTTAGAAATTTTGCATCCTTTATTTATACCTTTAATTATTTGATTTAACTTTTTTAAATCAATTTTATTTATTGAAATATAATCTAAAAAAATTATTGGTTTGGCTCCTTGAACAATTAGATCATTTACACACATAGCAACAAGATCAATTCCGATGGTGTCGAATTTATTTAATTCATTTGCAATTTCAATTTTAGTTCCAACTCCATCAGTACTAGCTACCAACTGTGGGTTTTTTATATTTTTAGGAATATTCGTAATTGAGCCAAATCCACCAATGTTTTGAAAATTCGTACTATTTTGTCTTTTTTTTGATAATGAAGATATAAATTTTACGAAATTATCAGCAGCTTTAATATTAACGCCACTCTTTTCATATGTTAGGTTATTTTTTTTCATGTTCGTAAATATTATTAAAATAAAAAATAAATTTAGTATTTCAGTTTATATATTCTTTTTGTTTTTCTTAATAATTTTTGCTAAGTTTTCCACAATTGACGCTAATGCTAACACTTATAAAATAAAAGATTTAGAGGTATCCAAACCTTACGATAAAAACTTTAACAAAGAAAAAATCATTGATATTGCATTTGAGAAAGCTTTTGAGCAATTTATTTTAAGAATTACAACAATTGAAAAAAGTGAGATCAAAAGTTTATCAACTCTAAAAAATATTTATAGCTTAGTTGAGTCTTTTTCAATTGTAGAAGAAAAATTTATTGATAATAAATATATTTCAATATTTGAAGTAGAGTTTAATAAAAAAAAAATATTTAATTATTTACAAAATAAAAATATTTTACCATCAATACCAATAGAAAAAGATTTACTTTTAATACCTATTTTAATTAATAATGAAAAAAATCAAGTATTATTATTTTCTGAGAATGCATTTTACGTAAACTGGAATAAATCAAATCAAAATTATTTTTTATTAAATTACATATTACCTAATGAAGATATTGAGGATATTAATCTAATAAAAAAAAATATTAATAATATTGAAGAGTATAATTTTAATGAAATTATAAAAAAATATGCAATAAAAGATTATATAATTTTAATCTTATTTCAAAAAGATAATAATTTTAATGCACTAATGAAAATTAATTTAAATAATAAATTAATTATATCAAACAAAAAATTTAGCTGGGATGAAAATCAATCAGCTGAAAATATAATTCAAAACTTAAAACTAGAATTTGAAAATCATTGGAAAAAATTGAATATAATTAATACCTCGATAAAATTGCCAATTACCATTTCAGTGAACTCAAAAAATTATAATTTAGTTAAAGAACTAGAAAAAAAACTTCAAGATTTAGACTTAGTTTCAAGCTATTACATTGATTATTTTTCAAATGAACAAGTAATTTATAAAATAATTTATAATAGCACACCAAATAAGTTTATAAATGAATTCACGAATACTAATATTAAATTAAACACCAATAGTTCAATTTGGAGCGTCGAGTGAAAAATTTAAATCAATTATTATTAAATTTTAAACACAAGCAAAATTTTAATTATGATGACTTTTACGTAAGCAAAAGTAATTATTATCCTTTTCAATTAATTGAAAATTGGCCCAAATGGGAAAAAAATATTTTAAATATATATGGAGAAAGATTCAGCGGAAAAACGCACCTTGTAAACATTTTTTTAAGTAAAAATAAAGGAATTAAAGTAGATGAAAATGAAATTAATGAAGAAGTTTTTAAAAAATTTAAATTATATGAAAATATAGTAATTGATAATTATGATTGCAAATCTAATGAAAATTTAATGTATTCAATATTTAATTTAGTTGATCAAGATAATAAATATTTAATTATAAATTCAATAAATCCAATAAATGAAATTAATTATAAATTAAATGATTTAAAATCAAGATCAAAGAATTGCCTATTTGCAAAAATTGATTATCCTGATGATGAATTGATGTTTGCAATTATATTAAAAAGTTTTTCTGATAGACAAATTCAAGTTGATAAAAAACTAATTGATTTCGTTATCAAAAGAATAGATAGATCATATAGTAAAATTGTTGATTTTATATATAAAGTTGATGAGTTGAGTTTAAAAAAAAAGAAAGCAATAGATTTGAAAACAATTAAAGAAATTTTATAGGTAATTAATTGAAAAAATATAGAAGTCATACTTGTGGAGAACTAACTATCAAGGATAAAAATAAAAATATTTCCTTGAGTGGATGGATTAATAAAAAAAGGGATCATGGAAATTTACTTTTTCTAGATTTAAGAGATAATTACGGTGTAACCCAATGTGTAATAGAAAATAGCCATAAAAAATTTAAGGAATTAGAAAAGTTATCTTTAGAAACAGTAATTAAGATTGATGGAAAAGTTTTAGAAAGAAGCAAAGATACAATTAATAAAGATTTAAATACTGGAGAAATAGAAATTTCAATAATTTCATATGAAGTGTTAGGCAAAACAAAGGAATTGCCATTACCAGTTTTTTCTGATCAAGAATATGCAGAAGAAATTAGATTAAAATATAGATTTTTAGATTTAAGAAGAAAAAAAATTCATCAAAATATAATTTTGAGATCAAAAGTTATTGCCTTTATTAGATCTGAAATGCAAAAATTAGGATTTTTGGAATTTCAAACACCTATTTTAACTTCATCAAGTCCTGAAGGAGCTAGAGATTTTTTAGTTCCTAGTAGATTAAATCCAGGAAAATTTTATGCATTACCTCAGGCACCACAACAATTTAAACAACTTATAATGGTTTCTGGATTTGATAAATATTTTCAAATAGCACCATGTTTTAGAGATGAAGATGCTAGAGCGGATAGAAGTCCAGGCGAATTCTATCAACTAGATCTAGAAATGTCTTTTGTAGAACAAGAAGATGTTTTTGAAATAATAGAAAAATTAATGACAAGTGTTTTTAAAAAATTTTCAGATAAAAAAATGCTATATGAAAAATTTCCTAAAATAACTTATTCAGATTCAATGTTTAAGTATGGAACTGATAAACCTGATTTAAGAAATCCTTTAATTATTAATGACTTTACAGAAATATTTAAAAGAGAAGATGTAGGTTTTGATATTTTTAAAAAACTTGTAAAAAAAAGATCTGTTGTTAGAGGAATAGTTACAAAAAAAACTAAAGATAAACCAAGAAGCTTTTTTGATGGTATAGATAAGTGGGCAAAAGACGAGGGAGCTTCTGGGTTGGCATATCTTACAATAGAAAAGGACTCTGAAATAAAAGCAAAAGGGCCGGTCGGGAAATTTTTTAGCTCAGATTCATTAAAAGAAATGATGAAAATATCAAATGCAGAAGTAGATGATAGTATTTTTCTAGCATGTGGAAAAGTTAAAGAAGTAGAAAAAATACTTTCTAATGCAAGAGACAAGATAGGCGACGAACTAAAATTAATTAACCATGATGCCTTTGCATTTTGTTGGATCGTTGACTATCCAATGTTTGAAGAAGATGAAAAAACAAAAAAAATTATTTTTAGTCATAATCCTTTTTCAATGCCTCAAGGTGATCTAAATAATCTAGACTTGTCAAAACCATTAGAAATTAAAGCTTATCAATATGACATTGTTTGTAATGGAATTGAATTATCTTCAGGAGCGATTAGAAATCATATTCCAGAATTAATGTACAAGCTATTTTCAGTTGCTGGCTATGATAAAAAAATAGTTGATAAAAAATTCAGTGGAATGATTAACGCTTTAAGCTATGGAGCTCCTCCTCATGGTGGAATAGCTCCAGGTATTGACAGAATAATAATGTTGTTGGCTGGAGAAAAAAATATAAGGGAAGTTACAATGTTTCCAATGAACCAAAATGCTCAAGATTTAATGATGAATGCTCCATCTGAAATCAGTGAAGAACAAATTAAAGAGTTAAATTTATCAATAAAAAAAAATAAGTAGTTATTTTTTTCCTTTCAAATTAATTCTTATATCAGATAGATCTACTAATTTTTTTTTGTAATTACTTCTTAAAAATCCTTTACTTGATATATCTTTGACAATTTTTAAAATTTGATTTTGATCATCATTTATATCTTCTGTTATTTCATCAGTTTGTTTTTCTGTTACTCCAATTGTTGGAGTATGTGCTAAATCTTCCCTATTTAAATATGAAATGGCCAATTCCCTAAATATATAGTCAAGAATTGATGTTGCGCTTAAAATTCTATCGTTCCCATGTACTTTGCCAGAAGGTTCGAATTTTGTTTCAACATATGCACTAACAAACTCATCTAAAGGAACTCCATATTGCAAACCAAGGGATATAGCTATAGCAAAATTGTTCATCAAAGCTTTTACCAACTCTCCTTCTTTGCTTGTATCTATAAATATTTCTCCTATTTTTCCATCTTCATATTCTCCGGTGTGAAGATATACTTTATGATCACCAATTGTTACTTTTTGAATATAGCCTTTTCTTCTATCAGGCATACTGAATCTTTTATTATTATCATTAATATTATTTTTTGATGCAAAATTACTTACCGCTGGATTAGATTTTATTTTTGACACTAAATCTAATTTATTATCATCTTCACTGATAATTTCAGAAATTTTACCAGCTTTATCAAGATTTTTTGTTTTTCTATTATCTAATTTTACATCTATAATTTCAAATTTTCCGTCATCTCTTTTTTCAAGATTTTTTAGTTCGGAATCGTTGATTTTATCTAAATAATGACTAACTTTAAATGTGCAATTATAGTAAGTTTCAACTAAGTATTTGGCCATATATCCCTTAAATATTTTTTTTTGAGTCTTAATAGAGATATTGTATATACAAATTATAATATTAGTCTAATTTATTTTTTACAATTTTAAATTGAACAATTATTGAAAATTTTATGTTGACACTCTTTAAAGAAATTTTTACTTGGTGGAATCGCCAGACATTCGGAACCAGATTTACAATACTTTTTTTTGGAAAATTTGTAGGAAAAGACAATCTCGGAAATAAATATTATCAAACGAAAAAAGGAAAGAGATTTATAATTTATAATGGAGAAGTAGATGCTTCAAAAATTCCAAATGAATGGTATTCTTGGATGCATTTTATTCCTAATAAAATTGAAAATAAACATGAACTAGAAAAATTTGAATGGCAAAAACCTCACAAAGCAAACTTAACAGGATCAGATGGTGCGTATAGCCCAAAAACAAATACAAACGCAGTTAAAAAAAAATACAATACTTGGAAAAATTAAAATACGAGAAATATTTTTTTTAATTTTTTCATTATTTGTATTTAATATCAAATCTTTTGCCAGTGATATTAATTTAGTTGAAATTAAAATTTTGGATAAAGTTAGTTCTAAAACTAGTCAATTATCTTTAAATATAGGAGAAGAAACAAAATTTGAAAACTTAATTATTAAAGTTATGAAGTGTAAAAATTCTGAATTTGATGATGACCCTGAAGTTACAGCCTATATGCAAGTTCAAGATATTACATTAAAAAATAATGATAAAGTTTTTGTTTTTAATGGTTGGACTTTTTCTTCAAGTCCCTCAATCACTTTATTTGATCATCCTGTATATGATATATGGTTGATAAAATGTTATTAGATAATTTTTTCTTTATCCAGCCATGTAACATTAAATTCAGAGTTTATAAATTTTGGGTGTTCTAAAAGTTTTTGATACAATGGTATTGTAGTTGTTATACCTTCGATTACAAATTCATCCAAAGATCTCCTCATCCTTTGAATAGCTTCTGTTCTATTTCTACCGTGGCAAATTAATTTGCATACCATACTGTCATAATACGGAGTAACTTTATAACCTTGATAAATTGAACCATCTACTCTAGTTCTAAAACCTGAGGGCTGGTGGCACATTCCAATAGTTCCAGGAGAAGGTTGAAAATTTTTACTTGCATCTTCTGCATTAATTCTACATTCTATGGCGTGTCCTCTTGGAACAATACCACTTTGCTTTAAAGCAGTATTACCACTAAAAGCTATCCAAATTTGTTCTTTAATTATATCAATACCTGTAATCATTTCAGACACTGGATGTTCAACTTGAATCCTAGTATTCATCTCTAAAAAATAAAATTTTTCATTTTCATAAATAAATTCAACTGTTCCAGCTCCTTCATATCCAATTTTACTTACCATATTCACTGTTCTTTCAAAAAGATCTTTTCTTATATCATCAGTTAGAATTGGACTTGGGGTTTCTTCTATTAGTTTTTGATGACGTCTTTGAACAGAACAATCTCTTTCATGCAAGTGAACAGTTCTATTTTTACCTGATAAAACTTGAACCTCTATATGTCTTGGATTTTGAAAAAATTTTTCGATATAAATTTCATCATTTCCAAAATATTTTTTGGCCTCTGATTTTGCGGTCGCATACAAATCATCAAATTCTGATTCCTTGTAAACTATTTTCATTCCTTTACCTCCGCCACCAGCAGAGGCTTTGATTAGAACTGGAAAACCAATTTTTTTACAAATTTCTTTTGTATGTTCTTTGTCTTTTACATCGCCATCTGAACCTTCAATGACAGGAAGACCATATTCTTTAGCTATTTTTTTTGCTTGTATTTTGTCACCCATCATTTGAATTAATTTTGATGATGGTCCTATAAATTTAATTTTATAATCTTCTAATATTTTTGCAAACTCAGGATTTTCTGATAGAAAACCATAACCTGGATGAACTGCTTCAGCATTTGTAAGTTCAATCGCAGATATTATTGCTGGGATATTTAAGTAACTATTTATTGGTTGATGAGTTCCAACACAAATACTTTCATCTGCTAATCTAACATGCATAGATTCTTTATCCACATCTGAATGAATCGCAACAGTAGAAATTCCCCATTCCTTACATGCTCTAATTACTCTAACAGCAATCTCACCACGGTTGGCAACTAATATTTTTTTAAACATTACTCAAGAACTAAAATTTTTTGATCGAATTCAACTGGTTGACCATCTTCTACGCAAATTTCTTTAACTGTACCATCTAATGAAGAAGGAACATGATTCATTGTTTTCATTGCTTCTATAATTATAACCGTGTCTCCTTTTTTTATTTTTTTTCCAACTTCAACAAATTTTTTAGCACCAGGCTCTGTAGAAAGGTACGCAGTTCCAACTATTGGGCTTTTTACAATTATTTTATCTGATAGATCTATTTCTTCTTTAACAACGCTATCTTTAGTTTCAATATTTACATCTTTTAATGATTTTTTTAAATCTTCTAAAGCTTGAACTAATTTAATTATTATTTTTTTATCTATTTCCATTTTTTAGCAATTCATGCATTGCATTTATGGCCAAAATATATCCATTTGAACCAAGTCCACAAATAATGCCAGTGACAATTCCAGAAATCAATGATTTTTGTCTAAATTCTTCTCTTTTATAGATATTTGATATGTGAAGTTCAATAATTGGTTTTTTAAATACATCAAGCGCATCCCTTATTGATACTGAGGTATGAGTATAGCCTGCGGCATTTATTATTATTCCATCATGAGATTTTCTTGAGTCTTGGATTTTATTTACAATCTCACCCTCAACATTTGATTGAAAAAAATCAGTATTTATTTCAATTTTTTTAGAATGTTCAGTGCATTTTTTTTTTAACTGATCAAAAGTAATATTGCCATATTGATATTGTTCTCTTTCACCTAATAGATTAAGATTTGGACCATTAATAATAATTATATTATTCACATTAGAGTTATATTACATGAATATTAAAAATAAAATAAAAATTAAAGTGAATGGGAAAAAACTTATATTTGATTATAATGCATCAGTTGAGAAATTAACAAAAAAACTCAAAATTCCTTTAAATAAAGTAGCTATAGAATTAAATAAAAAAATTTTAGATAAAAAAAAATTAAAAAAAATAAAATTAAAGAGTAATGATAAAATTGAAATTGTTCATTTTATAGGTGGAGGCTGATGAAAAAAAAAGATTATTTAAAAATAGATAAAAAAATTTTTTTATCTAGACTAATAGTAGGCACTGGAAAATATAAGAATATGAATGAGTGCGCAAAAGCAATAAAAATATCCGGAGCAGACATAGTTACAGTTGCGGTAAGAAGAGTAAATATTGCTGATAAAAATAAACCATTATTAATGGATTATATTGACCCAAAAAAAATTACTTATTTACCTAATACAGCAGGCTGTTTTAATTCTGAAGAAGCACTAAGAACACTTAGACTTGCAAGAGAAATTGGAGGCTGGAAATTAGTTAAATTAGAAGTTTTAGGTGATAAAAAAAATTTACTTCCTGATATGATCGAAACATTAAAATCAACTGAAGTTTTAACAAAAGAAGGATTTAAAGTTATGGTATATTGTAATGATGATCCTCTCATGGCTAAAAGATTAGAAAATGTTGGAGCCTCTGCTATAATGCCACTAGCTGCACCAATTGGATCAGGTTTAGGAATTCAAAACAAGTTAAATATAAAAATTATAAGAAATCAAACAAAACTTCCTTTAATTATTGATGCTGGTATTGGCACCGCATCAGATGCGTCAATAGCGATGGAAATAGGCTGTGATGGAGTATTAATAAATACTGCAATAGCAAAAGCAAAAAATCCTTTTGTTATGGCTGACGCTATGAAGCATGCTGTTATAGCAGGAAGAAAATCTTATTTATCTGGTCGAATAAAAAAAAATATTTTAGGAAGTGCTTCCTCTCCAAGCAAAGGTTTAATTTAATTTTTTTTTATTTTTTTTTTAAAAAATTTTTTCTTTTTGAATTTTTTTTTGTTAATATTATAATTTTTTACTTCAGGTTTTGAAATTGTTAGTTTTTGTAAACTAGAAATTTTTTTTAATTTTTCAATTATTTTGTTTGTTTTAGATAAAAACTCAACTTCATAATCATCTAATCCCAATGAATTATTATTAAACAAATTTATTTCAACTTTATTTTTATTTTTAAAGTAATCAAAATCGTCCATATAATTATCTTTAATAAAATTATTAATTTTTTCATTTAGATATATTTTTATTATCTTTGCATTACTTTCTAGTGTTTTTAATTCGATTAATTTAATAATTTTTAGTACAAAAGTTTCATTAGATAGTTTTAGACTCCATTTAACGCTACTTTCCCTTAGTCTTTGTCTTGACATTTCAAGAAGTCCAAAATTACTTATTCTTCCTATTTGAATTCTTGCTCTATCAGTTCTACATTTGTCTTTAATTTTTCTTTCAACTAATTTTTTATTTGAGTAATTAAGCATGTCAATAAAATCTATAATAATTAATCCAGAAAGATCTCTTAATTTTATTTGTCGTGAAATTTCTTCGGCAGCTTCCAAATTTGTATCCAATGCTGTGCTTTCAACATTTTTTTGTTTAATCGAACTACCAGAATTAACATCTATAGATACTAAAGCTTCAGTAGGATTAATTACTAAATATCCACCAGATTTTAATTTAACTTCACTTTCAAAAATCTGAAATAATTTTGACTCAATTTTTTCCTTAAAAAATAAAGGCACCTTATCTCTATATTTTTTTATTTTTTTTATATTACTGGGCATTACTAATTTCATATATTTTTTTGCTTTTTGATAGCCTTCATTTCCATCAACTATTATATTTTGCGTTTCATCGTTATACATGTCTCTAATAGATCTCATTATAATATCACTTTCTTGATGAATTAAATTAGGAGCAATAGAATTTATTGCCTTTTCTTTTATTGAATTCCAAATATTAATTAAATTTTTTAAATCATTTTCAATTTCGTTTTTAGTTTTATTTGATCCAGCAGTTCTTACAATTAATCCCATTTCTTTTGGTATTTGTATTTCATTTAAAATTTTTCTAATTTTCTTTCTATCGGCTGGATTAAAAATCTTTCTTGAAATTCCACCTCCTTTTGGAGTATTGGGCATCAGAACAATATATTTACCTGCTATTGATATAAAAGTACTAAGTGCAGCACCTTTTAATCCTCTTTCATCTTTAAGAACTTGTATTAAAATTACTTGATTAGGTTTTATGACTTCTTGAATTTTATATCTTTTAGTTGGATATCTTTTTTCTTTTTTATGTTCTTCGATTTTGTTCTCTAAAGGTGTTTTTTCAATTGGGTCTTGACTAAAGGAATCGTTATTATTGCTATCTGTTGTTTTTTCTTCGGTTCTTTCATCTTCTTTAATTAATTCTTCTCTGACTTTTTCTTCTTCTTCTTTAATTTTCTCTAGATCGTTTAATGGTATTTGATAGTAGTCAGACTGAATGTCATTGAATGATAAAAATCCATGTCTTTCCCTTCCAAAATCTACAAAAGCAGCCTGTAAAGAAGGTTCTATTCTACTTACTTTTCCAAGATAAATATTGTTTTTTATTAAACTATTACTTATGCTTTCGTACTCATAATCTTCGATATTATCATCAGATTTAAGCACAACTCTAGTTTCATTTGGATGCGATGCATCAATATATAAATTTTTAGCCATAGATTTTTTTTATTATTTTTCATTTTATTTTATAAATTCGGTGCCTTAACTTTAACAAATTCACAAACTAAATTATACAAAAATGAACAGGCTAATAAAAAAAGCTATTATTTTTCTACTAACAGCCAGTATAGCTTCAATGATTGTTATCATATCTACACTTTGGTTGTATTCAAATAAATTACCAGATTATAAGTTTTTAATAATGTATAAACCCCCTGTTTCAAGCAAATTGTATTCAGGAAGTGGAGATTTAGTTAGTGATTTTTCATCTGAAAAAAGAATATTTGTTCCTTATGAAACGATACCCGAAATGGTGATAAATTCTTTTTTATCAGCCGAGGACAAAAACTTTTTTTCTCACCCTGGTGTAGATGCCAAAGGAATAATGAGAGCAGTATTTAATAATATTTCAAATATTATCTCATCAGAAAGACTTGAAGGAGCTTCAACTATAACACAGCAAGTGGCTAAAAATTTTTTACTTACAAGCGAAGTAAGCATTAATAGAAAAATAAAAGAAGCAATACTTGCATTCAGAATTGAAAGAGTGTTGTCAAAAGAAAGAATATTAGAACTTTATCTTAATCAGATTTATTTAGGAGAAGGCACTTATGGCATTGCATCAGCTAGCCTTGAATATTTTGACAAGCCTATAAATAAATTAAACTATGCAGAATCGGCTTTATTAGCTGCACTTCCAAAGGCTCCAAGCAAATATAATCCATACAAAAATATAAAACTAGCGAAATATAGAAGAAATTTAGTAATAAAAAATTTATTTGACAATTCTTACATTGATGAAAAAAAATATAAAAAATTACTAAACTCAGAGATAAGTTTAAAAAAAAGAAAAAAAAAATATTTAGAAGATGCTAGATACTACGTTGAAGATGTAAGAAAATATCTTGTTGAAAAATATGGTTTTGAAAAAATTTATGAACAGGGTTTTGCGATCAAAACTCCTATAAATTTAGAACTACAATCCTTTGCAACCCAATCTTTAAGAGAAGGTCTAGAAGAATATGATAAAAGAAAAGGTTGGAGAGGACCCATATTTAATAAAAAAAATTTCAATAACTGGGATGAAAACCTAGAAAAATACAAATTAGAAAAAACGATAGGATGGAATTTAGCAATAATAAAAAAAATTGATAAATTTTTTGTTGAAATTGAAACTGAAAATAAAATTAAAGGAAAAATAAAATATAAAGATATTTCGTGGACTAAAAAAGAATTAGATAAAATTTTCACTAAAGGAGATGTGGTATACGTTAAAAAAATCAAAGATAATTTCTTTAGCCTAAAGCAAGTTCCCAAGGCAAATGGAGGTATTGTTGTTTTAGATCCTTACACAGGAAGAGTTCTTGCTATGTCTGGAGGTTTTAGTTTTAAAACGAGTGAGTTTAATAGAGTCACTCAAGCTTTAAGACAACCCGGATCAGCTTTTAAACCTTTTGTTTATGCCTTAGCTTTAGAAAATAATTTTACCCCATCATCTTTGATTTTAGACGCTCCAATAGTTTTAGACCAAGGCGAAGATTTAAAAATGTGGAAACCAGAAAATTATGGAAAAAAATTTTATGGACCATCAACAATTAGAACTGGAATTGAAAAATCTAGAAATTTAATGACAGTCAGAATTTCTCAAGAAATTGGAATTGACAAAATTGCAAAATTCTCAAAAAATTTAAATATTTATGAAAGTCCTGAAGAATTACTGTCAATTTCATTAGGATCTGCAGAAACAACTTTGTTAAAGTTAACCACAGCATATTGCTCGTTTGTTAATGGAGGTAAATTAGTTGAACCAATATTTTTGGATAGGATTCAAGACAGTGAAGGAATTACAATTTATAATTCAGAAAGAAGAACTTGTGAAAAATGTAATGATATTTCTTATTTAGGAGATAAAATTCCTAAAATTAAAGATAATTTTCAAAGAGTTTTTTCTGAAGAAACTGCTTATCAAATTACTTCAATTTTAGAAGGTGTAATTAAGAGAGGAACTGGAAGAGGCTTAAAGGATTTAAACTTAGATCTTGCAGGAAAAACTGGAACAACTAATAATAATACTGATGCATGGTTTGTTGGATACACTTCAAATTTAGTTATCGGCGTATATGTTGGACATGATGAGCCGATAAGTTTAGGAAAATATGAAACAGGTTCTAAAACTGCAATGCCTATTTTTAAATTATTTGTAAAAAGAGCTATCAAAAAAGGTGACGCCAGACCATTTAAAGTTGCAAAAAATATTAAATTTTTAGTTATTGATCAAAAATCAGGTAGAAAAGCTGATTTTGGGTCAAAAACAACCATCATTGAAGCTTTTAAAAAAAATGATTTAACAAAAAATTTAATAAGCAATCAAAATTTAAATATGAAAATTGATAAAAATAATATATTAAAATTTTATTAATGACTAACGATATTACAAATTATAAATTAGAAATTAAAAAAATAAGTCAAAGAATTAAGGAGTATCTTTGAAAAGCATGACATTCATTCAAAGATTAAAAATATTAATAAAACAATCATAGAACCCAATTTTTGGGAAAATAAAATAAAAGTAGAAAATATCTTAAAAACAAAAAAAATTTATGAAGATTTAGTTAATAGTTATGAAGCTTCTTTAAAAAAATTTAACGAAATAAGTGATTTATACGATCTTGCTCTAGAAGAAAATAACCAGTCAGTTCTAAAAGAATCTGAAAATAATATTTTAAAATTACATAAAAATATTAAAAAAAATGAAATAAAATGTTTTTTATCAAATGAAGCAGATAGTTTAGACACTTATTTAGAAATTCATGCAGGCGCTGGTGGAACTGAAAGTCAGGACTGGGCTCAAATGATAAGAAGAATGTATATGAAATGGGCATCAAGCAAAAATTACAAATCTGAATTAATTAGCGAACACAAAGGAGATGAAGCAGGAATTAAATCATCGACAATAAAAATAAATGGAAATTATGTTTATGGATTTTTAAAATCAGAATCCGGAATTCATCGTTTGGTAAGAATATCACCTTTTGATTCAGGGGCTAGAAGACATACAAGTTTTGCAAGTGTCTGGGTTTATCCTGTAATCGACGAAAGTATTAAAGTTGAAATATTAGAAAAGGATTTACGTATTGATACCTATAGATCTAGTGGCGCAGGAGGCCAGCATGTTAATACTACTGATAGTGCCGTAAGAATAACTCACATACCAACAAAAATAGTAGTTCAATGTCAAAATGATAGATCACAACATAAAAATAAAGAAACTTGCATGAATATGTTAAAAGCAAGACTTTATGAATATGAATTAAAAAAAAAAGAACAACAATTAAAAAGTTCAGAAGAATTAAAATCAGACATTGGATGGGGTCATCAAATTAGATCATATGTGTTACACCCATATAGAATGGTAAAAGATAATAGAACAAATTTTGAAAGCTCTAGTCCTGACAAAGTCTTAGATGGTGAAATTGACGAATTTTTAGAAAGCTCTCTTTATAAATTAAATGATTAAAAATTTAGCAAAAATATTAATTTCAATATTAATTTTATTTTTAATTTTTATAGCATATTTTTCATATTTTGGAATTAAAACATCAAAATTTAACTCAACCATTAAAGATCAAATAAAAAAACAAAATGATAATTTAGATATAGATCTAAAAAAAGTGAAGCTGCATTTAGATTTAAAAAATATTTCAATAAAAATTAAAACGAAAAATCCAAAAATTATTTTAAAAGATTTAGATGAAATAAAATTAGATGAAATTTCATCAAATATTTCAATTTCTTCATATTTTCAAAATAAATTTGTTATAAAAAATCTTTCAATAAAGAGCAAAAATAATGAAATAAGTAGCTATATTAATTTCTACACACACACAAATAACTCCTTAAAACTTATTTTGTTAAATCAATTTTTGAAAAGAGGAATGGCCCAAATAAATATTGATTTAAATTTTGACGACTCTGGAAAAATAAAAAAGGATTATAGTTTAACAGGAAAAGTATCTAATGCTGAAATACAAATCCCAAAATATAAATCTATAAGAAATTTAAATTTTACTTTTAATGCCAAAGATAAATATTACAAGTTTGAAAAAATATTATTTAAATTCAATGAAATAAATTTAAATTCAAATTTTTTAGAAATAAAAAAACAAAAAGATAAATTTGTTGTAAAAGGAAATTTAAAAAATAAAAAAGATAAAATTAATAACGATTTAATTTTTTTAATTTTTAATGATAATTTGAAAAATTTTGATTTTTCTAATACAAAATTTGAATCAATTTCAGATTTTTCTTTTGATATAAATAAAAGGTTTAAAATTAAAAATCTTAAAATAGACTCCAAATTAAATTTAGATGAGTTTTTATTAAAATATGATTTATATAAAATTAAAAATTTTATAAAAAATTATAATAGTTTAATAAAATTAAAAGATAGTAAAATAAATATCAAATATTCAAGAAAAGAATTTTTAATAGATGGGTCTAGCGAATTTTACATTGAGAAAGATTTTAAAAACTTACTAAATTTTAAAATTAAAAAAAGAAAACATGGTATAAATTTTGAAACATTTTTTAATTTAAAAAATGTAGATTTGAAATTTGATGATATTAGTTATAATAAAATAATAAAGAATCACGCAACTTTAAAAATCAAAGGATCACAATTAATATTTTTAGGAAAGCCTGTTTCAGAAATATTGTTTAAAAATATAAATTATACTGAAGATAAAAATACAATAGAAATAAATAATTTAAAAATAGATAGTAATAAAATATTAGATATTGATTTAATAAAACTTAATTATTTAACTACGAGCGGTTTTAAAAACGAGATAGCTTTAATAAAAAAAAATAAAAATTTTGAGTTAAGAGGAAAAAGTTTTGATAGCATACAGCTTATTGAAAATATTTCAAATTCCGAAACAGATAAAAACTTTTTTCAAATATTTAAACCTTTATATTCTAAAATCAAAATTAATATTAATGAAGTCAAATTGGATGAAGCGAATATAGTTAATAATTTGAATGGAAATTTAGAGATTAAAAATAATAAAATTTTTGATTTAAATTTGAATTCAAATTTTACTAGAAATGAAAAATTATTTATTTCAATTAAAACACATAAAGATAATACGCCAGATAGAGAAATAGTAACTACATTTTATTCAGATAGAGCCAAACCTTTTGTTAAAAAATATAAATTTATTAAAGGATTTGAAGAAGGAAATTTAGATTTTAGTTCAAAAAAAATTAACAATGTATCAAAATCTAAATTAATAATTGATAATTTTAAGGTTAAAGAGATACCTGTACTTGCTAAAATATTAAGTCTAGCCTCACTGCAAGGCATTGCAGATCTTTTAACAGGCGAAGGGGTAAGGTTTACTGATTTTGAAATGATCTATTCAAACAAAGGTAGTTTAATGACTATTGATGAAATTTATGCAATCGGTCCAGCTATATCAATCATGATGGAAGGTTATGTTGAAAGCAAAAAATTAGTGAGTTTAAGAGGAACTTTAGTTCCCGCAACAACAATAAATAGAACTATTTCATCAATTCCATTCCTCGGAGATTTGTTGGTAGGAAAAAAAGTTGGGGAAGGTGTTTTTGGAGTTAGTTTTAAAATTAAAGGTCCACCCAAAGATTTAAAAACAAAAGTAAATCCTATTAAAACTTTAACACCAAGATTTATAACTAGAACTTTAGAAAAAATTAAAAAAAATTAAGCTAAGTTAATTTTTACGTGTTTTTTTTTGCCAATTGATAACTTTAAAAAACTATTTTTACCAAATGAATTTTTTTGTATTAAATACTTTTCATCAACAATTATTTCATTGTTTATTCTGATACCTTTGCCTTTAATGAGTCTTCTTATTTCACTTTTGGAGTTTTCGATTTTAGATAAAATAATTAAATCAACTATATTTATACTACTACTTTCATTATCTAATTGAATATCAACTGAAGGTAAATTTTCTCCTAGTGAATTTTCTTCAAAAGTTTTTTTTGCAGTTTTTTCTGCAGATAAAGCTGCTTCTTTTCCATGCAACATCGATGTAGCTTCATTTGCTAATTTAATTTTTAATTGATTAATATCTTCATCTTTTATTTTATTTATTTCATCTATATTTAAATCTGTGAACATTTTTAAAAATTTAACTACATCTCTATCATCAACGTTTCTCCAAAACTGCCAATAATCATAGGGTGATAATAATTTTTTATCCAACCATATAGCTCCAGTTTCTGTTTTTCCCATTTTTGCTCCTGATGCTAATGTAATTAAAGGAGTTGTTAAACCGTAAGCTTGTTTGTTCGAATGTCTTTTTATAAGGTCAGTTCCATTAACTATGTTTCCCCATTGATCTGAGCCTCCAATTTGCAAAGTACAATTTTCATTTTTATTTAATTCTAAAAAATCGTATGCTTGCAAAATCATATAGTTAAATTCCATATAACTTAAAGATTGTTCTCTATCTAATCTAGTTTTGACACTTTCAAAAGTAAGCATTTTGTTTATTGTAAAATGTTTTCCGATATCTCTTAAAAAAGAAATATAATTTAATCCTTTAAGCCAAGAATAGTTGTTTACAAATACAGGTTTAGTTTTAGGATCATCATTATCTAAATAATTTTTTAATATTTTTTCAATATTATTAATATTCTTTTCTATTTCTTCTTCGGTTAGAATTTTTCTAGTTTTATCTTTTCCCGAAGGATCACCAATTCTAGTTGTTCCACCTCCAATAAGTACAATTGGTCTATGTCCATGCTTTTGCATTAATCTTAAACACATTATTTGAAGCAAACTTCCAACATGAAGACTTTCAGCAGTGCAATCAAATCCGATATAGCCTTTGATTTTTTCTTTATCTAGCAATTTAGATAGTTCATCTTCACTTGTGCATTGGAAGAAATACCCTCTATCTTTAAATTCTTTTAAAAATTTATTCATAGGTCTATAGTTTCACAATATACATAATTTAATAAAAAAAAATAAGAATGGGAAAGATATATACAGCTTTAGGATTAATGAGTGGAACTTCAATGGATGGGGTAGATGCTTCAATTATTCAAACAGATGGAAAGTCTGAATATAAGGCAATTTTAGATAAGTATTTTGAGTATCCTAAAAATATCTATAAAAATTTAACAACGCTTAGAGATAAAATAAAAAGCTCAAAAGATCTAAAAAAACAGCAAAAGCAAATAAAATCGGTTGAAAAAGAAATAACAATTTTTCATGCAAAAGCAGCTAATGAAATACTAAAAAAAACGAAAGTAAATGTGAATTTTATAGGATTTCACGGACAGACCATTTTTCACAATGCAGATGAAAAAATCACTAAACAGTTAGGAGATGGAAAGCTTTTATCAATACTAACTAGGAAGACAGTTGTTTATGATTTTAGGCAAAATGATATAAAAAATAACGGACAAGGTGCACCTTTAACTCCGATTTTTCATAAATTGCTTGTTGAACAAAATAAAATAAAAACACCAGTAATTATTTTAAATATAGGTGGAATAACAAATTATACTTTTGTTAAAAAGGACATAATTCCTTCTAACCATTCCAGAGGTAACTGGAAAAATAAAAAAAAAACAAAACAATTTGTTTTTTTTAGTGGAGATACAGGACCAGGAAACTGCTTGATTGATCTGTGGATGAGGGAACATTCTGCTATGCTTTATGACAAAAATGGTAAAATAGCTTTATCAGGAAAAATAAATAAAGAAATTGTTCGTAAAGCCTTAACTTGGACTGATAACAAACATTCATATGATATAAAAGATTTTAATTATATTTTTTTGTTTTTTAAAAAACTTTCTTTAAAAGATGGAGCTGCATCTCTAGCAGAATATACAGCTGAAACAATTTTACATTACTTAGATTTTATTTTTAAAAATAATACTTGGAATAAAAATTTACACTTTTTAATATCTGGTGGTGGAAGGAAAAATAATTTTTTAGTTAACAAAATAAAAAATAAGATAAAAAAATCAGTAAAACTGATTGATAATTTAGAAATAGATGGAGATTTTATAGAGTCCCAAGCTTTTGCTTATCTAGCAATAAGATCTTATCTTAAGTTACCTATTTCATTTCCTGAAACAACCGGTTGCAAAAAACCATGTACCGGTGGTGTAATGATTAAAAACTTTTAATATAAAACAGATTCTTTTTTTATATATTTACTTAAAGATTTAATTAATACTTTTTCATTTTTTGCAAAAAAATGATTAGCTTCAGGCACAGCTTCAAATTCAACTTTAATGCCTTTTTGAGCACTTAATCTTTTATTTAATTCATTAATATTATTAGCAGGCACTAGCTCATCATTTTTTCCATAGATCATTAAACCTGAGGATGGACATGGAGATAAAAATGAAAAATCATAAACATTTGGCTGTGGAGAAATTGCTATAAATCTATTTATTTCAGGCCTTCTCATCAACAACTGCATTGAAATTAAAGATCCAAAAGAAAATCCTGAAATCCAGCATTGTGAATTATCAAAATTTTCTCTTTCTAACCAATCAAGTGCCGCAGCAGCATCCGCAAGTTCACCTTGTCCATTATCGAATTCTCCATCACTTTTTCCTACACCTCTAAAATTTATTCTACAAACTGAAAAATTATTTTCCATAAAAACATGAAAAGTATCAACTACTACTTTATTATTCATTGTTCCTCCATACTGAGGGTGTGGGTGCAAAACTAGAGCTATCGGTGAAGTGTTTTTTTTACTTTTATAATATTTTCCTTCAAGCCTTCCAGCTGGCCCTGGTATAAATATTTCAACTATTTTGTTATCCATATAAGATTTTGATTATTATTTTCAAAAAAAATTACATTTTTCTACCAAAATTGAGTGACAAAAAGCAAGTCTT
>Ga0187827_10001244_pt1 | contig 38135 bp, 30 predicted proteins | sample ETNtaG_39_FD_167969 | JGI IMG/M metagenome (GOLD analysis project Ga0187827, IMG submission 167969) | Marine microbial and viral communities from oxygen minimum zone, Eastern Pacific Ocean - ETNP2014_SV_150_PacBio MetaG (Illumina Assembly) | ecosystem: Environmental > Aquatic > Marine > Hypoxic...
GATTATCAGAAGTATGGCTGGATAAATTTTTTGAACCACAGAATATTAACAATATGAATTATGATGATCTCATGGCACTCCCAAATCTCAGCCCTGTGGATGTATCAGCAGTACTCAAACAAAAGGAGCGAGGCTATATTAATGGAACATGGGAACTAAAAAACTCTCCTGGTATAAGTTATTGGGGATATAAAAATTTGGTAGATTTTATTCGCTTTACGGATAAACCCCTTGACGAAAGAGGATTTCATGTTCGCTTTAATTCTTTAGTTCGCACGATTCCAATTACATCTAACCCGGATGATGAAGGGATTATTACCGCATTCGAAGATACAAGCATGCCAGAACAATTCCATAAATTATCCATCACTTCAGATTTGAATCTGAAAGCTGGTTTATCCTTTCATCGCTATATGGGACAACCAAACAATATTTATACATTAAAAGGATTTGTCCAAGCTGAAAAATATTCTCTTTTTAACAATATGCAAATTGAACGGGTGGTATTGGGAAACTATACTGCTTCCTTTGGTCAAGGAGTTATTTTTGAAACCAATGATAATTTCAGCCCCCGCCGAACGGGATTTGGTTTTTCCAAGCGCGCAGAAGGAATTCATGGCGACCTTACCCGATCTGCCCAATATGTTATGCAGGGTTCTGCAGTACAAATTTCAATGCTAAAAGTAAGAGGCGTTATGTTTGCTTCTTATCATCCACGAGATGCCATTATTAATGCGGACAGCAGCTTTACCTCTTTAATTGTTATGCAGCCTAGATTACCATTTGGAGCTTTCGGAGATACTACAAAAATTTATCATTCATTAGTTAGCTCTCTCAATGAACTAACTTGGGGGGGGAACTTGAGATTCTCACCTGTAATTGGTACCAATCTCGGATTCACCTTTTTTGAGAGTTTGTACGACCGCACTCATATTCCTCAGGTGGTCAATACCATTACTGGCGGAGATGATGATCTAGATCCTGAATTCAGTCCGGATGACTATGATGACTATTCAGGAGACGCCTTTTATCTTCAATATATTACGAATTCAGGCGATTCTGAAATCGCATCCATGGATTCATCTGAAGCTGATTCTCCTATCTGGTCAGATGCAAAATCATTTTTCAGGGTTCGAGGTTTTGATTTTTCAACTGTTATTGCTAATATTGCAGTTCAGGGTGAATATGGAGAAATGCTGAAAGATAATAATCTTCTCCTATTCGGCAGGAGTCCCTCAGCTATGGTGCTCAGTGCTTATGCCCAGTTTGAGAATTTCAATATTTTGGCTTTATATCGAAATTATGACCTGAAATTTGACAACCCGTATCAGCGGTCATATTCTAATTACCAGCGCTATAAAACCAGTATTTTTGAGGATGACTATTGGCTGGAAGATCCCGTTTACAGCTATTTGTATTCTGCCAATCCACAGCCTCAAGCTGAGGAGGGATTCTTCATTTCATCCCGCTATCAATTTCACCGTTCTTTTGTGGGAATCCTGAATTGGGATACATGGAATCGAAAGGCAGACAATGCCAAATACTACAGAACTGTGGCCACAGTAGAATGGCGACCTGCTTTCAATTTCAGAATAAAAGTTCGACAGAAATGGCAGGCACGTGGGGCCTTTGATCTGCAGCATCCAAGCCCGTTTTATTCTCGGGAAACTCGCATAACCAGTCGTCTCCGGATGTCCCGTTATAATCAGTTTGAAATTCTATATTCAAATGGGTACACTACCTTCTCTCCCAGACCTCGGCTTACAGATAATGCACTTGGAGGCGATATGATGGTGGGTAATATAGGCTCACCTGATGAAACCATTGGTATGAGCATCTCACATAATGCTGATAACAGTTTTTCAATAAAAGGTGGAGTTCTATATGTTCAAGGATTTTTATGGTATTTTGAGGATACTGATTTTCGAATATTTAGTTCCGAAAACGGTATGGTTCATTCGTGGATAGCTGTAGATTTAAAACCCACACCCCTTTTCCGAGTTATGTTTAAAGTAAGTCATTCTACCGAAGGTGCTTCCACACGAGTTGTAGATGGACAGACACCTCAGGGTAATTGGATACGAAATCCACAAGTCACCGGTGAAGATTTAGACTATCGAATACAACTGAGTTATGCGTTATAGAATTCTCTTAATTATTTTATTCTTATCTGCTCTTTCAGGGCAATCTCTGTTCAACCGCTGGGCGGGGTCTGACCCATTTATGGGTTCACCGAGATCTACTGCTATGGGGAACACACATCTATTAAATTCTACAGGTAGTAGTAATGTACGCTTTAATCCTGCAAATTTAGGAGATATGAAAACGAAAAGGGGATTTGATTTCCAGCTAAACCGGTCATCAGTTTTCGAAAGATGGAGCATGCCTGTTAGGGATAGTTTTGGGGAATTTCTCACCCATGCTGATTATGTGGCAAATGAATTCAGCTTTTATGGGACTAGTCTAGGTTTATTTGGATCTACCGAACTTTCAGGAATTGGAATAGCTAGTATTGGACTACATTATGGACCACTTACCCATTTCAACTATCAATATTCTGAAGAAGTCCGGGGGAGTTACAGCATTGAAGATGGTGAATATGCTGGTAAAGACCCCATTGTGGGATATCAAAATCTCAGTACCGATGGCCTCTCAATGCTGACTTCAATTGGAGGTGGATTAAAATTAGGAATGCTAAGTGGTATTGAAATTTCTGTAGGTGGTGCCATTAATTTAATTCAATCTGATAATTTAACAGACCGAGTAGAAGTAGATACTCTGTATTCTGATGTTACTAATCTAACCACTCTCCCGGATTTTAATGCACCAACTGAATTGCCAACAGCAAATTTTATGACTTTCAGTACAAACCTGAAGCTGAATTCAAATATTAATCTGGGTATCTCTTGGGAAAATGATGCAAATATCACTTCCAGTCAATATAACTGGGAAATTGATTCAACCAATGGATTATTCCAATATTGGGATGATACCAGTTTTGTAGTAAGTGGATTGAATTATTTAAAACCGGAAATTAAAAGTCTCGCATTGTCCTTTATTTCTGATCTTGGCAATATGATGTCCATTGATTTTGAGATTAACCAAATTTCTTATAATGAACACCATAACTTTCAGGACTATAAACAATTTAAGTTTGGGTTTGAATACCTCACACAATTGGGTACACCTGTTCGTGGAGGTTTGGTCTATAGAACCGCATTTATTCCCGCTATGAAACCTGTTTCCACGTTTACTTTTGGTTCGGGAAAATCTATCGGAAATCTTATGTTTGACTTTGCAGGTACTTATTGCTTTCAGTCATTCAGCTATCCAGACTTATTCACCGTTGAAAATGATATACGTTCTGATTATGATCTGGTCCGCGATTCTCAATTTAATTTGCAAATGGGCATTATTTACCAATTCTAATGTACCGATATATAATCAGCCTGACATTATTGACTTCGATTTATGCTGAACCAATTAAAATCAACCTTATTACTACCAATGATATTCATGGTGTAATTGGTGAGCAAAAGGCAAATTTTATGAATCCTCAATATCCTCCCACCATTATTGGAGGTGCTGCATTTGCAAAGTATATGGATGACTTGCGGGTTGAAATTCAAACCACTGGAGAAGGGATTTTGGTATTGGATGGAGGAAATTTTTTTCAGGGGAGTTCGCTGGGAATGGCTAATAATGGAAAGACAATGATTGAATGGATGAACCGGATTGGCTATGAAGGTATGGTTCCTGGTATTTATGATTTCATCAGCGGTGCTAAAAACCTGAATGAGCTGTCTAAGTTGGCAACCTTTCCTTTTTTATTTTCTAATTTAAGTTGTAGTAGTTGTCCTCTTGTCAATTCTAATATTATTCCTTATTACATTCGTGAAATTTCAGGGATAAAAGTGGGTGTTCTTGGAGTAGTAAATTCTCTATTAGCTGAAATGACATTGACAGAAAATTTATCTGGTACTGGTGCAGACAAAGAAATTTTAGCTGCTAGAAAATGGATACCTGAAATGAAAGCAGAAGGAGCCGAATTAATTATCCTTCTTACAAGTTCAGGAGTACCCTGGAATCGTGAAGACGAATATGAAGAATTCCGTTCAGATATTATAAATGGAACAATTGATGAGGATGCATCCTTAAATGCACTCCAATTGGCATATTATTTAGAAGATGTAGATTTTGTTGTCGCAGGAGGTAATTCAAAAGGCTACTGGCTCCCCTGGTATGATCCACATAGTCATACATATGTTATGCAAGGTTATGGTGGCGGTACAGAATTTTCCCATATTAAACTGCTGATTGATGAAAATTCTCATTTGTTTATGGGCTACGAAACTATCGTTGATGGCAAAGCCAGCCAAACCTTGTTAGCCGATGATTTTCAATCTAACCGAGAAGACGCAAAATGGATTGAAAATGAAATTGAAGATGCTCAATATTTATATTATTCAGAATCAATTTCAAAATCCAGTAAGACTCAATTGCCACAGTCTTTAAATAATAATGATTGGGATTTCCCCAATTTAAATAAAAATGATTCCATTGAAATTATCACATGGAACTGTGAATTTTTTCCCAATGCCAACGACTCCACAATTCTTGCTCTGGCGGAAGCTGTATTAGATTTAAACGCAGATATCATCGCCTTCCAAGAACTTCGTAAAACCGGCTGGTTTAGTAAATTAATGGCTTATCTACCTGAATATGATTTCATTGTTTCAAAGCAGGCTTCTTTTATGGATTTGGCAATCATTTATAAAAATAATATGTTTGAACTGGTGCGTCAAATCGAACCCTTTGCTGATAATGATTATAATTTCGCTGGTCGTCCACCTTTGCAGGCTGACCTAATTTATTATCAAGATGGATATGAAATTACCCTGACTATTATCAATATTCATATGAAATGCTGTGATTCAGGACTTCGTCGTCGTCAAAAAGCAGCTCAGATGCTATACGAATATCTTGACAAAAAATATGAACAGCAACCAAATATTTTAGTTTTAGGAGACTGGAATGATGATACCAAGGATGATCCCGGTGAACATTGTTTTGATCCTTTTTTTCAAGATCCCCGCTTTTATTTTACTACACATGATATATCATTTGACATCAAACAGGCATCTTACCCGAAAGAACCATATGTTAGTTTTCTGGATCATATAATGGTATCAAAAGATTTATTACCTCAACAATCCTATTATGAAGTGCAGACAATTCTCATGGGAAATTTCATGGGTGGATATGAAGTATATGAAACATATATTTCTGATCATCGTCCAGTCATGCTATCTTTTCTGTTACAAAGTAATACAGAATAGATCACAAATTAGTTTCCTCGATTTCGGTAAATTTCATCAAACACATTAATTATGATATGAATTTGATATAAAATGAAATATTTGATGATAATATTATTTCTCACCCCTATATCTTGGGTATATATGCAAGAGTGTCCTCCTTCCGATACTTTATCGGTTAGCCCTATTCAGGATTTGTGGAACATACCCATGGAAAACCAGTGGAATAGAATTGAAGTGATGACTTGGAATATCAAACAATTTCCCATATCAAACAATACAATTGAATATGTTAATGAAATTATTGCAGATATATTACCTGATATCATTGCATTTCAAGAGATAAATGATGGTTCTGCATTTAATATTCTTGCAAATAGTATCCCTGCGTATGAATTCATTTCTTCAGGAAGTGGCCTGGCATTTGCAACCCGATCCGATGTCATAGAAATTGTAAATTGGACAACATTATTTTCAGGAGCAGGATATGAATTTGCATGGAGATATCCCCTATTAGTAGAACTAAACTGGCTTTGCGGAACTAATGCCGAATCTCTTAAAATAATCAATATACACCTAAAATCTGGTAGCACCAATGATGACTTTGAGCGCAGATATGCATCCTGTGAATATCTATCTGACTATGTCAATGATAATCTAGAGGACAACATTATTATTTTGGGTGACTATAATGACGAAATTACAAATTCACAAAATAATAATTCCCTATGGCCGCTAGTTTCTGATGATTTTGTGGAATTTGCTACAGAACCCATTGCAAATATTGATTATTATGCCAGTTATCCTAGCTGGCCCAGTTTTATTGATCATATTGCTTTATCTACTTCTTTATTTGATGAATTGAATATGGGTAATATCAAAACAATTCGAATTGATGATTATACAGGATATAGTAATTTCCAGAACAATATTTCAGATCATAGACCGGTTCTGTGGTCGTTCCCAGTAACAGAGATAGCCTTGAGTGAAGGTTTGGTGATTAATGAAATTATGCGAAATCCCTCAATAGTTTCAGATGCAGCAGGTGAATGGATAGAAATAACTAATATTTCTAGTAATGATATCAGTCTCAATGGACTGATTATCCGTGATAATGATGATGAAGAGCATGTTATTTCAGATAATAGCCTGATTGTGGTTCCTGGTGGTTTTATAGTTTTGGGAGCAAATAACGATCCATCTCTTAATGGCGAAGTTACTATAGATTATACATATAATGACTTTACCCTATCAAATTTATGGGATGAAGTAATTATTGAGCATCCATCTGGTGTAATTTTAGACGAAGTACATTATGATAATGGTGCAACTTTTCCAGATGAAAACGGCAAATCCATGATGCTATTAAATCCAACCCTAGATAATAATTTTGGAGAAAACTGGACTGATGCAGATATTATCTTTGGTTCAGGTGATTATGGTACTCCTGGCAGTAATAACTTCCCAGACGCATGTGGAGATTCACCTGGTGATATGAATGGTGATGGCATTTATAATGTCCTCGATGTCATCTCACTTATCAATTGTGTGTTGGCTAATAATTGTCAAGAAAATGAATGTAATGGAGATTTAAACAACGATGGCACATATAATGTCCTTGACGTCATTTCTCTTGTAAATTGTGTTCTAGTAGAAACTTGTGGTGACTAATTACTTATCTTAATTTTCAATAACATCTAATCCAAACTTATCTTGTAGTTCCAATAAATTGTTAATACTACATATTGTAGTTTTACTTTTCTAACAATTACAACTTCATATTAAAAATCACCACCAAGCAGATTATTTGATTGTGATCTAAAATTATTTAAGCACAATATATGGGGGCTCTATTCCAATATATTGCAATATAAATAATAAAATATCACTTTTATATTCTTTATTATCAATTACTTAATATTTATTTTAAACTATTTACTTAAAGTATAACATTAATTCCTTGCATTTAATTTTTCATTGATATTAAAATTAAAAAGTAAGCAAAACCACTTAGGTTGCATGCTATAAAAAATGAATTCTTAATTTGAGGTTTGATATGAAAAAAATGATAAGAATAATTGGAATGCTATTTACCATTGTGAAAGTTTCAGCTTCTACAGTGACCTTAGATCAAGATCCTTATTTGTCTGATAATATAGTTGCTTCTGTACAAGAAATTTCAATCAGTAAATTATTGGACTTTAAGAAAATTTCGGCTGCCATACATGATGATTTTGATAGAGCACGTTTTTATTACATTATTGCTTATGAAATAGATATCAGGCTAAAGGAACTTGATAATAAGTTTTATAATCATGAAAAAAAATACCATAAAATTATAATTAGATATGAAAATGAACTAGATATAACTCCCTATCATTATACAGATGATCGACCAAGATTTGACTACACCTACCAATCAACTGAAATTAATGATGAAACTATTTCAAACGAGATTCACCGTATCCAGGCAGATCTTGCACGTACACAATTTATTCATGTTTATAAATATTATCGAAAACGATTAGATAATTATAAAAATTACCTTAGCACATTAAGGGAACTATATGCCTGTAAAGTACAAGAGAATAAAGATAATAAAGTTGAATTTTATTCTAATTTTCCACAAATGTACCAAGGTATAAAATTATTTCATGACGCTATGGATGATGCTGGGAAAATGCACGTGCAACGGGATGTATTAGGCAATGTACTCTATATCGACTGGAATGAAGAAGGTGAAAAAGAAAATATGCGACGGCGTAATTTTGAATATTATAATGATGGCACCTTAGAAAAATTGACCGATCAAATTGGTGGCAATATTGTATTTGAGACTTGGTTTGGTGAAAATGATATTGCCGAAAATTTTATAAACTATATTTTCTCATCTGGTTTTATTCCGAGAGATTATAGTTATTATACTGAAGTATATTATACTGATGGTAAACCAAGTGCATATAAATTATCTACTATGGATGATCATGTTATTGGTACGATTTATCGCGAATATGATGAAAAGGATCATTTAATAAAAGAAGCCTGGTGTAAGGGAGAAACTAGTAAATTACTTAGAGAATTTTCAAGTATATTTAATCCATCATCTGGTGGATATAAGTTAATAGAAAGAGACCGAAATGGCGATATTGTCAGTCAGGAAATTATTTTAAGCATCAATGATTAATTTATTATAGAATAACCACAGAATGAGTAAATATTTATTAAGATCTTTATTACTTCTTCTAATTTCATACAATTCAGTTTGGGCACAGATTGATCAGCCCTATCCTCCCCTTAATCTCGTAAGCATACCTACCGCTGGAACTCTCCCACGAGGTTCTTTTACTTTTGAATCTCTAGTAATAAAAAATGGAGGCATTGTTTCCAGGCTATCTGTTGGATTTACTGATAATTTTAGTTTTGGTGTCTCATATGGTTTGCAAAACTTAATTGGGGATAACAAACCATCTATAAATAAAACAACTCCAGAAGTACAGATAAAATATCGTGTCTTTGATGAATCTGAAAAAATGCCTGCAATTGTCTACGGATTGGATACTCAAGGTAGAGGATTATACCATTCTATAGATACAATATCAAGAAGAGGCCAGGATAGCATACGCACATTGAACAGATATGATCAGAAATCTTGGGGAATGTATATGGTTATGAGCAAGAATTGGAATTTACTTGGAAACCTTGGACTGCATGTGGGTGTAAACAAAAGCTTATCTGAAAATGATGATGGAGATAAAGACTTCAATATATTTTTGGGAGTTGATAAGGAACTGAACAGGTCCTTCTCTATGCTTATAGAATATAATGCAGCTTTAAATGACAATCTAGCTGATGATGACTTTGATGACCTTAATGATATCACATTTGGAAGAGGCAAGGGTTACCTGAATGCTGGGGTTAGATGGGCAATCAGTCAAAACCTGATGCTGGAAATTAATTTTAATGATATTAATCAAAATACAGAGGCAGAATATACTAATCGGGAAATAAAAATCATGTATTCTGAATCATTCTAATAAATGAAAGTTCAAATGCTTATTAGATTGTTCTTAATTTTTTTCTGTTTATCAATGATGATTGCATCCGCAAAAGCAGGCATGAAAGAAGGTATTGACTACTATAATAAAAGACATGAAGGGGCAAATGGAGAATTAGCGTCTGCTTTCAATATTAGTAACGCAATTGAACATTTTTCAAGAGCTATTAAAATATCTGAGACTAAAAAGGAGGCGGCTCTTTATCTATTAAAATCTTATTATTATAAAGCAGAATTTGCCATCCAGGATGAAGAAGAACAAAAAAGGATATTTAATGAAGGTAAAGCTTTGGGCGAAAAATATATAAAGGACTATCCTGATTCTGTAGAATATCGCTATTGGTATCTTGTTAATCTAGGAAGTTGGGCTCAGGTTTATGGTATTTTGACAGCTGCCAGAGAAGGTGTAGCAGATCAAATGAAGATACATTCTGAAACTATTATAGAATTGGATCCAGAATATGAAGATGGCGGTGGATATTTTATGTTGGGAGCAGTGCATTATAAATCACCCTACATCCCCTTCCTTCTATCCTGGCCAGATAATGATGATGCCATTAAATTCCTCCAATTAGCACATGATACAGGTGAAGCAACTCTTAATCAGAAAAATTACCTTGCGCAGGCAATCTTTAAAGAGGGGCAAACTGAAATGGCAAAAAGATTATTGAATGAAGTCATTAATGCCGTACCCAATCCAGATGATCTGGTAGAAGAATTGGATGATATTAAAGAAGCTTATCAATTATTAGAAGATTTGTATTAATTATCCTCCTTGATTGAGCTAAACCAGTTTGTTCGACAATCAGCAGATCAACTAGGCTTTTCAAAAATCGGTATTGCTCCTGCAATATTCTATCCCCCTTCGGAACATAAACTATTTAGTTGGCTAAATAAAAACTACCATGGTACTATGCATTGGATGAAAAATAGATCTTCTGAAAGAAGTAATATTTTCAATTATTACCCAGATGCAAAATCGATCATTGCAGTTGGACTCAACTATTTTACAGGGGCTGCATCCAACCAGAAAGATATTGGAAAAATTTCTAATTATGCATGGGGAGATGATTATCATAACATTATAAAACCCCGTTTATATAAACTATTAAACCAAATTAAAAACGTGAATTCAGATATAGATGGAATTGTTTGCGTGGATACTTCGCCTATCATGGAAAAAGATTGGGCACAAAAAGCTGGATTGGGATGGATAGGTAAACATACCAATCTTATCACTCAGGATTTTGGATCATGGATTTTTCTTGGTGAACTGATATTAAATATTGAGTTACAATATGATTCCCCATTTATCGAAGATTTATGTGGAACTTGTACGGCTTGTTTAGATGCATGCCCTACAAATGCTTTTCCTGAACCTTATGTATTAGACGCATCTAAATGCATATCTTATTTAACAATAGAACATAGAGGTAATCTTCCTTTAGAAATGGAGAATCAGTTATCTAGTTGGATTTATGGTTGCGATATTTGTCAAGAGGTTTGCCCATGGAATCTAAAGTTTTCTCAAATTAGTGCAGAAGAATGTTTTAAGCCTAGGAAAGATTTGCAAAATCGAAGTATTGATGATTGGCGAAAGTTATCAGAAGATGAATTCAGGAAATTATTTAAAGGAAGTGCGATAAAGCGTACAAAATATAGTGGACTAAAAAGAAATATTAATCACAATATTCTATAGAGAACCCTTTAGGTAAACAAATAGGTCCTTCATAGTCAACACACGGAATAAGTGATATATTTGATTGCCACTCACATACCGATTTAGTAATAACACTATTTTCACAATCCAATTGATCATGGATGGTACAATCGATAATTTGAAAATATATTTTTTCTGATGTCATGGACCCAAAAGATCCTAAAACAGGACTATTATTGAGATCACGTAAATTAGTTCTCGCTACATCATCTAAAAATAATTGATCATTAAAATAATATTTTTCATAACTATCTGAAAAAGTAAATATTTCATAATAATAGGTGTCAACATCTGGGAAATCATCAGCAGAGTCTATGAAATATTCGCCTTCATCCCACTGGTTATTTTGATTTACATCAGAATAGAGTTCTTCATCATCCCATATCCCGTTTCCTTGGCCATCATAAAATTCACTAACTACAGCTTCTATCATAACTGATACACTATCTACAATATTAAACATATCTGTACCCACTGTAGGATGCCCATGATAGTAAACATATTCATCATCTTCACTATTATACATATATTGCACAGCCTGATATGCTAAGGTAGGAAGAATACTTGCATAATTTAGATTACTTCCAAATGAATATCTACCAAAATATAATAAGGAGTCTGAGCTATAATCAGATATTGAACTCTGTGATAGCAAACAATCATAATCAGTGCACTCAATTATATCTAGTGAATCTTCAGGCAAAAAGAAAACAACGGGACGAGATAGTTTAATTGGACCTTTTGATTGAATAATAGAAAATCCTGATGATGCACAATCAGCAATAAAAAAATATTTAGATGAATAATCTACCCAGAACTCTTTATCACAATCAGATGTTGGTACATAGGCTCCATAATTTATGATTGCAATATTATCAAAAATAGGACTAGATTGGTCTTCTGTATATATTTCGTTAAAAAAATGTCCTCCATTATCATTAAACTCTAACACACACTGTTCTTCAAAACCATTTTGATCCTTCTTTATAATAGATACCTCACAAGATTTATTATGTACCGAGGGCAATATCTCAGAATATCCATCTACATTTGGTTCATTACAATCTGGGACTCCATTATTTTCAGTTCCATCTTCATCTGGTGGTACATCTCCAAAATCTTTATAATCGCCATCTGAGTTATTATCAGTTGCAGCAACAGCATCAGAGCCTATATCATGAATAAATGGATCCCAATCTCCACAGTCTGCATTTAATTCTCCTTCATCCCCATGCCAAATTGCATCCTCAATAGATTCACATGAATCTTTGGGTATACTACCATAATCATTATCCCTGCAATCATACAACTGCACATCATTTATTAAAAATGACTTATCAATTCTAACTAATGCAGTTGAATCATGAGGAAGAATAAGAGCTTCAATTCTAAGCTCTGATTCATAACCAGAATAATTAAATGAAAATTCTGAAATATCTAATTCCTTTCTGCATGATAGTAATATAATTAATGATAAGATATATAATCTTTTCATTATATTTTAAATCCCCAACCAAAAGTTAATATAATAGGGAACATGCTATAAGCCTCCACTTTAGATGGAGAAGCCGTATGATCCCACAAGTATAACAGCACATTATAATTATTTGTTATATTGATTATCTGAAATTTGAGTTCACTATCAAGCCCAAATACTTTAGCTTTTCTTCCTAAACTTATATCTGTTCTAAAATAGTCTGGATATCTTGCACCATTTCTAATCCCATATACATTCCCAAAATTACTATATGGATTTTCTAAACTACCATAAGATTGAATTCCAGCCTGATGTACTTTACCAATAACTGGTGTATATGTCTGCCCAGAGCCTATTGTTGTGCTGACTCCTAATGAATATTTTTCGCTTATTTGATAACTTAATACTGAATTAAACGAATGTGGCTTATCATATTTTGCTGGATATATTTCCTTCTCAGAATCAAGGAATGAATCTGAATTTAAGTCAACCTTTCTTCTAATATTTGAAAAAGCATAACTGAACCATCCATTTAGTTTTTTCTCATTAAACCGATATAAAAATTCAACACCATAGGCCTTTGCAGTACCAGAAATAGCCAAAGTTTCTTCAATGTTTTCATAATCTGGTGCAGGGTTTAAATCATAAATGCTGGAATATGATTTATAATATGTTTCTAAAGAAACTGTATTCCCTGTACTCACCCAATATTCAGCACCTACTATTATATGAACTGCCTCTTGGGGTTTTTTACCATCTGGTATTGGTTGCCAAAAATCAACAATCCGTAATAATTCTTCTTCCTGATTAATGGTGTACAAAAATTGAGAATATTTCCCTATACTGGCTTTAATAGCAAGGTCTGACATTGGGTTATATTTTGCTCCAAGCGTTGGACTTAACAAAATATCATCATATCTATTATATTTAGATACCCTAAAACCTGAATTAAGATATAAAATTTGTAGTGGTTTAGCAGTTATATTAATAAAACTACTATATATCTTTGGTTCAGATTGTATATTAGTTACCTCCTGACCAGCAAAAGTTTCTCTATAATCAAGGCTAAGTTTTTTTATTTGCCAACCACCATCAATTGATATATTATCACTTAATACAAATTTAATATTCTGATTAAGATCAATATCTTTAACAAGATTATCTAAAAATAAATCCAAATCTGTTGATCCATCTGCCAAGGATGTAGTATTTGTATCAACACCAGATGGATTAGGATTAAAGTCGATCTCAAAATTAACATCAAAATCATAACTAGTTTTTGATAATCTTGTTGTTGCTATATAGTTGCTATTGGGAATATATCTCCAGCTGATAGTTTTTGTACTATTCCCCCAATCCCAATCAAAATCAATATTAGCTAAGCCTTCAATACCTAAAACTAAATTATCTTTACCAGAGAACTGACTATAACTTATTTGATTATTTGAATTAATTGCAGTTTTTAACTTAATATGTGTATCCCAGAAATAGTAATTAGCAGGTTCTGTTTCATCCTTAATATCATAATAAAGACTAACAAATTTATCAAAATAAGTACGCCTCCCCGAAATCATCCACGAACCATTATATAAAGCTCCTTCTGCTAGAAATTTTGATGAAAGCAAACTAATATTGCCTGAACCTTTACTGAAATCACAATATTTTTTAATTGGATTTTTACTAGATAAACGTCCATTTTTTGAATCACCTTCCCTTGCAGTTATGTTAAGTACAGATGAAAGTCTTCCTCCGTAGTTTGCAGGAAATCCTCCAGCTAAAAATTCTGAATCTGAAATCATATCTGCATTGAAAGTAGAAAAAACACCCCCAATATGGTATGGATTATAAATTTCTGTTCCATCTAGTAGTATTAAGTTTTCATCTGGACTTCCACCACGTACAATCAGCGCTGCATTAAAATCATTATTGGCACTAACACTGGGTAATAGCTGCAGCGTTCTAAATAAGTCTGCTTCAACAAAAGCAGGTGCCCGTCTAATATCTCTATTATTTATATTAATACGACTTACATCCACTTTTTTTTCAAAACGCATCCTCTCTGCCGAGACTTTCACTTCTTCTACATCAATAATTTGAGGTGCCAGCTCAATATCTAATCGTATATTCCCATCATAAATATTGATAATATTATCGGAAATGGCATAACCTATCATCATGACTTTTAAGATGTATGTTCCACTACTAATTGATGGGATAATATAATATCCATTGATATCAGACGCTGTCCCAATTTCTGTATCTTGAATTACAATATTGGCATATGGGAGTGGCTCCCCTGTATTCAGATCCTTTATTGTGCCAGATATAGTTTCAGCATAAACATATACTGATAATAATGTGGTAATATATAAATATTTCACTAGAAATTTAAAAAAGGCTCACTTTAAATTAGAGAGCCTCTTAAATATAAAAAATAAAATCCGTAATTAATTTTTACGCTTGAGGAATTATACTAACCTGCTTTTTATCCCTGCCCTTTCTTTCAAATTTTACTTTACCATCAATTAAAGCAAAGAGGGTATCATCTCCTCCTTTTCCTACATTATTTCCAGGATGTATTTTCGTTCCACGTTGACGCACTAGGATACAACCTGAACTCACAAATTGCCCATCTGCACGTTTGGCACCCAGCCGCTTTGAATGACTATCTCTACCATTTTTTGAACTCCCAACACCTTTCTTATGCGCCATAAATTATTCCTTCACTTCTTTTGGTTTTGATGTTGTCATTTTTTTGTAGCTGCTGCTTTTTTGGACGCAACTTTCTTTTTAGTCGTTGTTGTTTTTGTAGCTACTGCTTTTTTGGACGCAACTTTCTTTTTAGTCGTTGTTGTTTTTGTAGCTGCTACTTTTTTGGGCGCAACTTTCTTTTTAGTCGTTTTAGATTCAGCTTTTTTAGTTACTACTATCGGAGAAGTAACTTTACCCAATTTCCCAATCTTCAGCATACTATATTCCTGACGATGTGTATTTTTTTTCTGGTATCCTTTTCTACGCTTAAACTTAAACACAACCACTTTCCTTTCACGTCCATGAGATCCTACTTCACCATCAATTTTTATACCTTTAAGATTAGGATTGCCAACTGATTTATTTTTCCCATCATCCAGATACAGAACTTTATCAATTATGACTTTACTGCCAACTTTTCTACCAATATATGGTACTTTTATAGAGTCGCCCTCTGCAACCCTAAATTGTTTACCCGCAAATTCAATTAGTGCATACATTCTATATTTAACCTCTCCTTTAGCAAGGAAATATATTCAAATATATATAAATTAAACAAACTAAACTTCGTCCGTAACATCTTCCTGACGTTTCTTAGAATATACTATAAATTTATGAGGTGGCAATAGCGAATCTTTCTGAATTTCTATAAGCATCCAATTACTCCACATAAAACCCGATATTGCTTTAGGCTTTGTCATATATATATAGTCTGCCATTTCTGGATTTAGTGTAATCTTCAGCCTGCGATCTTTTGATTTTACCCTAAACCTTTTAAGCCAATTCTCTAAATTGGTTAATGTTGTTTCAAATGAATCAATTCTCCCTAATCCATTACATGTTGGACATTCAACACTTACCGTATGAAGAAGACTAAGGCCAACTCTTTGCCGAGTCATTTCTAAAAGACCAAAATTAGAAAACTCTGCCAATGAGACTTTAGCTTTATCTTTCATCAAATGTGAACGCAATTCATTATAAACTTTTTTCCTATTTTCCGAATCTTGGAGGTCAATAAAATCAATGACAATTAGACCTCCAATATCCCTCAGACGTAATTGTGCGGCTACCTCACGAGCCGCTTCAAGGTTTATTTTCAATGAATTTGATTCATGATCTTTCTTGCCTATAAAACGACCACTATTTACATCAATTACAACCATTGCTTCTGTTTGTTCAAGTACAAGATGAGCTCCACTTTTCATCCAAACTTTTCTTTTCAAAGATTTTTCAATCTGATCTTCTATATTGTTTTGATTGAAAATAGGTGCTTTAGATCTTAAAAGTTCCAATTTTTTCAGCTGATCTGGACTAACATCTTTGATATACGAAGATATACGTTTGTATAAATATTTATCATCTACTTGTAAACGCTCAATTTGTGGAGTAAATAAATCACGGATTACTTGATCTGAAGTTGCAAAATCTTGATATAGTAAAGTGGGTGATTTCTTCTTTTTTATTTTTTGATCTAACTCTTGCCACTTGCCCCATACCCTTTGGAAATCTGATTCTAATATTGAATCATCTTTACCCTGTGCGATAGTTCGAACAATTAGTCCAAAATTATCAGGTTTGAAGTCTTTAACAATTCTACGAAGACGTCTCTTTTCATATTTATCTAATATTTTGCGTGATACACCAATATAACTTTCATTAGGGACAAGAACCATTAGACTACCTGGGATTGATACTTCAGTAGTAACACGTGGGCCCTTCCCACTGAATGGTTCTTTTATAACTTGCACTAATATATCATCACCCTTTAGAAGATTTTTTCCATTATTAATCTTTTGCTTACCTGTGTTCTTTGATTTTGCTGTAATATCATCATCATCATCAAAGGATATATTCTTAAAACTCTCGGGGCTACTTATTTCAGAGAAAGGTAAAAAGGCATTAGATTCATATCCAATATCAATAAAGGCTGCTTGCATGCCTGGTATTACATTTTGAATTTTACCCTTGTATACATTACCTACCATGCGGTCATAGTCTGCACGTTCAATATGCAATTCCACTAACCTCTTTGATTCAGTAAGTGCTATACGAGTTCCGCCGGCAGAAACATTGATAAACATTTCTTTATCAGTTTTCATCGTTCAATTCCTACTTATTATGTTTAAGAAATAGACGAATTTACAAACGCTTTAGCAGAGGATATGTGCTTATGGTCTAGTTTAGGGACTTAAATTTTTGCTTTTATAAAATTAATACTAATAATCAGAAAAAAATATTTTAGTGTTCCTGATATTATCTTTTTTATGAAATAACTAAAACTAGGTATTACAAATAAAACACAAAACCAAAAAAACATTCCTATTGAAAGGCCTATAACAGCCTATTTCTGGTGCTCAAGTTTACAAATATATTTAGAAGCAAACCAATTGAATTCATATTAATCATTTTAATTAGATATAATTTCATTTTCTGATAATAATAACCTCATAGATGGAGTTAACCCGATAAATACAGTGCTCGCAGCCCCTGCTCCGATCAGAAGGAATAATAGATCGGGGCCTATTATTTCTAATATTAATCCCGTCAATAAAATGGAAATGGCTGTGGTCCCCATAACTATCATATATATCATTGAGAACAATCTCCCTCTGAATTCATCTGGCACTATTGTCTGTATAATCGTAGTACGAGATATAGTTATCAGAGGAATACCAATTCCATGAATAAGAAGAATTAATATTGCTGAAAAACTATCTGCTGAAAAATATAAAAAAGAATAGGTGATGCCATCTATAATAATTCCAAACAGCAATATAGGAATTGGATTATAACTTTTTGATATTTTCCAAAATATAAATGAACCAATGATCATTCCTGCTGCCATAGCGGTTTCCATTTGAGCATATACAGAAAATTCTTCATTTAATATCTCTCTAACAAATACAGGCAACCCAATAAATGCAGGTCCCATAATAAAAATGTTATTGATAAAGGTTAATAGCAGCAGAGCTCTCAATCCTTTATTTTTATGTACATATAAAAGGCCCATTTTAATTCCATCTAACTGTGAAGAAGACATTACAGCGTTTTTATTATTATATGATGTTGTAATCAAACTTATAAATAGTATTGAAAAAAGAAAACTTACTGCATCAATTGTAAATAAATGTGTAAGACCAAAAATTGATATGCCAACACCTGCAAATAATGGACCCAATAGATGAGACATCTGCCCAGATATTGATATAGCTGAATTTGCAGATGGCAATTCTTCAGAATTTACAATACAAGGGATGAGACTATCACGGGCAGGGTAAAAGAATGTTGCAAACGATGATAATAAGAATGTTACGCTCCCTATAAGAATAGGTGTTATAAAATTAAATAGAATCGAAATAGGTATTATAATAACAAGTATAGCTCGAATTATATCTGAAAATATCATGATTTTTTTTCTATCGTATCTATCAACAATGACTCCCGCAATTAATCCTAAGAATACAGCAGGGATATAGGCACTGGCTGCAACAAAGGAAGTTAGGCTCTTTGAGCCAGTTAATTCAAGCATGAGCCAGGGTAATGCAATCATATATATTGTATCACCTGCATGGGAGATTAGATGCCCCAGCCAAAGAAACATAAAATTTCTATTCTTTATTATTGTATTAGTCATGAAAGGGAAAAATTAAATAATAATGTATGGTTTTACATTATTATTTGCTCATCTTTTTTATTAATCTGTAAATTTCTGACTGATATTTTATAAATTATTTCATCAATAACTAAGGGAGATTTGTTTATGACATATATTATTGCTGATCCATGTGTTGGGACATGTGATACTGCATGCGTAGAAGTTTGTCCTGTAGATTGTATCCATGGGCCTGAAGATAAAGAAGGAGCTGGCGCAGAGGCTAAAGAACCCGGATTTGATCCAACTGGGAAGCAACTTTATATTGATCCGGAAGAATGCATCGACTGTGGAGCATGTGAACCTGAATGTCCAGTGGAAGCTATATTTGAAGAAGATGCCGTTCCTGAAGAATGGAAATCTTTTATAAAAATTAATTACGATTGGTTTGATAGAGAATTTGATGGGTAACTAGAATATTTAAACTCTGATATTTAGACGGCTGTTTGCATTACAAACAGCCGTTTATAATTTATTTAATGAAAAAACATCGAAAAGTGAACCTTAAAGACATCCAAAATATTCTGAAAGAAATTAATTACCCTGGATTTAATCGGGATATTGTTTCTTTTGGGATGGTAAAAAATATTTCTATTCATGATTCTAAAACACATATTATACTGCAAATTAATTCTGAAAATGAAAATCTACTTGGTCAACTAACAACAAATATCAAAAAAAAACTGCATGATATGGGTATAGATGATATTCAAATAGATATCCAAAAACCGGAAAACCAAACAGTAGGATCCATAGGCAATCAAAATCTTATCAGTAAGAATCGTATAGATGGTGTAAAACACATTATTGCAATTGCAAGCGGCAAGGGTGGAGTAGGCAAATCTACAATTGCTGTTAACTTAGCGGCTGCATTAGGTAAAAAATACAGAACAGGTTTATTGGATTTAGATATTTATGGTCCTAGTCTTCCTCAATTAGTGGGATTAAAGCAACATCCTGAAATAAACAAGTTTAAAAAAATGATCCCATTGGAAAAATATAATATGCGACTCATGTCGTTCGGTTTTATTAATTCCAACAATGCTCCAGCAGTTTGGAGGGGGCCAATGGTTTCTAGAATGACTCAACAATTTTTTGAAGATGTAGTATGGGGAGAGTTAGATTTTCTTGTATTAGATCTCCCCCCAGGCACAGGTGATATTCAGTTAACATTAGTCCAAAAACTGGCATTAACAGGCGCTGTTATGGTCACAACCCCACAGGAGTTGGCATTATTAGATGTAAAGAAAGGTGCAGATATGTTTGGGAAAGTGAATACTCCAATTTTAGGTGTAATAGAAAATATGACTCACTTTTTATGCCCTCATTGTAATAAAACCAGTAAAATTTTCCCTGGATTTAGCGGCGAAGGAGAAAGTAAGCGATTAGACGTCCCACTACTTGGACGAATTTCCTTAAGTTCTGAAATTGCGCTATCAGCAGACGAAGGAACTCCTTATGTAATAAAATTCCCAGAATCACCTATTACTTTAGAATATGAAAAGATCGCATCTAAAATCAAGGATCTATCTGATAAATAATTCCAGGAACTTTATATAATAATCCTGCTTTTAATAACAAATTATAATTAATACTTAATTTGAGTCCATTGTTGGTTTTTCCTTAATATTCAGGTAACTTATTAGGCTATATTCAAATCCAAATATTACAGGTAGAAAAAATAGATATTGATACCCATAATATACCCCGTCATATTGCAATAATTATGGATGGTAATGGAAGATGGGCAAATGTGCGGGGTTTACCCAGAATAGCTGGACATCGTGAAGGTGTTCGGACAGTTCGGGAAATTACTAAAATCTGTGGAAAAATTAAAGTTCAGGTTCTTACACTCTACACTTTTTCTTCAGAAAACTGGAATCGGCCTATTACTGAAGTCAGTGCTCTAATGAAATTGCTAGTAAGTTCACTTCGTAAGGAAGTCAGAGAACTGATGTTAAATAATGTACGATTTACTGTAATTGGAGATATAAGTAAATTGGCTGATAATGTTCGAAATGAACTGATTGAAGCCATGAATAAAACAAAAAATAATACTGGATTGAATTTAAACCTTGCTTTGAGTTATGGCAGTCGGGAAGAAATTATAACTGCAGTTAAGAAAATTTCTGATAAAATTATTAATAAAGAAATTAAAACTTCTCAAATAAACGATTCCCTTTTCTCTGAGATGCTATATACAAAAAATTTGCCAGACCCTGATTTACTTATCAGAACTGGTGGAGAATTTAGAATTAGCAATTTCTTATTATGGCAGATTGCATATACTGAAATACATGTAACAGAAATATATTGGCCACAATTTAGACAGGAAGAACTCTTTAAAGCAATTTATGATTATCAAAATAGAGAAAGACGTTTTGGCAAAATAAGTGAGCAACTGCAGATTAATAATGGTTAATATTTTTTTACTACTTAAGACCATAGGATGATCTATTTATTTAAAGGATTACTTTTATTATTTTTCCCTACGTTACTTTTTCCCCAAAATGATGAAATTCGCATTTTGGATATCATCGTAGAAGGGAACCAGCGCATCTCTGATACTGATTTACAAAGAAACGCCCGATTAATTAAAGGAATGAACATTCAAGGGACTGAAATTCAACAAGCAATTAAAAGACTCTGGAATCTAAATCGTTTTGGGAATATACAAATATTTATTGATGATGAAACCGAAGAAGGAATTTTCTTAAGAGTTGTTGTAGAAGAGTATCCAATACTTGGCGAGATTACATTTGCAGGAAACAAGAAAAAATCAAAGCGCTCTCTAAATGAAGAGATTGAGTTGACCACAGGACAAATTCTATCAGATTATGCTGTACATGAAGCTATAGAAAAAATTAAATCTTCATATGCTGAGAAACATTATCATTCAGTTACGGTTGATACGATATACACACTAGCTGAAAATGCATTCACTCAAGATTTAAAGTTTATTATAACTGAAGGTAAAAAAAGTAGAATTATTAATATTATTTTTGAAGGAAACAAAGCATTCCCCAATCGAAAACTTGCTAAACAATTAAAAGAAAATAAAGCCTGGAAATGGTATTTGCCATGGAGAGGATCCTGGAAAGAAGACCTTTTTCAGGATGATAAAAATCTTTTAATATCTTTTTATAAAAATAAGGGTTATAGGGATTTTTACATTATCAACGAAACAATACAAGTATCTAACAATGGAAAAGGTTATGAAATAACACTAAATATCTACGAAGGTCCTAAGTATAAAATTAATAATATAAAATGGGAAGGCAATTTTATTCATAGCGATGAAGAATTGGCTTCTATTTTGGGATTTAAGAAAGGGAACATTTTTGAAGAAGAGAACTTTCAAATGGCTATTTCTGAAAAAGTAAGCCCTCTTTATTCTAATAAAGGTTATTTCTATTTTCAAATTAATCCCATATATACACCAGTAGGCAAAGATTCCCTGGATGTGCATTTTAATATTGTTGAAAACCAAATTGTCAATGTTAGGAAAATTCACATAAAAGGAAATGAAAAAACCCATGAAAATGTAATTAGGAGAGAATTGCGGGTTTATCCAGGAGACCTTTTTAGCAGGAAAAAACTAATGGATAGTTACCGAGACATATTTATGCTCAATTTTTTTGATAATGTTGTACCAGATGTTATTCCTGTAAATGACACTGAAATTGATATTCAACTTGAGGTTTATGAAAAAAGTACTGGACAAGCCAATTTTTCCATGGGTTACAATGGTGTTTATGGATTTACAGGAGGGGGTGGATTTGAATTCCCCAATTTCAGGGGGAGAGGTCAAACGCTATCTATTAATTATCAACGTGGACTGAATGCCAATTCAAATTCAACGTCTAGTTCATATTATTCACCCAGCAACTATGGAACTCAAAATACTGCAGCATATCAGTCTTTCTCAATCAGTTTTACTGAGCCCTGGCTCTTTGACACTCCAAACCTAGTAGGAGGAAGTTATTATTTTACCGAACGAGGTCAAGGGCAGAGTAACTATTTACCTTTTGATATTCAACAACATGGTGGTTCACTGCGATGGGGACGGCGTTTCAAATGGCCTGATTATTTTTTTCGTGGATCATGGATGTTCCAAGTATCACAAAACAAATATATTGCAGATAATATATTAGATTTTGATCAGAGTTTTGATCTAGAAGGTATTGAAATTGAGGAAGAGGAAGGATATTATTCATTTTCTTCATCTGGGGTTTCATTAACTCAAGTTATTACTAGAGACAGTCGAAATCACCCTGAATTTCCAACCAGTGGTTCTCGCTCAATATGGACAAGTACTTTTTCAGGTTCTTTCCTAGGAGGTAATCAGGATTATCATAAACATATACTTGATTTTAATTGGTTTACACCGATACAAAAAAAGGTTACTATGTCTCAAATTTTTAAAATGGGTATTTTAGAGAAAATTGATCGAACAAACGGAGATCGTTCGGTTATACCACCCAGCACTCAATTTATTATGGGAGGTACAGGGATCCCCTATGGAGAAATGCTACGTGGATATACAGAAAATAGAGTGGGGCCTTTTGGTAGTACACGTGGTGGCAAGGTCATGATTAAATATTCTTTGGAATTTCGATTATCTCTTTCAGAGAACCCCACCATTTATGCCTTTTCATTCTTTGATATGGGCAATATATGGTCTGGATTTAATACTATGGATCCTTTTGATTTGAAACGCTCTGCTGGGGTTGGTGTTCGAGTTTTCATACCTATGTTAGGAATGCTTGGTTATGATATTGGATATGGATTCGATACAACAGATTATGATACTTACATTAATAATGGTACTATCGAACCCCATGGCTGGGAATATCATCTCATTTTTGGAATGCCGTTTTAACATTTTAATAAGAATAATTAATAAGGAGAAGAAACTAAAATGACAATCATGAAATATTTTATATTATTAATACTTTTACTAAGTTTTTCAACTGCTGAAGTAAAAATTGGCTATGTAGATTCAAATCAAATTATGAGTAATTTTGAAGAAGTTAGGCAGATTCAAGTTGATTTAGAAAAAGAACAACGCAAGCTTGAGAGTGAATTGAATGAATTAATTACTCAATTAGATAGTTTACAACAAGATTATGAGAGACAAAGGCTGTTGATGAGTGAAACACGCAGACAAGAAAAAGAAAATGAAATAATGAACATGAAAAAATCAGCTGAAGAGTTCCAATTGAAAAAATTTGGTCCGGAAGGAGAAATTTACAAGAAACAAAATGAACTCTTAAAACCGGTGTTAAAGAAAATAGATGATGCTATTCAAAAAGTAGGAGGTGATCAAGGATATGATTTTATACTGGATGCCATGTCTGGAGCTCTAGTATATGCTTTGGATTCACATAACCTTACTGAAGATGTAATGGATGAATTGAGCAAAGCAACAGGTTCTGTTACTGATTAGAATGTACACAATTTCACAAATAGCTGAGACCATTAAAGGAAAGATTGATGGCAATCCAGAACTTCCTATTATGGGAGTTTGTGATTTAAAAGAAAGTCGTTCTGGATATTTATCATATATTGTTTCTGAAAAGTATGATGACTTGTTTCACCAATCGAAAGCAAGAGCAATACTAGTTAGAAATAACTTTAAAATCGATCGTGGCAATAAAACACTAATATATGTTGATGATCCTGCACTCAGTATTATTGATATAATTAAATTATTTCATCCTGAAGATCCGCCATTAGAAAATATTCATTCTAGTGCTATTATTTCGCCAACAGCCAAAATAGGAAAAAATGTTCAGATCTCCCCTTATGTCGTAATAAAGGATAATGTTATTATTAGTGATGGTGTTAAAATTAACTCCGGCACTTTTATAGGCCAGGATGTAATGATAAATAATAGCTGTACAATTAATTCAAATGTGACTATTTATCATGATGTTGAAATTGGAAAACAATGTCTCATTGATTCTGGATCAGTAATCGGATCAGATGGATTTGGTCTTGTTAAACAAAATAATTCCTACCATAAAATGCCTCATATTGGTGGTATAATTATTAAAGATAATGTTTGGATTGGTGCAAACTGCTGCATAGATAGGGGAACTCTATCAAATACTTTTATTGGCAATGGTACAAAAATAGATAATCTCGTTCATATTGCACATAATGTCCAAATTGGAAAAAACTGTGTGATCGCTGCCCAAGTGGGAATTGCTGGCAGTGCAATACTGGAAGATAATGTTACTCTTGCAGGTCAAGTAGGTATTGTAGGACATCTGACCATCGGCAAAGGTTCTATGGTCGCTGCAAAATCTGCTGTATTTCAATCGTTAGAATCAAATTCTTTTGTATCAGGTATACCAGCAAGGCAACATAAAGATCGTCTTCGTCAAGATGTAATAATAAATCAGTTGCCAAATATTCTGAATAGAATACGTAATTTAGAAAAATAATTTTTATATAACTAGAGGATAATAATCTTGACTGGGACAATTAAAACAAATAACCAGACAACAATAAAAAAAGAAGCTCGGATTAGTGGCATAGGACTTCACACAGGAGTACAAACAACTGCTATTTTTAAACCGGCTCAAGAAAATTTTGGGATACGATTTAAACGATTAGACTTACACAACTGCCCAGAAATAGTTGCAGACATTGATCATGTTTTAGATATATCACGTGGAACAACCATTGGCCAAAATGATTTTCGGATTCATACTGTAGAGCATATTTTATCTGCAGTGTATGGTTTGCAGATTGATAATATTCTCATTGAATTAACAGAAAAAGAGCCCCCAGTCATGGATGGCTCTGCTTATCCATTTGTCGATGTATTACGTCAAGCAGGCTTCCAAACACTGAAAGTTCAACGGAATGAACTAGTGATTGACCAAACCATAACTTATAGTGATCCTGATAGAAAAGTTGACATTCATATTGTACCTTCAGATAAGTTCCGTATCACATTTATGACTGATTATCAAGTGCAATCTTTGGGTACTCAATATACAGCTATGTATTCACTAGAAAATGATTTTGTAGATGAATTTGCACCTGCTCGTACTTTTTGTTTATTTTCTGAAATTCTACAATTGAATGAACTTGGTCTAATCAAGGGTGGGAATTTAGATAATGCATTGGTTTTCGTTGATGAAGATTTAAATGATAATGCTATAAATGATTTAAAAAAACTATTTAATACCAATGTAAACTTTTTCAAGGATGAAAATGGAATCTTAAATGGAACAGAACTTCGCTTTATAAATGAACCCGTCAGACATAAAGTTGTAGATCTGATAGGCGATATAGCCTTACTGGGTATCCCCATTCGCGGGCATCTGATTGCTGCAAGAAGTGGACATGCAGCCAATGTAGAATTAGTTAAAAAAATTAAAAAAACATACGCTAAGAAAATTGCACTGCATAAAAAGCATCAAAGTGAGCCACAAATAACATTTGACACAGAAGCACTTATGAAAATCCTCCCTCATCGCTATCCATTCCTTTTGATTGATCGTATTATAGCTTTAGATCCGGGTAAAATTGTACAAGCAATAAAAAATGTCACAATTAATGAGCCTTGCTTTCAGGGACATTTCCCTGGCCAACCAGTTTACCCCGGTGTTTTTATATTAGAAGCCATGGCTCAAGCTGGTGGTTTTTTAGTCCTTAATAGTATTGAAAACCCAGAAAAAAAACTGATGTATTTTACAGGTATAAATAATAGCAGATTCAAAAAAACGGTCACACCTGGAGATCAGCTTCATTTTGAAGTTGCTCTGGATAAATTCCGTTTAGGAACCTGTAAAATAATAGGTACAGCCAAAGTAGATAATCAAATTGTCGCAGAAGCTGAAATGATGGCATCCGTCGTTGATAGGAGAAATTAATATAAATCAAAATATCTCACCCTCTGCACTAATTGATCCCAATGCCAAATTAGGTAAGGATGTTAAAGTAGGACCATTTGCCATCATTGAAAAAGAAGTGCAAATTGGTAGTGGGACATGTATTAATGCACATGCACATATAAAATCCTATACAACTATTGGAAATAACTGTAGAATATTTAATGGATCTGTTCTAGGAGAAATTCCTCAGGATCTTAAATTTGAGGGTGAAGAATCAGAATTGATTATTGGCAATTCAACAACCATCCGTGAATTCTGCACACTGAATCGAGGAACGAAAGATAAAGGGGAAACTATTGTAGGTAGTAACTGTTTAATAATGGCCTACGTTCATATTGCACATGATTGCTTTGTTAATGATCATAGTATTCTAGCCAATGGGGTACAATTAGGAGGACATGTTGAAATAGGAGAGCATGTTACAATTGGTGGGATGACACCTGTACATCAGTTCTGTCACATTGGCAATTACTCATTTATTGGTGGGGGGCTACGTATCGTGCAAGATGTCCCTCCATTTATTCTTGCAATGGGCGAACCCCTTAAATTCAGTGGATTGAACTCTGTTGGTCTTCGAAGGAATAATTTTTCTACAGAAACACTCAGCCTAATCAAACAAGCTTACAGTTATATTTATAATTCTGATTTAAATCGAACACAAGCAGTTTCTCAAATTAAATTGGAATTCAATGGAGTGGATGAAATTGACTGTATCCTAAATTTTATTAATAATAGTAATCGAGGATTAATTTAGAAAATATTTTTTTGAATTTACGAACTTCAATCCAAATTATTCTTTTCTCTATCTTACAAAACATACTGTTTAGTAGTTCAGATGCCGAAATAGCATCTCAATCTAGTATAATTCCGTTTCAATTATTACCCAATAGAAAACCGATGCTTCATCTAGGTGGTTCTCAAGATTCAACTGGGATACAACTCATTTCTGGAATGCAGATTCAACCCACCCCCAATCTGTTGATTGGTAGCGTGTTATCACCACGCAAAGTTGGAAACAATCTTTCCATTTATTATCATTTCCTCATTGGATACTCTCCTAAATGGAAACTTTTAAAACTTTCATCAAATATGATCCAAATTGGCATGCATCGTTACAGGTTTGTGGGCACCAATGACTCCAGATGGTTTAGCTTTTCTATAACTGAATCAGTCCATTTGGGAAGTTTAAATATGAATCTATGCTGGACAAAACTATTTACACATAAATGGGAAAGAAACACCGCATTAATTTCTACTAGAATAAAATTATTTAAGAATCTTTATTGCCAGCCTGGAGCAATGGCATACTTTACACCCAAGTTTAGTTATTCACCCTTCCTTTTATTGAGTTTAAATATATGAAAAAGATTGGAATATTAGGTTCAACAGGTTCCATTGGTACACAAACTTTGGAGGTTGTTGATGCCCTTTCAGATGAATTTCAGATAACCTACCTTACAGCTTATGACAATGCTGAAAAACTAGCGCAGCAGGCTTTAAAATACAACCCAGATGCAGTTTGTATTGTTAATGAAGAAAAGCAACCACAATTGAAAGAACTATTAAAAAATACCAATATTACAATTCTATATGGTCGAAAATCTCTATTGAAAATTGCAGCCAGAGATGATGTTGACCTTATTATGAATGGCCTAGTAGGTGCTTCAGGGATGGAGCCAACAATTGAAGCTATTAAAAATGGCGTTGATGTGGCACTTTCAAATAAAGAGTCAATGGTAATGGCAGGTGAATATATTAATGATCTATTATCAAAATTTTCATGTAAACTTTACCCGGTTGATAGTGAACATAGTGCAATCTGGCAATGCCTAAAAGGCGAAGATTCACAAGAGATCAATCGTATTATTCTCACTGGATCTGGTGGACCATTTCGAACAAAACCAAAAGAAGAATTTAGCCAAATTACACTTGAAGAAGCATTACAACACCCTAATTGGGATATGGGTAATAAAATTACAATTGACTCTGCAACTATGATGAATAAAGGTTTGGAAGTGATTGAAGCATGTTGGCTATTTGGTGTAAAATCTAATAAAGTTAAAATTGTAGTTCATCCTGAATCAATTATTCATTCCATGGTAGAATTTATTGATGGATCAGTAAAAGCTCAACTAGGTGTACCAGATATGAAAATACCTATTCAGTATGCTTTGACCTACCCCAAACATTGTCCTTCAGACTGGGAAAAACTAGATCTTACATCTATAGGAGAATTGCATTTTGAGCAGCCCGATTTAGTTAAATTCCCCTGTATTAGACTAGCCTATGAAGCATTGGAACAAGGTGGTACTACACCAGTGGTTTTGAATGTTGCAAATGATACTGCTGTGGCAGCTTTTTTAAATGGGTATATTTCATTTATTGAGATACCATCTCTTATCGAAGATGCAATTGATCAGCATGAATGGATTGCTTCCCCCGATCTTGATATAATTTTTCATATTAGTAAATGGACAAGTCAACATATTCAGGATCAAATTACAGCTCATGCATAATAATGAAATAAATATAGGACTAATTTGATGATTACCATTTTATCATTTTTTCTTGTTATTAGCGTGATCGTATTTATCCATGAGCTGGGTCATTTCCTGGCTGCAAAATCAGTGGGTGTAAGGGTGGAAAAATTTTATCTTGGTTTTAATTTTTTTGGTCTGGGCTGGAAGAGAATGTATAAAGGGACTGAATATGGAATTGGACTCTTCCCTCTGGGTGGATATGTAAAGGTAGCAGGGATTATTGACGAATCAATGGATACAGAATCCACGGGAGCACAAGATGAATTTAGATCAAAGAATATGTGGCAGAAAATCTGGATTATGTCTGCTGGAGTTATTATGAATTTTTTACTTGCCATTACTATATTTACACATCTTACTTATCATAATGGTATTAATGAACCGGATTCGAGAGCAATTGTAGGAAAGGTTTATCCTGAATACCCAGCAGAAAAACTGGGTTTAAAGGAAAATGATGAAATACTATCTATTAATGCAATTGAAGTTGCTGACTGGAATGAAATGACTAGAGAAATTCATTTGAGGCCAAATGAGGAAATACATGTTCAATGGATGCGAGATAATAAAATATTAAATGGTTCAATTATTACTACTTCAAATTCTCAATTATTGAATGATGAAATAATTGAGCAGGGTATGATAGGTATTATGCCTGTTTTATATCATAAAGATGCAACATTACTTGAAGCTATAAAAAATGGATGTAATAAAACTTTTTATTTTTTAGATCTAACTTTTAGAAGTTTAAAAGCACTAGTTAAAGGTAATGTGTCTATAAAAGAAATGGCTGGTCCAATAATGATTGCTAAGATTGCGGGCGATACTGCTTCTGCTGGTATCAATGCTCTATTGGGATTAATGGCTTTTATCAGTGTGAATCTTGGTTTTTTCAATATTTTACCAATTCCGGGATTAGATGGTGGGCATATTGTAATTGCATTTATAGAAGGAATCATTCAACGGGATTTATCCTTAAAAGTAAAAATGGGTATACAACAGGCAGGACTATTGATATTATTAATGTTATTTATTACTATTATGGTAAATGATATTCAGCGATTAATGCAATAAATAGTTAAATATGAGGAGAAATATATGAATAAAGAAAAATTTCTAAAAGCAGAATATAAGCCAGATGATAATACAAAAGGGGAACTTGAAAAGCTCCATAAAGATGGTGAATCTCTAGCTGGGGCACAATTAAAATTCGCTGATATGAAAAATGCTAAACTGGTTAATGCAGATTTATCAAATGCAGATCTGACTCGGGCAGACTTTTCAGGTGCTAGCATGTATGGAGTAAACCTTGAAGGTGCAAATCTTTTTAAAACAAATTTCGATAGCACAAACCTGAAAGCAGCAAACATGAAAGATTGTAATATGCTGGGAGCTGATTTTTCAAATACTAAGTTGAATAATGTGGATTGGGGAAAAGATAATAAAGTTATTAATGAGATTGAAGCAGAAGATGCCTTAGCTGTTGGAGATATAATTACTGCAAAAGAAAAATATCATGAAGCTGAGGATATATATCGTTCTTTGAAAATGTCCATGCAGGCCCAAACTCTTGGCGAAGATGTTGGTAAAGTATTTATTCGAGAAATGATTGTAAAAAGAAAACAAATGCCCAAATTCTCTCCTCTAAGAATATTATCAAGAATTGCCCATCTTTCTACTGGCTATGGTGAAAAAATAGGAAATATTTTTTACAGTATTCTTGCAGTTATAGTTACATGTGCTTTGCTATATGGTATCTACGGCGTTGATTATCAAGGTAGAAATCTTAGTTTTTTTGCAAATGATATTCAAGAATATGGATATTGGGCAACATTCGGTAATCTTTTCTATTTTAGCGTTGTTGTATTTTCAACTGTTGGTTTTGGTGAAATAACCCCTTTGGGATTCCTGAATAAATCAGTAATGATTGTTGAGGGTTTAATCGGTGGAATTATAATGTCCATAATCATGATTGCTATATATAAGCATCTTATGGATCGATAATTTAAATCTATTTCATTGAATAATTAAATATTAAGGGGAAATATGAAGTATCAAAATATAATGAATTTTTATTTATCAATAATATTGTGCCTAAACTATTTAAGTGCTGAATTAGACTACGTACTGGTCCCTCCAGGAGCAGACCCATCTATTTCAGCCGAAGATGGAGGTAATGGATTTGAAAATATTGCTGAATCTATAGGATACCAAACAGCAAACTTCACAGATGATGATTTAATATATTTTGGAGATCCAAAAGCGGTGAAAGGTGGAACGCTTAGAGATAAAGGCACAAGATATCCTGCAACACTAAGAACTTTTGGAAAAGAAAGTAACTATGTTGAAAATACAACAATTGAAAAACTATGTTATGAAGTCTTATTAGAAAGACATCCACTTACATTTGAACCAACCATCCCAAGACTTGCCAGCCATTGGAAAATTTCTGATGATAAGAAAAAATTCTGGTTTCGTATAAATCCTGATGCCAGATGGTCAGATGGACGCCGAGTAACAGCTGATGATGTTGTGGCAACTTGGTTTCTTCGCATGGATGAAACAATATTGGACCCTTCTCAACAAGTATATTATGGAAAATTTGAAGAACCAGTTGCAGAAAGTATGTATATATTAAGTGTAGAAGCAAAGGAAGCGCAGTGGAGAAATTTTCAAAATTTTGCTGGAATGGCAATTCTTCCTGCGCATTATGTAGATCAAGTAGACGGCTCTGAATTTATAGAGGAATATCAATTTAAACTGATGCCAGGATCAGGTCCTTATTCTATCAAAGATGAAAATATTGTCAATCAGGAAAGTTATAAACTTACAAGAAGAGAAGATTTTTGGGGGAAAGACCTTCCACAAAATCGTAATCGTTATAATTTTGGTGCCATTAATTTCTTTGTTATTAAAGGAAATGATGCTCTCGCATTTGAAAAATTTAAGAAGAATGAATTTGACTACTATGAAGTTTCCCGTTCAAGAGTATGGGTTGAGGAGTGTGTTGCTGATAAAATGAAGGCAATTGATAAAGGCTGGATGAAAAAACATCGAATTTTTTCTGATAGACCCGCAGGGACCTCTGGATATGGCTTTAATATGAGGACATTCCCGTTTAATGATATAAATATTCGTTATGCATTTAGTTATCTCTATAATAGAGAAAAAATGAACCGTGAAATGTATTATAATGAATATGAAATGATGCATTCCTGGTTTTCAGGAACCATGTATGAAAATGAAGATAATATTAAATTTCTTTATGATCCTGAAAAAGCCATTGAGCATTTAAAACTTGCAGGTTTTATCAATAAAAATGACGAAGGAATTTTAATTAATGATGCAGGACAAGCTCTTAGTTTTGAAATTTTTACTCAAAATTATCTTACATATATGATAACACCTGTTCAAAATATGTTAAAACAATATGGAATTGATATGCAGATCGTGAATATGGATGCAAACACCGAGTACAAAAATCAAAATGAACGGAATTTTACAATCAATTTACACACCTATACTGGTTCAGTGCACCCTCCCATAGAACTATGGTTTAGATCAGATCTTGCAGACTTAAATGATAATAATAATTACTTTGGTTTTAAAGATGAAAGAGTGGATCAACTAATTATAGAATACAAAACTGAATTTGATTTAAATAAAAGAATTCAAATTGGAAAAGAAATTGATAAAATTGTTGCTGAAATTCATCCTGTCTCTTATGGTATTAAAAGATTATATAGACGGTTCCTTTATTGGGATAAATTCGGATACCCTGAACATATGGTAGATCGTTTCATAGGCAATTATGAATCTATATATGAGCTGTGGTGGTTTGATCCAGAAAAGATTGACAATTTAACTAATGCAATGGAAAATGACAAGCAGTTGCCAATTCATGAAGTTGATATAAAATACTGGCCTAATTGGAATAAAAAATAATTGTTTAATTATGTAATAAGAAGATTAATCCTCATGATTCCAACTTTTTTTGGAGCAACGTTTCTTGTTTTTATTATTTTGCAGATGTCTCCGGGGGGTCCCTTAGAAAAAACAATCCAGCAAATTCAAAGGGGTGGTGCCCAAAGTGGTGAAGGCGGTGCAATTGGTGGTACTGGAATTGGGGGAGCACTCTTACCACAATCAGCTATAAGAGAGTTGGAACGATTTTATGGATTTGATAAACCTATTTGGCAACGCTATCTCATTTGGCTTGGAGTGTGGCCAAGGGAAATTAAACATAGAAAACTAACATTTGGTGTGGCTGAAATAGAGAAAAAGAAAAATATGGGAAAGAGAAGATTTGCTTATGTTAAAAAAGATGGGGCAAAACTTTTGGTCTATGACAAAGAAGATAAAATTAGCAAGATTTGGAAAGCCAAATTCGATATGGATCTTTCTGAAGAAGAAATTGCATCCTTTGATCAATTAAAAAAAAATGGCAACCTACAAGATATAAACAAATTAGATGCAACTATATTTGAAACTGAGTTTTCTGGTGTTCTTACAGGAAATTTGGGGAAATCTTATACTTATCAGCAACCAGTAATAGATGTTATGAAACCTCGTTTCAAAGTATCAATTCTACTTGGACTCACAGGTTGGATCATATCGTATCTTGTATGCATTCCTCTAGGAATAATCAAAGCATTAAATCATGGTTCTAAATTTGATCTCATCTCTAGTGCCATTGTATTTATGGCATACTCAATACCTGGATGGGCATTTGGTGGTGTGCTTCTTGTTCTTTTTGGAGGGGGTACATTTTGGGATATATTTCCTCTTGGGAGTCTTCATTCTCCACAGGACATTTGGCAAAATTTAAGTTTGTTTGAAAAAATAATGGATCAGGTCCATCATGCCATCCTGCCCATTATAGCTTGGTCAATTACAAGTTTTGCTACTCTTACAGTATTAATGAAAAATAGCCTTTTAGATAATATGTCGCAGGACTATGTCAGAACTGCATTTGCAAAAGGATTATCTGAGAGAAGAGTGATTTGGGTACATGCTGTTAGAAATTCATTAATACCAATTGCATCTGGAATTGGATACATATTAGCTACAATCATTGCAGGTTCATATTTTATAGAACTTATTTTTAATATTAATGGGTTCGGCTATATGGGGTATCAAGCAATTCTAGATAGGGACTACCCCATAACTATGGGATTTTTGGTAATTGTTGTTTTAATTAGACTACTGGCTAATCTTCTTTCCGATATAACATTGGCTGCTGTTGATCCTAGAATTAGATTTAAATAAATGTCTAATCAAATCAACATATCTGAATCTATTAATAAAAAAAGATGGAGAAAATTTAAATCTATCAAGAGAGGCTATTACTCTTTTATAATTATCATCAGTTTATATATGCTCTCTTTTTTATTACCATTATTTATCAATAGTAAAGCACTTTTAATCCAGTATGAGGGAAATTACTATTCCCCGGCATTTAATGATGCAGTGCCTGGTTTGAATGCATATTATGATGGAAACAAATTTGGTCAGGATCTACCTGGTGAAGCAAATTATCGTCAACTACAACAAGAATGGATAAATACTGAAAACTGGATTATTATGCCAATCTATCCATTTAATCCCTATGAAGATATTACCAATAATGAAAATAAAATGTATGAATCTCCATCATTAACTCACTGGTTTGGAACGGATGATACGGGAAGAGATGTGTTTGCGAGAATGTGCTATGCTTTTAATATATCTATTTCATTCGCTTTCTTGCTTACTGTTGTAAACTATATTATAGGCATTAGTATTGGTGGTACAATGGGGTATTATGGTGGGAAATTTGATCTATTCTTTCAAAGGCTTATTGAAATCTGGTCATCTTTACCCCTCCTTTTTGTTGTTATTATTATAAGCTCAATTTTAAAACCATCCTTTGCTCTATTAATTTTCATTTATACCATGGTAAATTGGATTTTCTTAACATATTATATGAGGGCTGAATTTTACAGGGAGAAATCAAAAGACTATGTGAGTGCTGCAATTTCAATGGGACAAAGCAACACCAAAATCATTTTTCGTCATATTCTACCAAATTCACTTGTACCTGTTATCACCTATTTCCCTTTTTCAGTCGTAGGAGGAATCATTATTTTAGTCAGTCTTGATTTTTTAGGATTTGGGCTTCCCCCTCCTACCCCAAGTTGGGGACAAATATTATATGTTGGGCTTGCAAATATAACCAAATGGTGGATGGTCTTTTCACCAATAATGGCTGAATTTCTTACTTTGCTCTGCATCGTTTTTATCGGAGAGGCTGTAAGGGAAGCATTTGATCCAAAAATATACTCTAGGTTACGGTAATGAAAAATAAACTGATTGAGATAGAAAGCCTAAAAACATATTTTTATACGGAAGCTGGAACTGCAAAGGCGGTTGATGGTGTCAGCTTTGATATTTTTCAGGGAGAAGTTTTAGGAATTGTAGGTGAATCAGGCTCTGGGAAATCGGTAACCTCCTTATCTATCAACAGGCTCATTCCCAACCCACCGGGTGAAATTGTTGATGGGAGAGTGCTGTTTAAGACCACTAATCTTCTTGACTTAAGTTATGATCAAATGAAAAATTATCGTGGCAAAGAGATTGCTATGATTTTTCAAGAACCTATGACATCCCTAAATCCTGTATTTAAGATTAATATTCAAATGAATGAGGTTCTCATTGAACATGAAGGCATATCATGGAGTGAAGCAAACGAACGTAGTATTGAAATGCTAGCAGCTGTTGGCATCCCTGATCCGGAAAAAAGAATGTATGATTACCCACATCAATTTTCTGGTGGGATGCGACAAAGGGCAATGATCGCCATAGCATTACTATGTAACCCTGCATTACTTATTGCTGATGAACCAACAACCGCTCTTGATGTAACTATTCAGGCTCAAATATTAGATCTGATGATGAACCTTAAAGATAATCGAGATGATGCCGCCATTCTACTTATTACTCATGACCTTGCTGTTATTGCAGAAACCTGTGATCGGGTAATAGTTATGTATGGAGGAAAAATTCAGGAAATTGCAGAAATAAATGAACTATTTGCAAATCCTGTAAACCCCTATACAAAAGCATTAATGGAGTCAATTCCTAAACTTGAATTAAAAGAAAAACGGTTAAAATCTTTAAAGGGAATGGTGCCATCCATTTTAGCAATGGGTGAAGGTTGTAAACTCTGCTCACGATTCGATCCTGCAGATTGTGCCTGTAAAGGGACAAAAGAAGAACCTGATCTAATTGAGGTTTCAAACAATCATTGGGCACGAGTTCATCCAGAGATCATATCATGAATGACATCATACTCCAGATAAAGTCTTTACATGTTGAATTTCCAGTATTTGGAGGGATTCTTCAACGAGAAATTTCACGAGTGCATGCTGTTAATAATATAAGTATAGATATATTAAACGGAAAAACAATTGGAATTGTAGGAGAGTCAGGGTCTGGTAAATCGACTTTGGGAAAAGCAATTATTAATGTATTAAGGTTAACAGCTCCTGATGTACTAATATCTGGAGATATTATACTGTATCCTGAAACACCAGATTCTATTAATGTTTTCAATCTTAGTCGTGCTGATACAAAGACATATAGATCAGATGTACAAATGATTTTTCAGGACCCTTATTCTTCTCTCAACCCAAGGATGTTGGTTGGAGATATTATTAAGGAACCTCTAGATATTAATACCTCCTTTTCTGGGATTGAAAAAAAAGAAAGGGTTTCCTGGCTTCTTAAAAAAGTCGGCCTCAATCAGGAACAAGCTAATCGATTCCCTCACGAATTTTCAGGTGGACAAAGACAGAGGATCGCCATTGCAAGAGCACTGGCAACCAAACCTAAAATTATCATTGCTGACGAACCTGTATCTGCTCTAGATGTGTCTATCCAGGCGCAGGTCATTAATTTATTGATGGATCTGCAGGAAGAATTTAATTTGACTATATTATTTATAGCTCATGATCTATCAGTAGTAAAACATATTTCAACAGAAATTGCAGTTATGTATTTGGGAGAGATAGTTGAGTATGGTAATACAGAAAGTGTTTTTTCTAATCCTCAACATAAATATACTAAAACATTATTAGAATCAATCCCTCATCCTAACCCATATGGTCGTGAAAAAAGAAAAGAACAACGACTAAAGCTTGAAAAATTTAGCATGTAAAATAATAAGCTAATTTTAATCTAAAATAAAACAGCCCTGTATACACAGGGCTGTTTTATTTTAAATTATATTCCTAGAATTTATTTCATTAGAACCATTTTTTTGGTAATTGAAAAACCCTCACCCTGAAGAGCATATATATACATTCCGGATGATACTGCAGTCCCATTGTTATCAACACCATTCCATATTATACTATGGTATCCCTTATTTAAATGACCATCTACTAATGTATTCACTATACGACCCGTCATATCATAGATATTTAAAGTAATCTCGCCAGCATCCATGATACTGAATGATAGTTCAGTTGATGGATTGAACGGGTTAGGATATGCATCATTGAGACTATAGTCATCTGGTGTAGGCATATCAATTCGGCTAAGGCCATATGTATCAAAGCCATCACCTACTACCATGTAATTCTCAAATGTTAATCTTTCTGTATATTCTATTACTTCATCATTTACAGAGTCATAGTATTTAAAGGTGAGCTCTTCGCCTTCAACATTACTG
>Ga0187827_10001246_pt1 | contig 38086 bp, 57 predicted proteins | sample ETNtaG_39_FD_167969 | JGI IMG/M metagenome (GOLD analysis project Ga0187827, IMG submission 167969) | Marine microbial and viral communities from oxygen minimum zone, Eastern Pacific Ocean - ETNP2014_SV_150_PacBio MetaG (Illumina Assembly) | ecosystem: Environmental > Aquatic > Marine > Hypoxic...
ACCCGTGATTCAGAAGAATCAACTACTAAAGTATTACTATCCCAGTTAAAATCTCCTGTGCCACCAGTTAGTGCAGTAAGAGTACCTACTGAAGTAAGTGAACTTGCAGTTACTCCACTTCCAAGTGTAGTCGCATTTAATACGGATACATTATTGATTTTGTAATCAAGACCAGTTGCAATATTGACTGCTTGGTTAAAAGTCCAGTTATCGTTTGTATTGTCCCAAAGGATTGTCTTGTCGGAAGTACCTTTTAATGTAATCCCACCACCATCCGCTGTCGCATCAGAGGGAGTATCTGTTGAGGCGAGGTCGATATTTTTATCGTCTATACTTAGTGTCGTACTCTCAATTACTGTAGTTGCACCTTCGACAGTCAACCCACCTGTGATTATTAAATTCCCATCTACCGTCCCACCTTCAAGACGTATGTTTAACCTATCATTCGCATCATCAAGTACCGTATTCAACCCCTCAGAGAGGGCATACGTATTTATTGAGGCATTGTTATAGATAACCTTGTTTAGGGCTTCTTTTGCCGTATATTTATTAATGTCAGCCATTTGTGGTATGGATATTAAAAATATATTTTGGTATTAACCTACGCATAAATTAACATATTGTATTTATTATTCATCTATTATCCATTCCAGAGCCAGTAAGTCGGATGGACTAATCTCCACTTTACTTAATGATTCTGATTTAATTTTTTCTGCCTTAATCGAAACCTTCTCAGCGAGTAGCTTATTCATTTCTTCTATGAACTTTTCAAAGTTCGGGGAGTCCTGTTTAATCTCTCCGTCTTTCCCCAGTTCTTCAATTAGCTTCTTTCTTGTCTCCTCGTATGTTTCCAATTCACCCTGTACTGATTTCAGTACCTTTGCCAATCGAAATGATGTGGCTATTGGTGTCTTTTCTTGCATGAGTTTGCCAAGTGGTTCACTACTTGCTACTATTTTTCCCAGTTCAACTTTCATCTTTATTCCCTCGTTACTTGTTATGTACTAAAATCCCAGAAATGAAATAGACATCGTTAGTTTCAACATCTATCGTCTTCACATCTAAGGGTTCTTCTATGAAATCTTTTTGGGTAATTATATCCCCATTGTATAATTCATCATCAATCTGTATGTCTTTAGCAGTCGCCCATCCCCATAGGTTGTCTCTGCGGATTAGAAATGGATGGTTATGAGTACACTTTATCCCATTAATAATATAATAATTTTCACTTGCTCGTGTTCGCATCCCAACCACACTTGCGGTGGAACTTTCTGACTCAAACTCAGTTGCACTCCACTTTATCCATGAATTACCCTCGTCTGACATACCTTCAATAGCTAAAGATTGGACTACATCACTCACTACAATATCACCGATTGCCTTCTGGGTTCCATCTGCCATATCTACCAATGTATCAAGCGATAGACAATACTCTAAACTTCTCCATTCAGAAAACGAATGAGGAGTTGCCCAAGTCATGTATGGTGCAGAATTGTATAACTCTTCCGCATTCTCTACCATTTCGGTAAGAGAGACTTGGTGACCATCGGCTCCTGGAGTATATTCTTGTACCTCATATGCCATATCCCACATTCTAATATTCGATAATGACGAAGTCATTGTCATTATTCAGCAAGCACCTTCTCAGCTTCGTCTATCTTAGCTTGCAACTCAGCCTTGCGGTCTGTTGCGTGTTGGATTTGATTATCGCAGTCTGCCATTTGTTGTTCCAACATCCGAATAGTAAAGACTTCCTCTCTACTCTCGGTAAAACTCCGAGATATTTGTTTGTCTTTATCATCACTCGTAGCTATCGCTGGAGTTGCGGATGCTTCTTGTACTGCATATGTATCAGCCATTGTTTATTCCTTTAAGTTGGTTGATTTCAGTTTTTAATTCTTTTATTGCTTCTATTAGAAGTGGGGTAATCTTGCCATAGTCAATGGTTTTATATCCGTGTCCAATAGGAGCATCTTTGATTAGTTCGGGCAGAACTTCTTCTATTTCCTGTGCAGATACACCCACTTGCATACGGTCATTTTCAAAACCTAATTCTTTTGCCTTTGCATTTTCGGTGAAGTAATACCCATTGAGTTTCATTACTTTGTCTAATGGATTTTCGATGACACCGTGAAAGTCTTTTAATCTGCTATCTGAGTAATATGCAGTTACATCGCCTGTGGTTGTAATTGATTGATTAAACGCAGTTGAACCATCTGCCTCAATTTGCAATCTCGTAGTACCATTTGTCATTAATCTAACACCAGAACTACCATGTCTATTGGCTAAAGTCAGCCATCCAGCGTCAGTAACCAATGTTATTCCGCTATTTGAATAAACACCACTCCCGCCTGTACTTGACCTCACGAGAAAATACCCAGCACCAGTATTCCCTTCATTGTGAAATGCAAATCCAGCATAACCATTTGATGGGGCTTTAAAAGTTAGGGTATAGTTTTCCCTTGCTCCACTACCCACATTTGCCCATGAAGTAGAGTATGAGGTATAATTCCCCGCATGGAGAATTTGGTTATTATTCACATGAAGGTTTGCTACCCCTGCCCTTGTGTGTAAATATTGATAGCCTGTACCATTATTGTAGAGAGCAAGTCCCATCTGTCCCCATGCCGCACCAGCGGATGTAGTTGCATACATATGAAGATTTATCAAATCGGTTTGATAACTTTCCTCATCATGTCTTGGGTCGCTAAGAATATAGAAAGCACCACTATTCCACCGCCTATATCGAGAACCTATCGTTTGTTCGCTATCAGCATCTGTTGAAAAATGACTTGCTTGGCTATGTGTATAAGCTGTATTAGCGTTTGCAGAATTACCACCAGACCAATTAATTTGCCCCGCAGTAGTATAAGTACCATCAAATAAGAAATTATGCTTTACTACATCATCTTCAGCTATGTATAAACAATGAGTGGATGAATATGATGTGTTCTTTTTGTTTATAAATATACCATATCGGTCTGTATGAAATCCCGCCATCCAATGGTCTGAATTATTATGGCTTACTACTAATGAGTGAGCCGCATGATTTGACTGAATCCCAACAAGGTTATTCCATCCTTCGAGTAGAGTACCACCACTCATAGCCCCTGTTGTTTTAATAAGAAATCTATCCCCACCAGTATGGGATGAAACAACACCGCCTGTTAATCCACCCGATATTGTAGTAGCCCCCCTAAGATTTACTGCATTATTCTCTATTCTGATTGTATCAAAATTATCATTTCCTTCATTCCCAGTACACAACCGAATCATCCTTGATGAACCTCTATTGGCTATAATCATATGACCAGCTGTGTCAATGTTCCAAGTAAAACCATTTGCAGAATATGATGCAGTTGTTGAACTGAAAGACTGACTTGCACCACCGGGGCCAAAATAACAAACATGAGTGCCGTCATTATAAAATCTTATAATACCATAATCGGAATTATTGGTATTATTGAATATAACAGGATTACTATGGTTCATGTTAATCGTTAATGTATCATCTCCTGTTCCAAGTGTTGTAGAACCTTGTACAGTCAATGCTCCTGTAACAGTCCCACCAATTAATGGGAGATAGGTGCTATGAGTATGTCCAGTTGCAGAACATCCCGCTTCAGCTAAAGACGAAGGTGTCCACTTTCCTTCATCGTAAACCAATATATCCATGCTTGATTGACCACTCTCTACATCGGATAGATTTACTCCACCAAAATCGTGGTCGTGGGAACCTATTGCCGTTATATATCCCGCCCCATTGATTAATTGGTTATTGTTGGTTATATAATTTGCGTTACTTGGAGCATGGGAAGATTGGCTATGTGTATAAGCCGTATTCCAATTAGTGACATCTGACCCTTTGAATGTTGTATAACCATTGGTAGGATGGTGTAATGCTATTGAGACATCAGAATATGCGCCGCCACCATCAAAACTATAAAATCTCAACTCATGAGTGCCATCGTCCCAGTACATCCGCAAATATTCATTACTGCCATCAATGTCCCGAATACCAAATCCACCACTCCAACCTAACGAGTCTGCAGATTGAAACCCTGTCAATGGGAGATAGGTGCTATGGGTATGAGAGTCATTAGCTACCGTTACCACACCAGACTTATCCATTGTTGCATCACCAGACATTGATTCTACAACAAACTCACCACCAGAATCCTCATCCCATATAAGAATATTCCCACTTACTGAGCCTACACTTGCATTGGATAGGCTACCAATACTCTGTCCAGAAATAGAAGTTAAATATCTTCCATCTATATCAACCGTAAAACCCGCAGAGCCTACTCCCGACCCTGTTATAACGCCTGTGCCAGTATTAAAAGATGCAGATGATATATAGCTTGCAGATGTAGGTGTACCCGCAGTCCATTTCCCAGATGCATCATTAAAAATTAAATAATCACCATCGCTTGCTGAGTCTATGTCTGTAGAAACATCATCCATTGCAGAAAAATCTAAATTTGAATGGCTATCTAATGTATGAGATGTTGGGGTTCGTGCATTGCTTAATCTGGAATCGTTACCCACACAAACGGTAGATGATGTTGTGCCGTAAGCCAGACCAGCGGTGGCTAAGTTTATACTTACTGCCCCTGTTTTATCCATTGATACATCACCAGACATAACTATAGGATTATAGCTTGAACCATCTTCATCGTATATGAGAATCTGAGAACTTGTAGTACCCGCACCCGTTATATCTGTTAGGGCAGATGAACTGGCGGTAGATGACATATAGGTACTATGTGTATGGTTCCCATATGCAACCGTAGTAGAAGATGTACCAAAATTTTTGTTAAAAGCAGTATTCTTTGTGAAGGATGGTTCAATCCCCGCTTCAGCTAAAGAATACGGTTTCCATGTACTCTCATCGTAAAATAATATATCTTCTCCAGATGCACCACCATCTACATCACTTAAATCAGATGAACTGGCAGTAGAAGACATATAAGTGCTATGCGTATGGTTTCCGTAAGCAACGGTAGTGGAAGAAGTACCAAAGTCTTTATTAAAAGCGGTGTTCTTCGTAAAGGATGGCTCTATTCCCGCCTCAGCTAAAGAGCATGGTTTCCATGTGCTTTCATCGTAAAATAATATATCTTCTCCAGATGCACCACCATCTACATCGCTTAAATCGGATGATTCAGCAGTATTAAGCATATAACCAGCACTCGTATGATTTGTGGTACAAACATCTCCAGTATTTGTACCAGATAAATTTGTTATATCCCCTGTCCCATGAGTATGCCCATATACTGATATTTGTGCTTCAGCTAAAGAGTATGGTTTCCATGTACTTTCATCGTAAAATAGTATATCTTCTCCAGATGCCCCGCCATCCACATCACTTAAATCGGATGAGGTATGAGTATGATTTCCTTGAGCAACTTGGGTTGAGCCAGTACCGATTTTAGAATTAGTTGATAAATCAGAATAAGCAGAAGTGATATAACTTCCTAAGTCAGTTATGTTTGCTTCTGTATGTGTATGGGAGTTGTTAGCAACGCTTACCGCCCCCGTCTTATCAATAGTCGCATCACCAGACATAACTATAGCGGCATAACTTGAACCATCTTCATCGTATATTAATATTTGTCCGCTTGTCGTACCCGCCCCATCAACATCTGTTAGATTAGAAGTGCTATGTGTATGACTTGATGTGGCATACCCGCTATGTGTGTGAGTTGTGAGCGAATAAGCTGAATGAGTATGGGAGTCATTGGCTATTGTAACCTCACCATCCTTGTTCATTGTTACATCACCAGACAGGAGTTGTTTGGCATAACTTGAACCATCTTCATCATATATTAATATTTGTCCGCTTGTATCACCCGCCCCATCAACATCGGATAAATTCGCGGTAGATTGCCCAGTAATAGCAGTCAAATAAGACGGGTCGGATGAAGGAACCCAAGATGGTGTTAAATCATATTCAGCAGTTGTGGGGATGTTATAATAAGTAGATCCATCGTTTGTGAATTTGAACCGATCTGTAGACTCATCCCATAAAAGATTTGTATTAGTAGATGTCCCTCGCTCAATCTCGAATCCCGCATTTTCAGATGGAGTGCCTGTTTCTTCGGCATTGAGAACTATAACAGCATCGCCGATATTGACTTGTTGGCTATCTTTTGTGATGGTTGTGCCGTGAACTGTGAGATCCTGGGCAATGAAATTTTGAGTAGAAGATCCACCAAGAGGATGATATGTAGAAGAAAGGCCGCTGATCTGGGTATCAACATAAGTTTTATTCGTAATGTGATTCGCAGATGATGGAGTAGCGGTAACCGAAGCGGAAGTTGTCCCAAACTTTACAACGCCTACTGTACCATCCCCATCATATATTAATTTTTCTGTAGATGTTAATCCACCATCAAGATGTAGTAGATTTGAGAACCCGTCTTTAATCGCGACATTAGTAAGATCTGTGGCCATGAATTATTTATACCTTTCACTTATAATTATAATAGTCTACAAAACAGAAAGGGCCGCCGAAGCGACCCTCTCTACTTTTACAATTAAAAACCCGGATTACGGATTAGTAAATGTTACGATACGATCGTCGAAGACGGTCGTGCCGCCATATAGCACCGAAGCTACGATCTCTTGTCCGAGGTGGGACAAAGATCTTGCGCTTTCCATGCTTGGCCCGGATTGGCGAGCAAAACTCACCGCTGACTTATGAAACATATACCCAGCATTCGTGCCATCGGATTCAGACGAAGAAACGGCTGATGAACTATAAACTGGAATTCCATAGATCATCCCATACGATCCCGTCACACTTGGAGCGTTGCCGCCGCCAAATTTTGAACTATCACTAAAATCGCTTATCGCAAATAGTGATCCATAGACCGTTGGGTTCACAAGTAGGGCGACATCGCCATCTTCCGGGGAAATATCCAGATTGCGCAATGTTACTATCGCGGATCTTAGATTGGCCGCAGAGATTGTATTGTCAGATGACAAGTCAATGTCGTTGCCAGATGCTCCACCGTCCAATTTGGCGACGAGGAAATCATCCTGTGCTTTTGCGAGTGCATAACCCATCCCGGAAGCTTCGCGTTCAAACAATCCGGGGATCGATTGAATTTTAGAAATATCATCCACGATCTTATATACCGCTTTGTGTTGATCAACGGTCAATGTGGACTCAGTATGGGTTGATGCGGCGGCTGTTAGGGCCGTACCCGCAGTTTTTGTTACCGCTGAATCAACAGCGTATTTGGGTATGTGGAACACATCCCCTTGGGCCTTAACAAGACCGTTTAATGAAGAGTCAACAAGGTTTTCGACAACCATCTTTCTCTCCATGTAGTTTTTAACTCCCGCTGACCAAATCTCTGGTATATAGACTGCCAACCCTAAGTCTTGATATTGTTAGACTTATGGGTATGTTATAGTAGGTTTTTTATCCTACATCTCCAAATTTCTTTAAAGTATCGGCATATCTTTTCATCTCGAAGAGATGTTGGGAACTCGTGGAAGGATTATATTCTGTTTTTAGTTTCACCTTCTATGCTCTGCCCCTGTCCCAGTTGTTAAACTGAGCCTTCGGTTCGGGTTGGCTTATCACTACCAGAAGTGACTTAGCGTTCCCGCTTAATTTCCCAATTAACATCATATAATCGCTTATATGAGCGCCACAATAATAGCGGTTGTTGGCGTTACATTTGCCATTTGTTAATTTATCCTAACTGGAAGATTAATACTTCCTGTTCACTAAGGACTGAAGATAGGTATTCCAGTTGGCCTTCCGTTCATTTTCCGGCATATCCCAAATATCCTTTTCAAACTTGACCATTGAACCCGGTTTACTGTCATCTGTCCCTACTGTTTTCTGATTATTTTTACCATAGCGAGTAACAAAGGACTTCAATTTTTTATAATCGAATCCCTCTACTAACTCTCTATCTTCTTCAGATAGCTGTGAACGAAGGTCATCCATCACTTGGCCGATAACTTCAGATTCTTTACCAACTGTTTCTTCCAGCGCCTTTATCTTATCGCCCCGGTCGTTTGCCAGTTGTTTATAGTTTTCTTGGTCAGCCAACTGCTGTTCTTTTTGTTTGTCAAGTTGCGCTTTTAACACATCTCGCTCTTCTTCCGCTCTCTGCGCCCTTGAACGAATTTTTTTATTTTCGTAGATCAAATTTCCGCTATCGGACGAGTTATCGGTTGATCCTTTGGCCGTTTGGCCAGCGCTGTCACCAGCACTTTTGGGCGTTTGCCCAGACTCGGTGAGTCCCTTGATTTCTTCAGACATTATTTATCCCTTTAATCGTTTACCAGTTCCTAAATTTTTTAACACCGGTTCTTACCAGTTCCTAAATTTTTAATGTTTTTCTGCTTTAAACTTTATATTATTTAGAAGTACTCAGTTTAACATCCACTTTCCCATGTTTGGCTACTGATCCGACCGTTTTTGAACCCGTGCGTATAGCCATAGCCAGATTTTTAGCAATCTCATTGTTAATGGTATCCCAAACATACTTGTGTATAGATAGGGGCAATGGATGACTTGGAAGTGTAATAACACGGGGATTTTTGCGTTTTGGGTTCGCATTTGCTTTAACCAAATGGGAGTCAATCGTGAATTCTATTTCTACCCCAAGTTCGTTAGCTTTTGTCACTTGTAAGCTGTTAAGGAGTGTCCCTGTGAGTGAAAGATTCGGTTTATTTGACTTATAGTGTTGCGGCCCTCTACCATTCGTATTGACTGTTCCGGCCGCTTTCCTTTTGGCATATGCCGGGGTGTACTTTGCGAATGGCTTATTAAATACATCATTCCCGCCTTTTCTAATGTGGCCACGCACCAAATCGGCTACCTTGTCACCCAAATCCCGCATAAAATTGGCTGGGAACTCACTTAAACGGCTTGGATCTACAGTAATCCCGGCTATTTTGATCGTAAATGGTCTAAAATTTTCAAATGCCACTATTTTCCCTTCTTTCGTAATAAGTTTGTAAGGTTTCAACCCTGTTCGGCCATTTCTTATGCCGTTTTAACTCGCCTACCCTATTATTTGCCTTATCTGTTTTCGCTTGGTGTTTAGAAAACTCAGTTACTGATGTCCAGCGATGCCGACAATTGAACCCCCCGCCATCAGACATCGATCCGGGGAATAAATTATCAATATCACCCAGTTCCACATTTCCGGCGGCCAACATTTCAAGGCATATGGGCCTTGTTCTCTCATCTAATGGCCCCAGATAGTGATATTTCTTGTCAGAAGGGTCAGATTCACTCATTTTAAGGGTTACCGACCGGGAATAGTTGGACAAAGAGGTGTTTATGTGGGCAACAATCTCTCTTTGGGAGTAAACACCCGATTGATATAATTCATACGCCATTTGTTTCCTTGAAGACCCCCTCAATACATGACCCATCAGTCTGCGGCGGGTTTCTTGTACAATTCCACGGCTATATGCAATAAAGCTGGCTCTTTCTGTTCTTTCAAGCGCCGATAGGAATTTGGGGTTCATTTTTCCCGTCATTTCCATACTCCCAAGCACTTTAGGGTATGCTCCCATCAATTCTTCCACAGCCGCACCCACCATAGCACCCTTAAACATCACTTGCTCCAGATTTACTTGAGACAATATCTCAATAACTTCTTCTTTCCCATATCCTTTTTTAAATAGATCTAAAACATGGTCAATTAACTGATCAATTGAGATCCCAATTGCATTTGCGTAGTTCTGCGATGCATTTAGGACAATGTCTTCAACTTTATTCACCTACTGGAGCCGCGAGTTGTGCCAATAGAGGATTTTCTTCTTCAGCTACTGGCCCAGCGGCATCATTGGCGGCTTCAGCCATTTTAGCTTCAATCCTCTCATCTGGATAATCGTTACCATAGGTTTCTTTAAACCAATCTTTCTTGGTGGCCAGACCGTTATCCCATTTAAACAGCCAATCCTCGCGGCGTTCAGTTGGACTCATATAAATATCCGGCTCAATAAAATCAACTGACATACCCTCAGAAAGAGAAACCCCCGCTTTGACTTCTAAAACACGGCGATCTACTTCATACCTATCATGCTCAAACGGCCGCCATACCATTTCCTTGGCGGCTTCCTTGTCTTCTTGGGTTGAGATCTCTTGAACCCGTAAACTTTCCCCAGATGGTGAGTTTCCTTTTTCATCATTCCATCTTAAACGAATATTATTGTTATGCATTGCTTGGGTTACCATCCATTTGGATGCTTCGATCAATTCTGTCAATGAAACATTCGGCCCCAGACTCCCCATAGTAGCAGACTCTGGCAATACAAGTATTTTATCCGGCCCAACAGAAATAAGTTCATCTGAATCAACACCCGTCACATATCTAATGCCAATTGCACCAAACCGAAGTGCTAAACTCAGTTCAGTTAAGGCTAAATCTAATTGTTGATTGGCATTGACTATATCCATAGCGCCAGTACCACCACCCCAATCCCGTAATGGCTGATAACGATGCGCCCAAGTCACCGGGATCATGTCACCGTAGGGATTCTGCATTTTGGGATTGTTATTTGGCGCATATATGCTCCCATCACGGTCAAAAGAAAAATGAAGTCCAGGTTTCCCGCCAGATCCTTCTGTCCAAACCACATAACGATGGTTTTTCGCATCTGCACGGCTGGATCCTTGGGTTTCGGTCTGATATACAACCCCAAACGGCTTATCACTTCCGGGAAGAAATAACGGTTCGTAAAAAAGCAATAAATTATGCTCAAGTTTCTTCTTATCATCATTATAAGATGTAATCAGTCCTACCGTCCCCAGTAAAAATACCATCTGTTCTAAAAGGCGCATCTTTCGCCATAGATCCCCGCTCATATCTGTATATTTTGGATCCGCATCATAATTTGGCATCTTGCGGTATACTTGACAGGCCGCCGATACAACCCTACGGGTTAATCCGCTGGTAAATATGGGAACTTGGGACAATGAATCCCCCCGGAAGTATTCTTTTATGTATTGGTCTGTGGAAGTATGCTCCCAGTAATCGAGTGCCTTCTCCCGTTCTCTATTTGCATCCAGTTCGGATTGCAAAATCGCATCCATTGCGGTGCTTTGTACAATTTCAAGTGATTGGTCTGGTATTAACATAGGTTTCCTCTAAAAGTCGAATAAAAATGCTTTCTTACGCTTAATTGGAAAGTAATTGATAAAGAAATAGCGCATTTCATCGTTCCCATGCTCGTAAAAGCCATCTTTTAGCGGTTCTTCCTTCAATATTCTCTGATCTTTCCTTTCGGGGTAACGATAGTTCTCAAAATCTTGTATATGGCCAGTACACTTGTCTGAAACGAAGAATCTGACCGTTCCATCTGCGGATTTAATAAAGTTTCTAACATGGTTCACGCCATTGACGATACTTCTGGAATGTTTATCCTTTTTAAAATTGATACGCATCCCGGCTTTAGCAAATTGCTGAATATCCGTTTCCCCACTCTGTGATTGTCTTTGTCCACCAGCCGGATCTCCCACAAAACGATCAACACCCCTAACACCATACGGCTTTGCCTTCATCATCTTAATAAGATCAGTCGTTGTCACTTCTGTTTCGTGACTGATTTCGTCAATGAGATATATGACTTCTTGTCCGTTGACGGTGTCGATCTGGTAATATCCCACGCTTGGCTGGCGATAACCGAAGTCCACACTTGCCCACAATGGTAACTCTGGGTTGTATTTGAGGTCTGACCGTACATTACTTTCTCTGGAGAAGTCACCGTAGACTTTCCCGGCATACGAGACAAACGATGCGCCGAATTCCTGTTCAAAAGTTTCTTTAGTAAGCGTTTTTTTAAGTTCTTCAATATCATCTTTAAAATAAGGCGACTCCCAAGATGGAAACTGCCAAGATTCCCACTCCTTATACGAAGTATCTTGACCTCTTTGGTATAAATCGTGAAAATGGTTACCAAACCCTTCGGGGGTACTCACAAATGCCGCCCATCCCTTACGATCTGCCAGCGTTGGTCGAAGGTACTGCTCCCAAGTCCTCTGCGGGATCTTGGATGCTTCATCTATAATCATGTAATCTAAGCCATTTTAATAAGATTGACCTTTCGGTCAACCTTCCCCTATTAATTGATCGGTATTTTCCGCTGACTTAACCCAGAGTTCAGAATTAAGTCCCGCTACCTTAACATAAAACAGTTGACCGCCAATCTGCTTCTTCGCCGCCATAGGAACCTTCATCTTGATGAATAATTCCTCTTTGACGATTCGGGTAATCTTATCTGCCAAGTCATATGTCTTGGAAACCACCCATCCGCGTGTATTGGGTGTAAGCAAATAAGGCATGACCTCATATGCTGCACAGAAACTTTTTCCAGAACGGCGGCCCATATTTAAAACACGCCACCTTTTGGTACTATCGTGAAACTTCCGCTGGTTCTCCGTTGGTTTGTATCCCAACTTCTCCCAGAGTTTCTCCTTGTTCAGTATCTTCTTCAATTAACTTTACCTCTTCCCCCTCAATTAACATCGGGTCATCAATGTACCCGACTTCCTTTAACAGATCAGTCATTGCATGATTGTGATCAACTTCCTGTTTGTCCACTTGGCCTAATATCTGTTTCCCCAGCCAAACCAACATCGTGTTTGATCCATTCATGGCCGCATCAAGCTGTTTTCTCCGTAAAGAAAACTTCATATCTTGATGGCCTTGTTCAATCTCTTCTGTGAAATACTTTCGTATCGATTCTCTCGATACACCATAAAAATTGGCAATCTCGATCTGGGTTGCCCCAAATGCGGCTAATCTGCGAACCTCATCACGGTCAATCAACTCATCGATAGTCCGCTTACCAGCGCCATTTGGTCGAACTCCCTTTTGCCATAAAGGCTTTAGGTTTTTCTGGCGTTGAGCCAGTTGGGTTGGGTTTGAATTCTTATATTGAATCTTCTGGGCCATTAAAACTCCCTATTTCTACTTATATGCTGAATAGTCTACATGGGTCTGTTAAATACCACAATATCCCTCTTCACACATGAATAATTCTTCTTGATCTTCCTGTAAATAGACAAATTCAATCGGGACTAATGTCCTATGTAAATAAAGTTTATCACCCAATCCCCTGTTTGACGAATCACGAATGACACGATCTACTTTTATGACCTTCTCCCACTCGTCTGGATAATCCCGCTTAATTTCTTTCCAATTACTATTATTGTGGAATGGGCAGAAGGTACATGATGACTTTTTAACATTGTGAAATCCATGTTTTTCAAGAAATCTTACGCCGTGACCCCTCGTAATTCTCTGTTCAATTAATGGGTACTTATAATCGATATTGTAAAGTTGTGACTCTTTCATCCGTTGGATCTCATCCAAAGATATCCCAAGCCACATTTCAGTTGGTTTCATCCGTTGATATCTCTTTAATCCATGAAGCCTTCTAACTTCTTTTACAACTACATCAATTTTATATTCTTTCGTACATTGTCTCATTACCATCCCTTGAGATTCTGTAAACGCCGGAATACTCGCCAATCTTTCACCCTTGTTATTAATTATATGATCATATAGTGACTTTCTTTTCTTAATAAGCGGGATCCCATTGTTATTTTCTCTCCATGTATTGAGAGAATCCCACAGTTCATAGGTGTCTGGTAATTCAGCGCCGGGATCAGCAAATATAGCATAGTCGGCTCGATCTATTTGACCAAGTGACGACATGAGATACATCGCAGTTGATTGTATCCCTAATCCGAGTGAAATAATCTTCATGGGTCTGATTTAGATGCTTGGCTTCTTACCCATTGCTCTGCGCCAGTAGGTCTTTGTGGATGATGGATGCAGACCTAAAATGTCTGCTATACGATAGAAAGACATCCCTCTAAGCTTCATTATAACAACATCCGATTCACGCTTGGAAAGTCGTGCGGCCCACCTTCTACCCGCATTGAAGAAGTTCTCGTACTCATCGTCGAATAACAGGCCGTTAATGAGCGCTCTGGTCTTGTTGTGGAACCCCCCAGCTAAGTCTATGGCATCAACTAATCGCTGGCCGTCCTCATCTGATAGATAATCGATATTTGACATATACCCCCGAATTTGAGGAAAAATTTATGTGCCACTCCGTGCAACCCCATACTTAGGCTCTTGGTATACCGGGATTAACATTTGTTTACATTCCATAAGTTACAATAGGGAAGGGAAGGGGGCAAGAGGGTTATTATACATAATGTTTATTATACATCATTATGGCCCCCTTCCCTTCCAGTACATTTTAGCGGGCATCCTTTAACGCTTGCAGCTTGTGAGATTTCATGTAACCCCGCCCTCTTTTCATCGAACGCGCGCAATCAATATATATCAAATTAAAAGGCTTGCAAACATACGCCGCCGCCGTTACCTTCCCATTGTTAACACTAACTAACAAAAGGGAAACACAATGAAACAAATACCAGGGATAACAAAAAAGAAAATAAATGACCTACTGACAACGGCCGCGGCTCTCACCATTTCGGCCATGACCGGATCCGGCGCTGTTTTTGGTTATGTAGTACTCACACAAGGCCCGCGCCTAAACACAACGGCGGGCAATGTAGCCGCCGCGCTGGTGGCAATTGTAGCAATGGCCGCGCTGGTGCTGGTGGCAATAGTACAAACCATGATAAACATAAATAAGAAGGGCGGCCAGTCATGACTATAAAAGAAATACGCGCCGTTGTTGGTTCTGTCCTATCTAATACCAGTAAAATGCCATGCTCCTCGTTTAATCTAAGTGCAGCGCATTGTATAACGGGCCGCAAATTGGCCAAGGTAATAGGTTCAGTATGCGAGGGCTGTTATGCTATGGATGGATTCTATAAAATGTATGGCCATATCGAACGCATGAAACCAAAAACGGCACTCATACAGGGCGCGCAATGGGTGCGCGCCATGGTGCAATTAATAACAAACCAAAACAAAGGTGACAAGGCTTATTTCCGCTGGCATGACAGCGGAGATCTCCAAAGCCTTAACCACCTCATTAAAATAGTCGAAGTTTGCAATTTAACGCCCGGCGTTAAACATTGGCTACCTACCCGCGAATATAAGATTATAAAGGATTATATAAAGGTTCATGGCATATTTCCCGGAAATCTTACCGTTCGCCTTTCCGCGCATATGGTAGACCAAGCGCCGCCGCTAATTAAAGGAACGGCGGGAAGCGCTGTAAATGATCAAGCGCCGCCGCAAGGCTTACCATGTCCAGCACCTACTCAAAATAATAAATGCATGACTTGCCGCGCGTGTTGGGATAAGGAAACGCCGCTGGTAAGTTATACAAAACATTAAACAAAGGAAAATAACAAAATGAATATAAGAACAGAAATTAAACAGCAACTTACAAAAGAAGAAAAACAGGATAAAATAGATAAGTTACACAATGGAATTAAGGCTTGTCTTAACCACATTAACCACAAAGGCGCGCGGCTCATGTTAATGGAATTTATGCGTGAGTACTTAGAATTGCATGAGTATGTAATATGGGAGCGCACTAAGTAAACAAACCAGCCCGCCCGGTGGCGGCCATGGGCCGCGCATATTTCAAGTTATGGCCGGGCGCAATAGTATTTTTAAATAATAAGGTAAACACATATGAAAAGAGCATTAACAGCACTTTTATACGAGATCTTACGCCGTGTTAACCCCGGTGTGAATCAAGTAATATTAGCTAAGCATAAAAAATAAACAAGCGCGCCGTAATAGGAGCGCTTTTTTTTGGCCTTTTATGACGGCATAACGGCGCTTTTTTTGGATTGGCCGCCGGAAATATAGCCAAAGGATAAAACGGCCGGAAACGGCAATTTAAATTTAGCCTAAAATCTGAAAAATGATTGTGGGCCAGCGGGAAAAGTACACCCGGGAAAGTGTCCCGGGTGTACACCCGCGCGCCCGTAGCCAGGCCGCTAAAATTTGATAATTTTATAGATATTATACATAATTAATTTTATGAATATTTTTCCGGGTTAAAATAATTTTTTAAAATTGAATTGAAAAATTAGTTAAAGTAAGTGTTTAAATGACCCGATTAGAGAGGGAATTTTCCCATTTTGACCATACTCCTTTATATTATATGCTGGGGGGAAAATGGTATTTTAGATCCAGAATCAAAGTTTGATTAATTTTTCTAATTTCTGACCCCCCCCTACCCTTTTTCTTCAATCAGACTTCCTATAGTGTATATAGTGTTTATATGTTCATATGAGTCGGCAAATGAACAAATGAACAGTCTGAACGGGTACGGGTTATTCATCACCGATTTTCGCCTTAATGGCCTTTCGATACTTCTTACGCGCTTTCAATTCTTTTTTCCCAATCTCGATGTGCGTATAGACTTCATCCCTTTTTTCCTGGGTAGGTATCGGATCACGATTAATAAAGTCAATGAATTGTGATAATCTCATGTTTCTATTTATCTCTTTTTTTCTGGATCCTTCGATATTCCCATCTATAGGCGTTCATCAATTTATCCAATTGAATTTCCGTAAGATCTTTAAAACGCCTTCTACCATAAAGATCGCGCTTAATATCAAGAGTGCAATCAACAGTAAGAAAGTCGCTTTGAATAATTCCCAGCTTACCCGTAAAAGTTTCAAAATCCAACAATGCGCTCTTTAGGGGGTAGTAATTCATTCATTAAGTACATATCAACAATCTGGGGGTAGGTAAACTCATCCTTATCAAACTTATCAGCATATTCCCCATATTCAAGTTTGGGGAACTTACTGAAGTATGGTTCTACGCCCGATGTAGTGAAGTTCGTACACTTGCATCCATAATTAACGATGTAGTGCCGGTTTTCTCTGGAATCAATTGATGGTATCATACCCACACCGCCGCAGAACCAACACTCCTCACTATGAGTTATACTTACGAATGTTCTATTCTGGTTTGAATACAAACGCCTCAGATCTGAGAGCGACGGGAAAAACTTTTCATTGCCAATCCATGTATCAACCACCTTCTTCAGTCTATTAGCATCTGTGGTTTTAGCCCAGTTCACATAGACTCGAATCTGGTTTTCGTTTTTGCTTCTCCCGTACGCATCCCATAATGCTTCCAAAATATCAATAATGTCCGTCATACCGTTTCAGACCTTATAGTTTCAAAAGCATTTTCATCTGATTCCGGGGCATAATTAATCCAATCCGTCTTACAGAATTTTTCTAACTTGGATACCATTTTACCCTCTTTCCTTAACCGCTTTCTTTCTTCAGCATATTCAACAGCAGTTTTGATATCGCCATGCTGATTCAGATAACTTGAGATCACATTTATGGTAGGCTGATTCATTAGCTTACCAGTTCTATTCCATCGCTCAACCTCTTTTTCGGAAACAAGAATCGAATAAATTTTCTCGATATTTTTTAGATTAAAATTCTTCAAAACACCCGATTCCCCTTGGGGGGATATAGGGGGGTTTCTTATTGCAATAGAAGTAGAAGAAGAAGAAGAAGAAGAAGAGCTATTTTTCGCCATTGGCGAATCGATGGGGTGGCTATGCGATTGCCATCGCTTTTCAGCACCCTTCTTACCCGCTTTTGATGCTGTTTCCCGGTGTTCTATCTGCTTTTGCCGTTCCTTGTAAAGTCTCTTATTGTACAACTTACCGTCAATCTCAACGAACTTATGTTTCACACCATCCCATAGTTGCTTCCATTTAGGTGTACCCCCCAAAAGATTTCTTATATAAGAAGTGTTTTTGGGTAAACCATCATTCAACCATTGGTATGATATAAGAACTATATAAGCACCTTTTTGGGCAAAATTCATTTGCATCACATCTGGATCTGCCAAAAAATCCTTGGGATACCATTGAAAACTGGGGGCATCATGCTTGTCCATTTTGGCTCCTTATTTTGTTTTCCTTTTCTAAAAATGCTTCATCTATAATAAAGTATGTTCTGCCATTATCCGGGTAGTGGCCTACCTTACATTTGCTCATATGTTTGATTACTTTTTTCCACTCAACACAATATTCTTTATCAGATTCGCAGTTCCTTACAAACATCCAAACAGGCAATATTTTAGACCAATGCTCATAGGCAACCATATCATTCATTTTGATCTTTAATTCCCCGAAATACCCCTTAACTTCAAAAAATACCGTATCATCATTGGACACTATATAATCTGGTGCAGACCTAATTTCTTCTGGTATTTTCCACCACATATCGAAATCAACCCTATCACATTTTTCGTCGAATCCATATCTGACATATTTCATTTCATGGGATTTGAAAAATTCTTCCGCACGAATTTCCGCAAGGTTAACCCGGCCATCATTCCGCTGTGCATATGTTCTGTCTTTATCGCTCATTGTTTACCCCGGACTTCTTTGGGGAATATCCCTTGCAAATACCACCAGCCGTTGCCGTTCTCCTTAAAAAGTTCAGAGCGTTCCATTATATATACAGGATCTTCCACATCTCCACGATAAGGCCATCCCATCTTCCATTGTTTCCAATCATCATTTCTCTTTTCTGGCATCCTTACGCTCCCTTCGTTTCTTAGATTTGTACTCTGCTATACTCTTACGCTTAAGAAACTTCTGTCTTTTTCTTGCTTTAGCGGCTCGGTTTGGACTCATATTGTTTCCTCTAATCTGTCCGCTACGGAAGATTTATTCTTGGCATCTTTTTTTTTTCGCGCTTTATTTTGTCCCAATCCACACCTTTTCGGGGGAAAGGGCGCTTCACATATTTCTTTTTTTTAGTCAATTTTGTAAACCACCCCGGTAAATAATTTCAAATTCAGTCCTTGGGCATGAGTCATATATTTTATGAGCAGTTATCTTGGCGACTACCGCATCATCGTTCCAGAAATGGCCGCTTAACGCATCTAATACGAACTTGATAAGGTTATCTATGTCTGGCCGCTTGCTATGGTAGGTGATGTCCGAAAGTATTTCAGCGGTCTTCTTTTTAGATGTGCTTTTTGGGATGGGCATACAAAAGTCAATGAAGATTTCCACATATCCTTTATGCTCCAGAGGTTTTATCCATCTATATTCTAATGGATCTCGCTGGAGCAGACACTTTTTAAGGAATGCAGCCTTATCATCCTTTGATGGGTCATAAGTGCGAACAAACTTACCAGTTGATGTATGGCGATGCCGCTTCTGGGGGATTGGTTTCCCCAGAATTGAAAATGAAAACTTTTTGTTGAAATTTTTGTTTATATGCATGGCTTGTGCCGCCTGTATGTGGAGAACAGGCGGCATTGGTATGTGGTAAATTATTTAGAAGGGCAATTCTCCATCATCATCGCTTTGTGCCGGGGCAGAGCGCCTACTGGGATCTGGTTTCCATGTGTCAATCTCACCATAATGGCTTTTCCCGTCTTCACCGCACTCTCTTTTCCGCTTAACATCAAATCGGACAACACCCTTTTCGTCCGCGTGTTGATATAGATCATCTAAGTTGACCGCACATTTAATAATAATCCCACCGTTATCGAATACCTTCTCTTTAAAGGTTCCCCTAACAAATAGCTTTTTTTTGTCTGTCATCTTTTATCCTTTTCGTTTATAAATTCTTCTTAATGCTTCTTGAGCGGCCCCACGGAAATCAGTATCATCTGTATATGCGTTCTTTGCATACCAATCAAGTGTCACGATCGCAATATTTAGGTCGTTATGTGCGCGAATCAACGGGGTTATTTCTTCCGGCTCTTCCGATGAGTCATACACTTCCCCTACTTTGTCGTAATCAACGGTCATTTGCCCCATTTCCCCCTATTAACTATACAGGCCATCAAACAATAGTTGGCCAGATCCAAAAAACTATCTTCCAGGGATTCATTCTTTGGCTGTTGGCCTTCAGTTAAAAGATTTAGGATTCGTTGAATCTTATCATTACCCCGGATCGCAATACCCAGCAAGGCCAAATGGTCGTTACCGTTCATGGCTATGTTATTTGGGCCGTAATCCAATTGCTTGGCTGCAAAGACCTTGAGATTACAGTTAATTAAGTTTTGCATCTCTTCCATGGTCTGGGGGTACTTTTCAGCGACTTCTTTTAATATTTTATCGCTCATTTAGTACCGTTCTTTAAGAAATCCAGATAGTCAGACATTTTAACCCGGATAGTACGATGCCCCAGTTTTCTACCCTTTAATTCCCCGGTGGCTATCCAATTCAATACTGTATTCACATGAACCATTTCATATTCAGCGATTTGTCTCGGCGTAAGCTGGGTTAAGTTTTTATTTTTCATATCATTAAAAACTTTGAGGATCTGGCGGCCGCCGCCGGGTTAGTAACTGGTGTGGCAACATTACTATGGATTGGCTCTTCGACCCTCAAGTCTTTCATATATCTTTTCCCAGAAGCATATTCACCAGCCAAGAATTGATAACGCTTTTCAGCAGATCCATTTGGGGATACTATTCCACTCATTATTAATTTCTTATAGAACCGCATAACTCCACTAATCTGAGTGAGTTTTATTTTCTGATAATTTTCTTTATTTTTCATCCCTTATCACCTTTTCTAACATTATGATCTGCTGGGCGGCCGATTCCTTTGTGAACTTGTCTCCCTTAACACCAGCAGCAATATGTTTGACGGTTTTATCGCTCACCTTTTCATCTTTACATAACTCCCGCAATCTCTTTATCTGAGATTCAGTTATCGATTTAGGCGCTGATTTCTTATATTGTTTCTTGGGGGACGGTTTCGATTGGGTTGCCTTATTATCGATGGCATCCAGATCTTTGGTATCATCCAGAAGAAATAGATTACCTAAAGCGTATTTTTTAGCATACGACGATGATGCACCGAATGACTGTCCTATATCCATGCCCTTCCTGTTTGGATCTACACCAACATATGCCACCGCACTCATCTTTTCATCTGCCCGGTCAGTAATAGTGACGGTAGTTCTGATACATACCAGATCACTAATTTCAATTAACTCTTCATCAACCTTGAGCGTGAGATCGTGTTTTTTTAAAAGAGGTTTTACCTCTTCAAGAATGTCTTCTGATGAACGGTATTTAAAATTTTGAAATTTGTTTATTTGATTTTTTGGTACTTTGAGATTTGTCTGTATATCAACCATCTTTTCGTGCAACACTATTATTTTTCCATCCTTTCCCATATCAAATCCCCCTAAACCAATTAATTATTACGACTACAGTCATAACCGTCAATATTATCGAAACGCCGTATCTCCCCATATACCAGCTAATGTGTGCGAGTATGTTTTTCATTAGTATTTTCCTTTATTGTATTAATTTTTGCATCAAAGACAATTAGCGCCATATTGAAACAGTTAATCCGTTTCTCGTAGTTGGTTTCAGCCATCCCCCTCTTAAACCAGCAAGTACCGCAAGTGTCGATGAATTGGTGGTGATTACAATCAATCATTGGGTCATCCGCTTGATATTGTCGGTTACTTTCCAGAGTATATCTTGGCCGTTATCGGTGGCCATCTTTATAACTGGGTTTTTGGAAAGTGAAATACGGGGGTATTCGTCTTTAAAAATTACAAGAAGACTGTCAATCAAATCTCCGTAATGGTCTGAGTTATAATAGACTTCGCCGCTATCTTCACGGGGTGTTTCCCACATGACCATAGCTTGGAATCGTGAGCCTTCCTTATATCTGCGGCTTTTAATCCGGCGGGATGCCGAGGATTTGGCGTACCTTTTGCTCTTCATTGTCTTGTACCTCTTTATTTACTGGCTTAATATGTGGATTAGTTTCCGTTACGCAACCTCTGCGCTCTGCAAATTTTATGATCCCTTCGATCAGATCGAGTCTATTCTGACCATCTGGGATTTTGATTATAAGTTTCTCAATTTCACTCATATTAACATCCAAGAATCCCGCTGTATTAATAACTAACCCCCGACACATCCATAAGGAAAACACATAAAAGCAAATGTGTGCCAGGGGTTATAAAAATGTTATATTTAGTTAACATATGTTAACACAAAGTATGAAAAATAAATAAAAATGAGCAAGTATTATTTTTAAAAAATACTCACTCATGGTCACTTATGCATTACCATTGACATTGGTGGGTTACCATTAGTATATTTGTTATACCATTACTGAAGAGTAATTGGGTGATCCCCAATAGGAAAACAAAAAGAGGAATAATAAAATGGACATAAATAAACAAACACTAAAACAGTTTAGAGTATCTTTTGCAAAAGCCGTTATGTCGCTTGAAGAAGAATACGAAGTTAAAGTAAACATGAGGAATATATCCTTTGGCGATGTTTCATTTACTGCAAAGGTAGAAGTTACCAACGGCGCAAATCCGGAAGAAGTGGCAAGAAATTCTTTTGAGCAAGACTTGAAAAATTACGGCACTTGGTTCCCAGAAATTACAATGGAACATTTTGAAAAAGGCTTGTCATACTATGGAAATCAAATAAAGATTGTAGGGTTCAAACCACGATCGCCGAAATATCCTATAATTTATAAACAGAATGGAAGGCGATTTAAAACATCTTACGAATCTATTAAAACGGCATTAGGCGTAAACAAACCAACCGTTATAAAGGTAAAGGCGACAAAAAAGTAAATAATGCAAAGAGGAACAAAACATAACCGTCTTGGGGCAAATTCCTCGCCTATTGCCGATCCTTCGGTCAAGGCGGTTTCATTAAAGAGGAATAAAACAATGAAAGTATTAGTTGCTTGTGAATATAGCGGAAGGGTTAGGGATGCCTTCGCTAAAAAGGGACACGATGCTTGGTCGTGTGATTTATTACCAACAGATCAACCAAATGGAAATCATCATCAAGGTGACATAAAAGATATTTTATATGATAACTGGGATTTGATTATCGCACATCCTCCGTGTACTTATTTTGCCAATAGCGGTGTAAGTTGGTTGCATCGAGATTCTTCAAGATGGGCGAAATTAGACGAAAGCGCAGAATTTTTTAATCTATTTCTTAACCATCCATGCGATAAAATTGCCATCGAAAATCCTGTACCCCATAAATACGCATTGGAAAGAATTGGCGGGAAAAAATATACACAAACCATTCAACCGTGGCAATTTGGACACGATGCAAGCAAAAGAACTTGCTTATGGTTAAAAAACCTACCATTACTTAAACCGACCAAAACAATTAAGAAGGCTCGATATTCCAATCAAACGCCAAGCGGACAAAACAATCTTGGGCCATCGGCAAAACGATGGAAAATACGATCAGAAACATACATTGGAATTGCCAACGCAATGGCAGACCAATGGGGGTAGTATTATGCACAACGCCAGATATGGATTGTTTCTGTGGCAAAGAAGCTACGACTTACGAAGGGACAATCCCACGATGTACAGGCTGTTATGAAGAGTGGGTAGAAACTGTATTGCGTGAATGGGCCTTGGATGATTTTGATTTTGATTCATGGACTCGGCCATATTGGATTTTTACGCAACAGGATGCGAAATTGCTTAAAGAGCATATCCTATCAAGCGATTGGTATAAAAAACTGAAAGAGGAGATATAATGGAATTCACTTGCATAGAATGTGAAACGCTCTACGATGATACTGATGGAGATACGGATGAGAGGATGTGTAATAAGTGTCTTGAGGAAATTACTAATCTGGAATATAGCTACACAGAGGATAGGAAAAGGGTCGCAGATCGTAGAAAAAAAGAATAAGTAACTTATTCTGAGATCTGGATGTTGGCCGAGTAGCGATCAGATGCTATTTGGCCAACGATTGGCTTCCCAGCCATTCTTACATAGTATTTATCTGAATTATCGTCCACAAATAGGAAATTTTTATCGCTTCCATCCAAATTCCCATATAAGGTATCCAATTCCCCTCTAAAAGTCGAATCGATATTAGGCATACTCAAGTCCCACTTCCGTCGAGAAACGCCCGTTTTGTGGGCATATTCAACGCCGTTTTCTGACTCGATCACTTTATTTTGGGGAATACGGTTAAATTTACCATCTAAGGCCCACATATGGGGGAAAGTCACCAATTCACCCAATATGACCTCATTTAATTCCAGATCCATTGATGAAGTGGATGATTCAACTTGAAAAACCCAGTACTGTTTTGTGGTGGCTGAAAATGAAACAATATTCCACCCGGCCGTTATTGATGTACTGGTCAATTCCGAGTAACTGGCTCCAGCGGAATCTGATGTATAAATATAAAAGGTGACATTGGAATCAGCCTTGCCGCAATAAAATGATACAAAGTCACATTGTTTAGCCGATGCCAAACTATATCGTATCCCATTTTTCTTTTCGGTGAAACTAACTGGCGCACCATCTAAATTATCATTAACACGACCGGGGCCAGTAAGGTTTGAAGTTGCAACAAATGACCATTGTGCAAGCCCAGATGCGCTAAAAGTAGCTATTTCAGATCCGAATAACCCGGTGGCCGTACCGAATGTTGTTGATCCGGCCCCAGAAGATGTTTCAATCCAACCTTGGGAAACAGTACGGCCTTTCATCCCGGCCGTATCAGCGTATATTTTAGGCAATGCCATTACGACAATTGCTGGGTCAGTTGAATACTTGTATTATATGTTTGGTAAGCTATTTGTTTTTTCTGGAGTGACTTATCGCTCATGCGAACCCAATTCCAATCAGAACCATCATAATATAAAAATTTAAAGCGTGAACCTTCAACTGCATCACGAAGGGTTGTTAAACTGGTCATCTGAGAGTCTGTTAATCGTGTCCATTCCCACTCCCATGTCTCTTTTCCATTATATCTTTTATGTGAGTATTCAACACCGCCGTATGACATTACATTAGACACTCCGAATACCTTACCGAACTTACCCCCCAGATCGTAATTGCGATCGAATGTATATTTTGTCCCCACCATTATTTCAGAACAATAACTCCATGTTAAGGCTTGATCGTTCACTATATATAAATATTGCAAGGAAGATACAGTCATATCATGGACATTCCATCCGGCTGTATTGTCAGTAGACCATGATGCGACTGCGGTTCCAATAGTGGAATCATCACTTGCGTATACAGATAAATTATTATCATCGAGTATTGTATGATAAAGAGCAATGGCATTGGGTGATGATGATGCACCCATATCAATCCTTATCGCATGATATTGCGTTCCAACCGATATAGCTGAACCAATATTTTGATCTGACACTCTCTCGACATTTGTGATTGTTGAACTTGCGGTGAATGTATCTGATGCTCCTATGCCGGATACCGACCCAGCAACAACCGCCCCGGTGTCGTACATATTTGGATCTGGATATAAGAAGTATTGTGCCATTAGTTTATCTGCCTTGCTGAAAATTTCATTGAATGAGCCATGCGGGATGTGGATGTAACCATGAACACTTTACCAGACCATGACTCCCCAAATGGTGCATATGGGTAACTGGAATCGATAGCAATTTGGTCACCCACCTCTAACTTATAGTACAAAGGGTTGACAATTTCCCCGCTGATTTTGATATATAAATCACCAATTAGACCATCGTAATAATCAAACCATCTCTGCGCCGATGAACTATCCGCATAGGCATCCAGTTTAACCTCTTTAACACCCTCTAAATCTTTTGTTATATTTAAACGATCTCTTTTTGTGTCGTTATCTCCGTTAGTTAAAGTAACTTCGTCTGCATACGCACCCCTTGCCGGGTTCTTATTCCATTGGATATGCATTTTAGTTACGATCTCATCAAACGGCACATGACTCACCTTTAAATTTTTAATATCGTCCGCAGTCAATGTTTCGCTGGCACTCGGACTTCCCGGAACCACGATGTATTGGAGATTACCATTGGATCTCATCCTTGCGATAAAACCACCCTCTTCTTGAAGCTTTTCAAGAATCTTTCTTAATGAAGTTGGTTTGTTGACCCAGAATCTAACAGGCCAATCAGTCCTTTCTGTATCGACATCTAACCCGGATGACCAATTCTCTGGGGTGGTGTATACCCCAGAATCAACCCCGTATTCTGTGAATCGATGTATCAGATCGCGATGTGCTTCGTGAATTTTAGTGACAATACCAGTAGTCCAGGATCTCGATAAGCCATCATTCCCAATATAAACTGTATCCAAATCTGCGCGTTCTTTTGCTGTTGCCTGTGGCTCGTCTGTTTCATCATTCTGGGATGTGATTTGTAAATAAATATCATATATCTTACCCGTAGCCGTCAAATCATATCCATAGCCATCATCATCGGCATCAGATATGACTTGAATGGTAATAGAATCTGGTAGTTGATCGTCATTAGATGCAGCATTACCCGTTAGAATCACTCGGCTATAATCACTCCCACTCCCATCGGGATCTGCATATCCACTCGTTGAAGTTGTCCCAGCAGATGTCTTGCTTATAATGGTCGCACCTTGGCCATAGCTATTTTCCGCAATCGAAACCGTCCCTGTTACACCGGGGACTGCACCCGCGAATGTGACATCTGCTTTGATGTATAGAATCATGGCGGTTATTTTGCCAGAGATATTGGGTAGGGTTATTTTAAGATCAGTTGAAATAGGTATGCCGCCGTCCGTGTCACTCACAGCAGTCGCGGTTGCGTAGGTTGTCTTAGATGTATCGTAACTATTTTCCGGGTCAGTCCATCCATTCAAGGCCGCAGTTCCATTTGGTCTTAGGCGATATGTTCTTATAATCTGATCACCGACACCAAGCGCATCTTTACCATCTTGGGTTGTTGTTGCGGTGTTATGAGCCAGATTGACGAACATATCGGCGTTGCTATCATAATAGTTAGCGGCGGCGCTTGATGATATTGAATTGGCGGTTAGAAAAAACAATTGATTCCCAGCAGAAGATGTAAAAGGAGCGGGGTATAAACTTATTTTAGTTGATAACCCCGTTGTGTCGTTGGCGGTAAAATCACCATAGGCAATTGGGACATATACCCCCGTTGTGGATTGGGTGGTTGGGATTTCAATATTATCCCATGGCCGCTCTGACACAATCTGGAATTGGATCTGATCACCAGACATTGAAATGTATCTTAAACGGCCATTAAACACTTGTAAACAGTCACTCAGAGATGATGCGCCATTCAGTTGCGAGTAGATCTTAAAGGGTTGGTTTAAGTAGTGTGTTGACCCGCCTGTATTTAATAATTCTGTGGATATGTCGGAGCCATTATAATTGAAATTTGGGATCGTTATAGAAAGATTGGTTGTCTTGGCGGCCGACTTCTGAAGGTCGATTGATTCGCGGATAGAAGGTTTACTTAATACAGCACCATAATAGAATACAGAACTAACCGTTGTATCGGAGAATGACAGGCCAATAAAGTTAGAGCCTGTATCGTCAGAATGAAGCTGGAACAACCAGTTCTCTTCAAACGGACTTTGGAGTGCGCTTTCATAATTACTTGGATAAGTTAACATTATGCAAGGTTCATCGTGGCCGCTTGTTTGATGGCCGGAATTACTTCATCCATAACAAATTCATTCGATAAGACATTTCCTGTGATATTTATACTAACAGGGGATGTTTGCGGCCCAGCAATATTTGGGCCTTCAAGTGGTACGACATTTACAGATTCACGGCCACTTTCCCCGACTAACATCATCTGTGGGCCGTCCGTTATAAAACTGGCTCCAGTTGCCGCTTTATTCATTTGTGACATCTGTTTTTCAATGTTTATAACATTGGCCATACCCGAAGCAATTACGCTGGCCGCCATAGCGATACCAAGAAAACCGCCCTGTTCTAACGCTTTATTTGCGCCAGCATACATATTAATAATAGCGGAAGCCTGTGCCATCTTTGCACCAACTTTCGCATTCCCGCCAGCGGCTTCATTTAAAGCGGCGAAACTACCAATCATGGCCCCTGTTGCCTTGACTTTTGCTTGTTTTATCTGCTCATCAAGTGCGACTTCTTTAAATCTTAATTTTAAGTATTTCTCTTGTTGTTCGGTCGTTACATTCGCACCCGCCAATCGAATTTCACGCTCTTGGATAGATAGTTCCATGCGGGTATCAGACAACTGTTTTTCTAATGTATTACGATTCACCAATGACGATATTTCATCATCCGTCATTGCTTTATTAAAGATATAATTTTCAGATGTAGAAAGGTTTAGAAGTTTCCGAACACCAAGTTCTTCCCTCAATAGTCTCAGTTTTTCTTTTAAACCGATTACTACTGCCGCTTCTGGGCCTTTTGTTTCAGATTCATCTGGTTTCTTATTGGATTCCTCTACAACTTTAAGCCATTCGCGCATGGCGATAGTCGCCGCATTTTTCTTTTCGGTAAAAGTGCCAACTGATTTTAAGTATGTTTCCCACCAAATACTTGAACCCGATAGTATTTTTGTCCCCTTAAATAACAGATTATTCCAATTTACTAAAATTGGAAGCGCTACTTTTCCTGTCTCTTCATTTAGGTCACTTATCTTGTTTCTTAATTGATCAAGTTTGCCGATATCTGTATCTGCGAGTGCTTGGGCAAACCCCTCAAAGTTTTTATCCAGTTCCCCAACAAGGTAACTAAATTCCTCGGTTGGCCCTTTCGATCTTGCCGATTGTAAGCCAAATTCATCAATCACAACACCAGCCCGACTCATTGCCGATGCTTGGCCTGTGAATGCTTTACCAACCATTATAGCCGCAGACTGAAGGTCTTGCCCCGTAGCGGCGGCCATATCTAAGATTCTTGGGGTTAATTCTGCAATTGCTTTTTCGTTTAGTTGGAATGTAGACAACATGGCTTGGGCTGATATAATCGCTTCATCGCCGAATGTAGTGATTTGTTGATATGCGCCCGCTAATGCAATTAAACGGTCGGCCGCACCGTCCGTAGCATCTGCTACATTTTTCATACCTCTTTGAATCTTGGCTTCGGATTCAAGCTGAACGCGATAAATATTAACCAATTTTTTAATAGCCGCTATAGTGCCACCAATTGCGAAGCTATATAAAAGCATGATGTTTCTAAGGCGGCCTACTTCGCGTTGCATACCCTTTGTAACACCGCGCATATTCTTTGCGCCTTTTGAATAATTTTTACCAGCTTTGTTAACTTTATCGGTGGCGTTCTTTAATTGATCAAGCTGTTGTTTAGCGGTAGGTGTACCTTCTACGACAATTTTAATGACTGTTTTATTTACGGGCATCGATTTGTTTCTTTGATTCTATTGCTGTCATTTCGGTATGGATAATTGAAAAGCATTGCAGACGATGTGCGCTGGTGGAATCGAGATCACGACCCGGCGGCACATTAAGTCTGGTACAGTAATAATATTCATTTATAATACTTTCAAGTTCTAAATCCCTAAAGTAAAGAGAATTGACGAAATGGAAATGATTGAAATACATCTGCTGTCCATCTGTATATTTATTCTCTTCATCTTCAGCACATATCCTTTCAAGTTCTTCCCAGATTTCTTCTTCGTTGTACTCGATTTTCTTTCTAAGAGTCGGCGACTGAGCGCGGTATGATCCTTTAGTTAGATTCGCGGGGAACTGGGATTCCGCGAATCCCATGTGGACGAACCAACAAAGTAATCTCAGCCGCCTTTCATTTTTTTTGGTGGATTCTGATAAGCAGTTTGGATATCGGACAAAACAAGATCAATTTCTTCTTGCTTTAACCCGCCTAACTGTTTTTCACTTTCTTCTTCAGACCCAAAAGCCATTATGGCTACGAGGTCAAGAAGATCCATCCAACGATCTACATCTAACTTCCCAGTATCGACATTAATGGCCTTGAGTTCGGCCCGGTGGAGTTCCCTTTGTTTACCGTAGGTAATCTCCGCAACATCGTAGTTGCCGTGTTTCGTTTCTATTTTCAATTTTATGCATCCTTTGCTATCACTTCTAACATACTGCCACTTGCACCAGACATAACTTTTGCACCCACAGTAACATACTGTGCGGCGTTTTCTGCAAACCCAACGGATGTGATCACATTATTGGCAGAGGTAAACCCAATTTTGGCATTTGAACTGTCAGATGTTGTTAATGCCACATTAGTCCCGGCTTCATATGTCTCAAATAATCCGGCACTATCAGTATCGTACTTGAATGTGGATTCCCAATTGGCACTAATCTCTGGAACTGCCCGTGAGATAATCTCCGGCTTAACTTCAGATGTGCCTACGAACCCAAGGTATTCAGTTGGATTTTCAATAGTCATGGAGAATGACTGTATCACCGGATCTGAAACACCAGCAATGGTATGCGTATCAATATCTGTCAAGTAATAGTTATTACTCGAATAAGCAGTTACAAAAGAACTGCCTGGTGCGGCAACGGTTAAGTCTGCATCATAACCCGTAACCCAACTGCCTTCTACCTTAAAACGCCCAGATTCAGTTCCCATATCAGACGATATGGTTAAGGACTGCAATACGCATCCCTTGAACTGCATACTTTTGTTAGATACTGGACTCCAGATGTAAACCGTATGCGTACCCGCATTGATTGCAAGTGCCGCGGCCCATGCTGATGAATAGGTTGCGACGGTTCCATCATCGGTTCTTTGAACATCCGTTTTCATATCGAATAGTGGGGTGTGACTCACTAATATTTTAAAGTTATCGGCATCTTCAGCAACCCCCATTACTGCACTTAACAGTTCCGGCAATGAATTATAATCTGCTGTTCCGCTAAAGGAGATCTCCCTCTTCATCAAAGTACTATTGACATACAAATCGGCTGTTTTGGCTGTACGGCCAGCGCCGGATCTAACATCGGATACGATCTCTGTATTTAGCGAAGGAGCGGATATATTATCCACATTGATAAGTTGTAAGTTCTTACCACTTGCTGGGACGAGTGCTGTGCCAATTGTTTCTTCCGGCAAGAATCCAAAACGGAATTCTGACGGAGAATAATGTGCGGCTTGACTCATTTCTTGTCTCCTTTAGTCTTTTTTTTATTTTTTACTTCTTCAAGGTATTCTTCAGCTAATGCCGGAACTTCCTCAAGTTCTACTGTTTCACCAGAGTTTAACTGGCTCCAAACCATTTCATCCAGACCACAGTAAGATCCAGTCATTGGTAATTCTTTTTTTGCTTTGTATTTCATTAGAATGTTTCTCCTACAGATACTTCTATTTCCCAAGATATTGCCGATAAATCTCCGACATCCTCATCATCCAATAAATCTGCATCGTAAATGACAGCCATACATACCAGATCGTGATACTTGTATGTACCGCTCGGAGAATAATTTCTATTGTTCGCCAGCAGCCTTTTAATATGTTCAGCCATGGATGACAATCTCGTAAAATGTGTATTTTTCGCATCCCGGCCACCAATCATCACTAAATACCTTAATTGGACGGCATATCTTCTGGTTTCTCCATCGGAAGCAAATGATTCCGATACATCAGATGTAGGAATCAGCCTAAACCATTGGGATCCCTGTATGGGTAAATCTTTACCATACACAATTGGGGTAGTTGGAAACTCAGCTTTTACTATAGCTTCCAGAGAATCAACTACATTCTCCTTTATCCTGTTGGTGTAGGTTATGGCCATTAAGTTCTAATCATTTGAGCAACCCGGAAACCCGACGGTCTATCGACTGCATCAGATGAGATCTCAAGTGCAAACTGATCATCAAGCGTAAACGATCCCGGTGACCACCTAATTTTTACGCCATACGCACAAGTCTGGTAATCTAAATTAATTTCCTCATCCTCAAGGGCTAACTCTGTACCCAGACCATACTCGCCCTTGGTGTAGACTGAGTAAGTCACAGCACTCCCACCATTATTGGCCGTCCCCCGCGTTACTGTCCCGCCATTGGTGATAATAACCGCAACTGAATCCCATATTACGCCACTTGCACGGCCGCGTGTATCAATGATCGTCCCAGTACTGGAACTGTTGACAGAAACTTCCATAACTCTGGCTTCGCGCTCAGATTGGCTTATTTCCGACCACAGTTTATACTGTCCAGATTTGAGTCTATCAAGTAAACCCATACCGTTCTCACGGTCTATAATTCTTTGTTCTATTGCATCTGCGCGTTCTGGATCAAATGGCCTTATAATCTCGGCAACGGTTAAGGCCGCATTGGAATAAATCAAAATCCAATCCCAATCCCTACTCGTGGATCCTTGCTCTCCCGTCCCGGTTCGCTTATATAATGGCCGATTTAAAAATCCATGCATTCGGTCTGCCTGTTGATTGGCAACGGAATTCTTATAATCTTCCCAATCTTCACCAGCCTGTATAACTCTGGCGGTAGGATTGTCATCAGATAGGTATAGGTATGTACTATCGGTTTCAGAGTCATACCACCACTTTAAATCAGAATCGCAGTCCGATGCTTGTGTCTGCACCAAGGTTTCTAAATCTTGGCCATCCACATATAAATTTTTAACATAACCAGAACCTTTATAGATATATCTACTTCCGCTATCTACAACAAAAGAGCCGTTGTATAAATCACGCTTCGGCTGAAAATTGTCTATCTGACTTTCGATCTGATATAGATCGGTCGTGATATTGCAAAATTTTGAGTAAAAAGTTGACATTACGCGCTCGGCATTTCTTCTTTATTCATTATCATTTCATTAAAATCCTCGAAAATAAAATCCATTTCCGGCATTTGGATACCCTGGATCAACATCATTAGGTCAGTAAATAAAGCCGTAGTGTCATCGGTGGCATCTTCAATCCACATATGCAATGACAGTTGTTGTCCCAGCAATTGTAATTTTTCAATATCTGCAAATAACTTTGTGAGTTGATTACTTAAAGTATCTTCCATAGGTGTCCTTCACTTATTGGTTAATTGGTTTACAATTTTACACAACCACCTTGTGTATCACGGTCACCTTCTTGTTTTTCCCGGCTGACTTTGCATTGTAAGCGGCTAAACTTTTATCGATGTTATATCCCTCTATACCAGCCGTATCCTGTAAATCTATCTTGATCGAATCTCTACTTTTGTCGGAATGAAAGATGTGAATGTTCTGGCTGGCTCTGGATATCAATTGAAGATTATCATCAGAATAGGAGTTAGTACCAACCAATGAAGATGATCTGGCATATGTATCCCCAACCCTTGCGCTATGTAAATGGCCGAAGATAACGAAATCAATTGAGATCCCCTTATTGTTCCACTTACCAATTATTTGCTGTACCCGGCGTTCAACCCCGGATTTAGGGATAGATTCACCGTGTAGAACCAATACATTCTGTCCATTACACGACACTATATTCTCACGCGCCGCGCCACGCATAAATTCAACTCCCTTTGCACCCTTGAAAATATGTTCCAGAAAGTTAAAGATTGTCCAATCATAATTATCAGTTGCCATGATTTCATCTGTTTCATGGATCTGGTTTACGCGGGATTCATTACCACTAACGCAAGTAACGGAAACATTAAACTCTTTATTTAACTCCATAATCACATGACTCATAATATCTACAGCAAGAACGGTGGCCTGTGATCTGTTTGTGGCCATGTTTAATAGTTCGGATAATCTTCGGTCGGAGTTGATCATGTCACCCGTCATAGCCAGAACAATGTTTTTAACATTGAACAGTTTGAAATATTGCGTTGCTCTCAATACATATTTGCGACACCTGGCTGATGCAATTTCAAAATCATATTTATTATTTATGGACGGGGTAGGGCTAACCAATTCGTTGAAATGCACATCACTAAACTGTATTAATCCAACAGCAGATGCCTTGGTTGATTTATGTGATTTGGTTATTGAGGACTTATTGTACTCATCCAATGATCGAATCAACGCCTTATGGTACTCAATAATTGCGTTTTCGATTCGGGCGTGTTCACGGAATGATTTCCGTTCTGCCACATTGCGATCTTGAAGGCTTTGCTTTTGCTTTGCCAATCGCACATTCTCTGTGACTATCTTACTATCTAAGAGAAGTGGATATATCGTTTTGCGGCCGCATCTATTACAGAGCCAATTCTGTTTATCGCCCTTGAAGCCCTTTTTTATAAGATAAGTTGAGTAACAAGCTGGACAGGATCTTATTTCAGACATAAATATCCTTTATTTGTGCCAGTTACTATGAGAATATAATGAATTATAAATTATTAAAGTTGGTTCAAAGTATCCACTTTTTAGCGGCTTGAATGAAGTCTTCTGGGTCTGCTTTGCCAAGTTCAGTATTATAATATTTCTTATAATAGATACTCATCCCTTCGATACTGGATGGTAAACGCTTCGGTACACGATAATACTTAATTCTACAATGAACAATCCCGGCGGCTATATTTGATTCGAGTATTCTGGCCCATAGATTTTCGTCGTAGTTCTGCCAATGCTTTAGATCTACCAAGGTTGCTTCGGCGCATTTAGCCATTAGTTTAGGGCGATGCTTGAGATAGTGGACAAGATTGTCTATGCAACTCGATTTCTCTACTTGGAAGAAAGAAAATGCGGGGCCGTCACCCATCTGGCGCAAGTACTCGTACCGCGATTCTACGATCCCGGTGATAAGAACTAAATCGATCGCTGATTTAGATCCATACTTTTCACCAAGTCCAAGACAAGTGCGCTCAATTAATGAGCGCATCTGACCTATATTGACCATGTTTTATAGATTCTTTTTCATCTGGGCAAACCAGATATCGTCCAGTTTATTTTTAGATGATTTGACTAACTTTTCTGCTACAGAAATGAATACCTTTTTCAGTACCGCTTCTGATAACATAGCTTTGAATCCAGCCACATAAATTGCCCTTAAAAATGGCACATACCATCCCCCAACAGCCACAACCAGACCGCCAGCTACATACATCCATGTTTCACTCATAGTATTATCCTCATTACAACATTTACCAATAATGGGACAGTAACCAGCGCTACCATCCCCCAAGTTTTAACGACAATCAATGCCTTTTCATTTTCAGCCACCTTGCCATTTAATCTGTCAAGATGTTTTTCAATCCTACCAACCCTATGAAATATTTCTTCTTGCCTTGTATCCACTTTCGTTAGAATCTGTAAAACCTCATCTCTATATTCTGCCACTTTCACGATTCCTTCCATTTCGAGTCTATTGTGCTTTTTAATTCATTCACTTTATCTATCAATTTGACAATGATGTCATATTGCTTTGCCAATTCCCCACTTAAATCTTTTGTGAGATATTTGAATAACATATACAGAAGTACAAAGACTAATGCCGTTGCACTCAGTTCAGTTAGCATTTCATAATTCATTTAATTTTCATCTTATTTATCATAATAATTAGCGATTATAATCGCTTTTTATCATAATAGTTAGCGATTAATGTAACCGACCCTATCAAAAGGGTAGTCCAAAAAAGGATGATTGTAAATTCTAACATCAATATTTATTCCCCCAAGTTTTCTTTCTATCAGATATATCTTTTCTCACAGTTCCCGTCTGGGTAGTACCACTAACCTCTTCACCGCCACCACTACCGCCACCACCACTTCCACCTCTAACTGGCGTATATTGGCGAACTTCTAAAGGTCTGTAACCATATATCATTCTGCTATCATTTCTATATCTGTAATAGTAAGGATAATCGTACCTCACTATATACCCATCATAGATAGCTATCTTTTCTATGGGCTTTGCATCCTTCATCAATTCAGCGACTGTAAGCCCAGCGAATAGACCAATGGCGAAGTATCCTATTGCTTTAAGCATTGCGTAGTATACTACTCACTTGATGCACTCTGCGTAGTATTGTAGTTTTGTAGGTTATTCATTACTTTCTTGAAATTCAGCCCAAGCTTCTTTCACTTCATCCGTCCAAACCGCATTACAGACATCTTGAACCTCTTGTGATTCACCACTAATATCTGAATCTGGTTGTAATACATGACGATTAAAACTTCTTGAAAGTTCTTTTCCATCTTCACTAATTATGGTTGCTTGACGGCATTGTACCGCTTTGTAATCACCGACAATTTCAATCTTGTCGCATTTTATTTCTTTTGTTAAAACCATTTTTTATTCCTTATTGTTATTCGTTCCATTTCAATCATCCGATTGAACTTGAATTATTTACATTAATACTTTTAATCAAGTTACATATGTCATATCAATCCCAAGCCAAGCACCTGTTTGACTTGACATACTTGTAGACCTACTTTGGTATGATATAGTAGTTGTATTAGGTGTTCCAAACATACTACCATCATAATTGTGGGCTGTGTTTTGATTATTTATAGTCAATCTTGCTCCAGAATAACCTCCATCATTTTTTATCGTAAATGGTAATCCACCAAAAGTGATTACCGATGTACTTACACTTGCATCAGTGCTATAATCAATTCTTGCTCTAACGCATACAATCCTACCTATTTTAGTATATGTTGCCGCAGTTACGCTTGCTACCGTAACAGTTCCAGCAGCTGATGTCATCGTAGGTGTCCAAGTCCCTTCTTCATAATCATCGAGGAGATTAGAAGTACCAGTCCCAGAACTTTGAACAGGAGTATTTGTAGATGAAAAACTAATACCTTTTCCCGCAGTACCGATGACGAGGTTGCCTGTGCCTATTGTTACATCGCCTGCTGATTCTGCTATTGTTATATGGGCAGTATCGCTCGCTATCGTTCCAGTCCCACCAGAAAGAATTTTAAGACTATCACTATCGCTATTATCTGAGACTATTGACCATACTTTAGACCCTGTATGTAATTGTAAGTATGGGTCAAGAGATGCGTTTTCAGTATGAACCATAATGTTCGGGTCTGAAGAATCATCCCTGATATGTAAATTATGTGCTGGACTCACCCCAATGCCGACATTGCCTGTAAATGTGACATCTTGGCTTGCATCGATAGTTAATGCCGTCGCTCCACCTCCAAAACCAGAAGGCTGCGTCTGAAAACGCATCTTCGAGCCATCAGAATTATTTATTTTCCAACAAGTTATGTTTCCAATGTTAGTATCTGTAGTTCCATTAACTCCAGTTCCTGCTTGGAACGCTATAGTAGAACCATAATCAGAATCGCCAGTATGTGGGTTATCAATCGTTAATTTTGCCCCACCAACATCATTTGCTGGTCTTTCAAGATGCAAAAGACTATTCGGCGCCGCAACTCCAATGCCGACCCGTGATTCAGAAGAATCAACTACTAAAGTATTACTATCCCAGTTAAAATCTCCTGTGCCACCAGTTAGTGCAGTAAGAGTACCTACTGAAGTAAGTGAACTTGCAGTTACTCCACTTGCCAAAGTAGAGCCTGTTAATGTACCAGCGGGTGCAGTCCCACTCACATTACCAGTTACATCTCCAGTAAGTGGGCCAACAAATGCGGTAGAGGTAATAGAGGTAGCACCAGATACTGTGCCAAGATCAGTAATGACATCAGTCGCTTTGTTTATAGTAATAGGTGATAACAAATTTTCAACTGTTATCTTTCGTGTTGCAGTCGCACTCGTGTCAACAACTGCAAGTACATCTCCCGATGCATCTACATTTGCCGATGTTAGTGCGGTTAATTCGCTAATCTTTACATCAGCCATAAAATTCTCCTGTTCTTATCGTTTATCGATAAATTTTAAAGTATCAAGTATCCACCATCTTCTGCGACCAGATTGTTCGCATCTTCCGTGTGAAAATTTCCAAATAGCAAGTCCTTAACTTGCTCTATCTGTGCCGCTAAAGTGACCCCAAGGGCAAATCCAAACCTAAGAATTGTAACCACCTAAATACAGAATTGCTGTCCCGGTAGCCAACTGTACTCGGCCCCAATGACCGAATATGACCATACCAGTTGGGAAAGTGTTACCGTTATCAATCGCAACACCATTGGGTGTTACCGATCCTGTGCTTGTACCCATGTACTCAACAGACTTGGGTTCGAGTTTTGTGAATGTTCCGTCTGTAACAAATTGCACCGCAACAATATCTTGATTGTTGTAATCGGTAGTCCCATCCGTGAAGATAGATCCAACTTGCCCAAGACCAACATTAGTACCTTCGTTGGCACTCCATTTATCTATAGCCATAATATTCCTTTATTCCTTTATTCGTCAACTATCCATTCCAGAGCCAGTAAGTCGGATGGACTAATCTCCACTTTACTTAATGATTCTGATTTAATTTTTTCTGCCTTAATCGAAACCTTCTCAGCGAGTAGCTTATTCATTTCTTCTA
>Ga0187827_10001248_pt1 | contig 38042 bp, 23 predicted proteins | sample ETNtaG_39_FD_167969 | JGI IMG/M metagenome (GOLD analysis project Ga0187827, IMG submission 167969) | Marine microbial and viral communities from oxygen minimum zone, Eastern Pacific Ocean - ETNP2014_SV_150_PacBio MetaG (Illumina Assembly) | ecosystem: Environmental > Aquatic > Marine > Hypoxic...
TATTGTTCCATCTAAAAATTCAACCATCACTGATTGACGGTCGGCAACATCGTTATCACATTTCCAAACGCAGCGACTATATTCGTTATTCGATATATGTTCTATTGCTTCTTCTTCGTCAAATGGTTCCCCACGTTCATAATTTGGTTGACCTGCTAAAGCATAAAATGGCCACCTTTGATTATCGACATAATGCCGGCGAGCTGAATACTCACACTCCCTCTCTATTGGACAATCAAAACAATTTTCGCCACTATTTTGAGGGGCGTTTTCTGGTTTGAAAAAGTGTAAACCCCCCATAGATGATACTTTAATTGGTTCAATGCCACTCTTGTACCAACACAACAAGTCTAGGTCATGACAACATTTTGCCAACATTATGGGATTGACTTCTCTGCGATTCCATTTACCTCTAACAAATGCAACTGCTGTGTGGTGATATGATACATTTTCTGTAGAATGTATGTGCATAATATCGCCAATTACACCATCTAGTAATTTTTTCTTGATAGAGCTATAAAATGGAGCATAACGCAACACATGACATATTACGACTTTTACGCCTGCTCGCTTTACTGCATCATTCAACTGATGCAATTCTACAGCGGTAGATGCTATTGGTTTTTCTAATAATACATGATATCCAGATTCCACCAAAGGAATGGTAGTTTCAACATGAACTCCGTCCATTGTACCATTAATTGCAATCTCTCCAATCTTTGGTTGGGCAACTAATTCTTCCACGCTAGAAAAACATCGATCGCCCCGGATTTGCCAGTTTTCTGCAAAAATTTCAATACGTTCTTGATTTGGATCAACTAATCCAACAACTTCTAATTCATCTGGATGGTGGCTTGCATAAGCGGCATAACATGCAGTTCTATGTCCCAACCCAACCAACACTGCACGCACCTTCGACATAGCCGCACCCAACCTTCCCAGTAGGGTCACACTCTTGAGAACCGCGAGTGGAAGTGTGCCACTAAACCGGCTAGAGAAACGACCGGAACGCGCAAGCGTCAAAGGGGAGGGGGGTGAGGCGAGAGTGATGCAAAGAAAGTGGTTCATGCGGCAATATTGGAGGCTGCAACAATCTCAGACCCTTATTTCAATGGTGTTTTGGTGTACAACACTTACTCTTCTAATATGGCCATATGTTTCATGGAGGTTTGATGGAAATACTGAACTGTTAGGTTTACCAATGACATATTTTGGATTGGGTATAATTGCGTCTTGTGTACTACTTACTGTTCTTGCAATAGGATATATTTATGACCAATTCCTAGCTTTGTGGAAGGAGCAAAGAACAGTTGATACTGAAAGAAACCCGTTTGGTACCTATGCAACAATACCTGCAAATACAGTAATTATAGGTGTATTAAATAAAATTCTTAGGGAGCAAACAAAAGACGATAAAGAAGTGCAAGAGACTTGTGATTGGATTGATGAGTGGTTGGCTTGGTCATCCAAGCAAGAAATTTGGGCGCGCTCGCAGAGATTTTGGGATGAAACATTCGCAGAGCCTGTTCCAGACTTATTCTTCATGCCAGAGGGTTCAATTCAAGCAGCTAGAGATATCGGTAAGAAATTAGATGATTAAGTCAGCCTTCATCCCAATCTTTCCAATTTGATTTACCATTATCATCTTCGTCAGAATTAACTTTGGGAATTTCTTCAATTAAATCATCAATTTTTTGGAAGGATTTCGCTTGTTCTACTTCGTCAGACATGGCGCCCATATCATCATCTGGGCGATCTGAGAATGGTGGAGGGGTTGATTGTTGACTTGATTTTGGAATCATTTTGAAATCCAAAGTTATTTTTCCATCCGGCCCTGCCTTTTCTTGTAATTTTGCTATTGTGTAAATTTGATCGGTTGTTAAAACAGCCCCGCTACTAGTTGGACCATCAACTGAGAGTTTTACTTCTCTTCCATCTGCTGTTCGCAACGTGACATTTGAATTTGAATTACCTCCTTTTTTCTTAATCAAAAAGAGTACCAAACTTACCGGTAAAAGACAACCTCCTAGTAATAGTGACAAACAAGATGTGATAACTACTGGTTGAGTAAAAGCCACCTCACTCACTTCATTTTGATCAACCAAGTAAATTGTTAGATTGGATTCAGATGTAAGCTCTATTTTGATATTTTCACTGGGTTGAATCCACCCCATTGGTTTGAATACAATGCCATTATCAAATTCCATGACCCCTACACCAGACATAATTGATGGTTCTCTAAGTTCAATCTCTTCGCCATCGGAAATAACTGTGATTGAACCATCTATTTCATCTGAATTTGTAATATTCTGAAAAAATGAATATACTCTCAATCCAGTTAAATTAACGTCTATTGATTCACCAGGCCCAATTACTGCTTTGTTAAGATGATCTGGACGGAGTGTGTCATCTATTTTAGGGAGAGTTGTGGCAAACCCCACTACTCCCACAATAAGTGAAACTATTCCCACTATGAGTAATCTACGAGGCCATCGCGATGGGGCTGAACTACCCTGCGCCGCCCCCATCATGACAATTACCACCCGCTCTCAGTTTGAAAGGCAAACGGTTAGACTTAGTGATAAACAACACACAGGAATAGGGTCAGTCCACTCCAGCAGGGGTGAAAGTGCCTACTATAGATATTAGTTCAGAATAAGTCATCTGCTGATATCAAACTACTCTGTTCTGCAACCTTTGCCAATGCATCCTTACGTCGGCCATACATCACTAGACCTGCTACTGCAATCAATGACAAGGTCAACAAGATGATGATGGCTGGGACGCTCCAAGCTCCGATTGTCTCTGTTGCTTGATCTATCCAACCATTACTGGATTTCAATCCACCCTCAATCTCAAATATATTATCGCGCTCACTTGATTCAACTATCATGTTGTCTGGATCGATTACAATCACTATGTCATGGCTTCCCGCTTTAACAGGATAAAGTAACACAATCTCTGCTGGATCTACTCTATCTGCTGCATCCGGAGGCATCAGTGCGCCGATGACTTGGCGGTATGCAACATTCTCCTCCTCACAGCCATTCTGGCGGACATCTTCCTTATCTTGGTCTTGACAGACAATAATGTGAATGTCAATTGCGTGGACATTACCGTCGTTGACTATTTTGACAGTAATTGGTAACATATCCCCAACTGGTCCTGATTTTGTATCTGCAATTACATCATCAAAGCGCAGATTGGGCGCGCGTAGTCTGATGCTAACAATTAACTCGTTAGTATCTAGTAAATCACCTTCCCAAGATTCGCTGTCGTCGTGGTCTCCATTTTCCATCATGTTACCAAAGAAAGAACGTACCTTTAGGCCAAGTTCTTGGTTGCCAAGTGCGGCTTCTGTACTGATATTAACTAATGCAACAATTGGGATTGTATCATAGGGAGCCATTTCGGGAAGAATCCACGTGCCATCTGCATGGCGGACGCATTCATTCACGGGTGATTCTTCACCCACTGCTAATTGCCTACATGGCACCTCATATAGACCATCCATTACTGCCCAAGAAATCTGCCACTTGTCTAAATGGCCCATTCCAGGGTCCTCATCCCATAGCCCAGAAGAGAGAATTAATGTGTGATTATGTAGGGTTGCCCTATCTGGAACATTTCCATTATTTGTGGCATTGAGATTGAAACGGATGGTTCGACCTGGAGCGGTAGTCTTGACATCAGACTCCACGAATGGATCAAGCCACAATTGCATGTCATGGAACTCATTGACTGTTATTGATAATGTAATTGAGTCGCGCAAGCGTGTTGGACGGCCCTCCGAATCTGGATATGACTCTTCGCTGAATACGTCAAGAACAATCTCATATTCTCCTGCAGTTACCATCAAAGGAACATTTACTGTGACTGTTATGTTCTGATGCTCATCTCTTGCCAATTCTGAGAGTATACCTCGTGGCACGTCAACATCCCATAGAACTTCTGAGCCTGTCGCCAAATCTGTGATTCGAGCTATGCGTACATCGTAGCGATCTGCACCGTTTCCATAGTTAGTGGTGACAAGTGGAACTTCCAACTCTTCTGATGGGTCGACTGAATATTGATATGGGGCTGTAGCATCTATTACTTCAGTATCTAAATCATACACATGGATTACATTTGTTGAAAGTACAACTGAATCTGAAACACGACTAGCACCTTCCAAATGTGCCTTAATTGCCAACGCTGGACCAAGTCCAGCATCAGCGTTATCAGGCGCACAGACAATTGCAGTAACTGTGTATGGGTAGTCAATAGTAGACCAATGGCGTGGCTCATTTAGTCCCAAGGCATTACCACCAGGCGCGTTGCTGAAATCAACAGCAAGTGTCCAATGTTCCTCTCTCCAAATATGTTCTGGGATTTCTGATGGGCGTGCCTCTGGTGCACCGGGGGTCGTGAAAATAATCCAACCAGGTTGGAAATGCTTGATGACTTCTATATCATACTCAGCACATTCACCAGGTAGCACATACTCAGATGTATCATAAATTTCAAAGACGATATTACCAGTCGAACGTATGCTGACATTCACATATAATTCTAAAACATCCATTGAACCAGATGCTACAGATTTACGTGGTTCACCCATTGACCAACCTTTCAAAAAGATTGCAAATGTGCCGGGTTCTTGTGTTGTCGGAATATTAATTTCCAAATTCTTAGTAACTGATTGATCTGGGTCAAGAGATACTTGTAATGGGAATACTATAGACCAACCAAACGGCAATAACCACTCTTGTTGACCCTCAATAGTATTGGGGTCATAGAATGCAAATGTATCGAATACGTTTCCTGTATTAGTTATCGTAATCGAGAATATCGCGGTTTGTCCTTGTTCTACATCAGATTGCATGTGAGTGGTGTCTAACTGTATTCCATGGACTACATCCATCATAGTAAGAGTCAATCTATCAGAACGTATAGCGGGATCTTTGTGGGATACTGCAGATATTGTGATGTAAGCATTTTCATCGTGATTTGCTTGATATACAGATGGAGCTCTAACGCGTAGATATATCCTAGCGGATTCTCCCCCCTTAAGATAGATATTAGTATCTGGGAAAATTGCTGTGTGGTTGCTGGCAAAGAAGAGGGTCATTGACCAATTACCTGCATTACATGTTTGTGAAATGCCGTGAGCCTCTGCTATTTCCTGTGGTACGATGCACAACATACTGGTATTCAAGGAATATGTATCTGCTACCAAATCAACTGGCCCGGGGGTTGTATTATTGATTGTCATATTGAAAATCGTTTCTTCTCCTGGCTCGATGATGTGCAACCAATCTGCATCTCCATCTTCAAGGAAGACGTCAACCTGACCTGTTAGAATGTGAGTATAACAAATGGTGTACATATTGTTGTTTGACGTACCATCACACTTGGTAGTGTCCGACCATGCTAGATGAGCGCCACTACCTAAGTCATTGGAAAATGCTGGTGGCTGGCCAAGTTCAGGAGCCATCCCTGAATTGGGTCCTAATTTATCAGATGCCCATCTTGTTACTGGTGTGGCCTCCCATGGATCAAGAATAAAAGTTGCTAGGGAATTCAGTGGGATACCGTTTGGATATGCGTCGTTTGTGTGATTAAGGCGAGTGTACATCACCTCTTCGCCTGCTGTTGCATTTGAGTTCTCTAACCATGCGATGTGTATGTTATCCTGACTGTCTGCTAAAATAGCTGGCATGTAAGATGATGGTGCCCATGGACGACCTGGGGGGATGTTGTTCTTACCCTCAAATGTTGATATGGGGTAGTCGTAAATTTGTTTGATACCATATGATGGCAAACCACCCGGGACCCCATTCCATTCACCTGAACCGCGCAGGCGGAGGCGAGTGTACCAAACTTCGTAGTTATCATCTTTATCGAATCCGTATCCACGGCCATCCATCCATGCGATATGTGTGTTGCCACTCGAATCAATCGCAATTGAGGGATGGAGGCTGAAGGCGTCATCCAAAGTAACTCGGGTGTCATTCACTACAACGAGATTACCTACTCCATCTCCACCAATTGAAGGTCCCATGCGCTCATAATAGGAATTGCCACTAATTTCGTGGCCAATGTCACCATATGTCCAAGTGTTTGGTGGGTTATCTACAAACGAATGTGGATCAAGTACTGTCATGTAAATCTCACGTGAATTATTGGTTGCAAGATAAATCATCGCCTCCACAAGCAATGTCATTGAATTGGAACCACCTGATGGGAAGGCGTGTGCTTGCCCGCCAGCATTGGTGTTCCTAATGGTTGAACCGGGACATATTCTCGGCCCAGTAGATGTTTGACCATTGGGACACTTTGCCATATCAATTCCTGCCGATGCAACGCCCGTGTTTCCACCCGAATACATTGGAACTGGTGTGACGCCCGCAATTACACAGGCATCGTGTGCTTCATTGATACTCTGTGAATCTTGTTGATCTATTGGGTGGCCCCCATATGGTCCTTCATCTGAAATTGGCATTACAATCTTTGTTGCATTGGGATTCCACTTGTGATCACGCGAAGTAGGAGGGTTGCCTGGAACGTTTCCCGCTGCATCCTTCCATGAGAGGCACGCCCAAGTGGAACCTGGGCCCCAAAATTCAGAATAATACCCACCATCTGATGGTAAGTTTGTCGCTGAACCGCCGTAAACAACTTCAGTCAGTGCGCGGATTCCACCAGAATGGTCATTGGGAACCAAACCAAGAGCTGTTGGGCGCACATTACCGCCAGAACCACCTATTGAATAGGCTGATGAACATGATCCTGATGTTGCTGCGCTTGGTGTGTTGCCACTTAGTAGGTATAGCGTCTCATAAACTGTAATGTTGGCATCTAAAAGCATTGGCTTGATACCTCGGAAATAACCGCCACCTGCGAAATTACCACCATAGAAAACGGTGCACATGTCACCCCATTCTTGGTACATTGAACCTGATGTGTCTATTGGTGCTGCAAACTCCACTTTTCCTCCACGCGTGTCATCCCAAACAATTTGGACAAAATCATCCGCATCAACGGCAATATCGGGGTGCCCCTTATGGCCGATTATAGGAGTTAGAAGTGTATCATCAATTGCAGTTATTGCTTCGCGAGAAACGTAATCTATGTCAAGCATTGAATAGTATATTTGGGGTTGATTGTAATACTTGTCAAGTTGCTCGTATGCATCTTGCCATACGATATGAACTGACCCAAGGGAATCGAGGGCTAGTGCTGGCCAGTCTCTATCTTGATTTCTCTGACTAACCACAAAATCATCCACAACAGAAATTATTGAATCATCTGCTGGTGAACCATCCATATCATCCATTATTGGATCCAATAAAGTGTACATAATTGCATGCTGACTTGCTGTATCTGTCCATGTAATGTGCACTTTTCCAGTAGAATCAACTTCAATATCAGGGTGCCACGCACGATGGGAGCCTGGATTGGATATTTGTGTTGCATCTATCAATGTCGATGCCCTTGCATCTAACATTGAATAGTATAGGTGCTGTGTATTCCTACTCCAAACCACATGAATGTTGCCATCATCGTCTGAGCTGACGGCCGCCATTCTATCATTCACTTGGCCACCATCGACCACCTGTACTGCATCTGTAATGACGATCTGTGCTGCTTCTGCACTAGGTGCATACCCTGCAAGAAGGCTACTCATCAACATCAACATTGTCATCATTATACTCTTATTAGTGTCGTTCATTCTAAACTACCCCTTAGCATACTACTGCTGTAACCCGAATCCCATTGACTTCATACTTAACCCCGCCCCCTAGCGGTCAAATGATAAATTGTGGTTCATTGAGAACTATTGCCACTCTGATGGATCAAATCCTGAACCAAATGAACCAGCATCATCTGTAGAAACTACATTGTCTCTTTGAGGTGGGAGGCTTTGTACACCTTGTTGTTGTTGCCAATCATCTACTGGTCCCGGTTTTCCAACACCTGGACCAAATGAATATTTGATTTCATGGATTAAAGCCAACTTGGTAAGCCATAAATGACGAAGCGTTTGCATTAATTCGTTTTGACTCAATCCATCTTGCCAAATTGGTTTACTGAGGTTGAATGCTTGTAATGGTCCAGGAGGAGATTCTGTAGAATTTCGTACATGTAACACCCAATCCACGCCACTACGTGTTAGATGTAATCTACTATCATGTAACCACGCTTCCCAACTATCGCCATCAACTTGACTTTTTTCAGTCATCTTTTCTTGTTGCCCTGCATCAACCTGAGTGACAGTAGAAACTACAATTAAATTACGCTGCTTTGGTGAGGCGATATTGAAAACGTGGCCGTGAGGGGTTGGGGGATAACGAACCATCAGGTGGAAGTCTGAACGTTGATCTGGGCGGTCACGTATTTCCAAACCTTCACCAGCCAACCAAACGCGGATGTTGTCCTCGAAATCCCCGCTCATATCAGTCGTGAGGATGGCACACTATTTGAGCGCACCGAGCATCTCTGATAACTCATCAAATTCTACTATAAGAGAATTCCAGCCACTTGAACGTGACGCTGAATAGGTGCGGAAATTTCGCTTAATAGCACAAGAAATACGGAGGAAGCACCTACACATGAACGCACTCAAATCAGTGATGAACCAAAGGATGATGATGAGTAAAGGCACCATAACATAAGCTGGGATATCAAGAGAATAACCCATCCGCACGATCACAACAGCAGTGGAAAAATGAATAAGAGGGCGGATTAAAACGGTACCAAGCATCATTGGCATCATATGGAATGTAGTTCTCTTATCAACAGCCTCGCTATTGAACTTCGCAATCATTACACCAACTAGGGCTTGGATACCATTACCAACTATTGTGAAAGGTAATGCAATGGCGATTAAAGGCATAAGGGCAAATGACAATACTATATTTTTCCAGTTTAACTTGGTTGATGCCGGGTGGGATGCGCGGGCATCTAACCCCATACCATGAAGGGTTTTGGCGGTTTTACGCGCCCGCTCTGTTAATTCAGAAGTAGATGCTAAATCCACTTCGCCACACGCCTCTGGACCCTGCCATACTTTGTTTGAAGAACCGCGCATTTGGTCACGTATCGCGCGCCCGTGTAATACTTCTTGTTGCCAGGTAGTCAACCGCTTTCCATCTAATTTTGCGCCAATGTGCCCAAGCAATAACCAAGCCCTCCAAGTATCAATATCGGGTGCGTCTGGTGTCAAAGAACCTAATCTATCCCGCATCTCATTTCGAACGGAAATGGTTGTTTCTTTGTCTGGTTCTACCCATTCACCTGCAAGTAATTTCGCCCCATGACTTTTATCAGGAAGTTCGGGGAGGTGAATAGGTTCACCAAATTCAACTGATGCATCTGAAAACCACGCGTGTGGGTCACGAAAAGTAAGGCCCACCGGTAAAATAACGGGGACTGTTTTTCCAATTTCTCTTGCTAGGGATGCGGCATTGAGGGCAGAACGAACTGGACCTGTTCGTAAACGATGAATATGCCACTTACTATGAGAATGACCTTCTGGTAACAATATTGATGCTTGGCCATGAGCAAGTTTTGAGGCGACTGTCAACATACTTGCAGAATTAACCCGCGTCGCTGTTTCATCATCTACAAATCCCCTCAATCTCTCTGCTTGACGAAGCAAGGGTTGGACCCCCATTCTCCTCCCCCACCAACCAATGAGTGGACCAGTTAAGATATCTTGTCGACCTGCGAAAACATATGGCTTGTTTATTTTTAGTACTATCAAAAGTGGGTCTATCAAGCCTGCTGTGTGCCATGCAACTGCAAGTAACCCTGGGCCATTATTGGGATCTTCTCCGTGATTATGGTACCAAGTTCTACTAATCACGTGATCATGGCCATATCGCATCATCGTACGAATTATTGGCCAAAGACCTGTCGTGGTAAGGTGAGCATCGGAAAAATCTGGTTTATGCAATTTCAAAATACGCTCAAGATTAACATTGCTAGAACGCTTTGTTAGAGGGGGCAACTCATCTCCGCGATGGTCAACACCCTCTTCCATTACCCTTCGGAGATGGTATCAAACCATCAATTCGCCGGGTATTCAACCTAAGGATAATTGCTCTGCAAGAGTGGCTAATGCAGAAAACTCGGGGTCTAATTTACCGGGATGCGGTGTATCTGGGAACATCGCCAACAAACTCTTGCCACCGTCCTCTTTACTTCTTGGGATGACATGTACGTGTACATGTGGAATCTCTTGACCTGCTGCTGGCCCATCGTGAACTACGATTGTGCAATCTGGTGTCCCAAAGTGATTGCATAATTTTTCTGAAACCATTGCTACACCTTCCATCAAAGAGTGTTGGCTATCCTTACTCAAATTCCTAATCCTCTGCTTTTGCTCTACTGGAACGACAAGTGTGTGCCCCTCTGCTCTTGGGTTGATATCCAAAAAGGCAACCCACCTCTCTCGTTTGGCAATAAATGATGCTGGTATGGTACCTTCGATTATCATAGTGAACAAACTTGGATCCATTAGCCACAACTCCCGGGTGGTGTCCACATAAATTCAATTCCTCTATGACTTGGCCCTTCATACGAAATGCGATGGCCCCCCCCTATCAATTCAACATCGCCGTCGCCATCAATATCAGCAGAATCAAACGTTATCATGTATCTCATAATCTGTGTATAGGAGTGACGAGTAAATTGTTGATTACCATCATTCTCCAACAATACCAAATCAACTCGATGTGAATCTATGAAAATGTCTGTGATTTGAAATGTGCCAACAATGATGTCCAAATCACCATCTGAATCAATATCTATGGGGTGACCAATAAATGCGCCCCAGATTCTTGTCAAATCATGATGGATGAATTGCCCATTACCATCATTCTCAAGCCACGCAACACCATGGTATTCGTTAGGGTCAATTCCATTTGGAAAATCCATGTCAAGGGTATCGCCGTTACTGTAAATAATATCTGAATCGCCATCTTGATCTAAATCTACAATCTCAAGGCCAGACATACCATAATATGTGTCATTCTTATCGATAATGGAATGTTTTGTGAATTGGCCGGTACCATCGTTACGATAGACATTCACTTCTTCATATAGTTGAGAAAGAGATACTGCTATGTCGAGATCGCCATCATCATCTAGGTCAACTGGATACGCGTGAATCGCTCCAGGCCTTTCATCAAAATTATGCCTTGCCCATGAGCCGTTGTCCAATGCTTCAAGCCAAAATATACTTCCTTGTAAATTACCAAATTCACATACGACTAAATCTAAATCGCCATCCAAATCAATATCACCTGATTCGGCAGAAACTGTTCGGCCAATTTCTTCAATGATTATAATGGACTCAAACTCATCATTACCTAAACCTCTGAACATCACCACTCTACCAACCAAATCATCAGCAGGCGGAAGAATTCCAATATCTGAAACTATGAGATCTGTGATGTTGTCCCCATCTAAATCAACTACATGAGTCCTTACTGGGGCCATTAAATTCTCACTGAATATCTGCTCTATGCAACCATCTGTATCACATATAGCGCGGGTAACAATTCCATCAAGTGGCCGTGTAGAAAATATTTCATCAACGCCGTCACCATTGAGATCTGCAAGATTGATGTTAGCTACTGTAACTTCTTCGGGGTCTGGAAGATACTCTACTGTCGTTAACCCCTCCTTACAAGGTACTTCTTCAGGTGGCTCAAAACAACCTGTAAATACAGCTCCAAAAATCATCAAGAAGACGATGGTTGGGGGTAAGCGCATGGTTTTCGCAGGTTGACCGGGATGGTGAACGTTGCGGCTTAATGTTGCTTCAATAGCACACTAACTAATCCCATCTTCGAACTGCAATGATTGCTGAAAACATGATTATTGCTATTGTTGTCAATAATCCAACAGAAGGGATTCCTGTGCTTTCCTTTTCAACATCAACAGATTCAGACCAGGTTTGAATATTTCCTTCACTATCTATGTACTCATAATCTACTTTCCAAGTGCCGCTCTCATTCATCTTGAATGAATCTTCATAACTCCCCGAATCATCAACGACAACGTCACTTGTGAATGATTCACCTGAAGGACTGGTGTATACAACAGAAAGATCGCTACCAGGATAGATCAAAGTTGGTAATGTTCCACTGGCAAGGAAATCATCGCCGTATGAGAGTGAGACTCCTACCTCTCCGACTTCCGGAATGATAGAGAGAGGCATTACAATTACAACTTCTCTTTCACCCCAAGCGGAACGGTGGTATGAATCTCCGTCGTAATGTACTCGGACAGCCCATTCACCACCATTCTCCACGACTTGATCAGTGGCCATACCTAAAAGTGGAATGTCTGTTGAAAATTCTCCATCATTATTCGTTGTAGTACTCGCAACATAGTCCGTTCCATCGGGTGAAGTAAGAATGATTGCGATTCTTGAATTACCGGTGAAATATCTTACCTCATCGCCGGATCCATAAGGATCTAAGTCTCCAACAACGCTGATTACACCGGGTGCTTGCGAAGTGATAGTGGTATCCACAAGCGTTCTGTCAACGGTTGCAATTCGATTAGTACTACCACCAAGTGTGTACATGTGACCATGATCAGAATAATTGCTACCTGTATCGTCCTTGAAAATTACCATTGAGAATTCGACATTCTCGATAGAACCTAGGCTATAGCCATTACTTGGAGAAACGCTCCAGTCCACAGACAAAGATTGGCCTACAGTTAAGTCTCCACCGTTCCAAGATAAATTACTGTCCCAATCCGTAGGCAAGCCATCCATTTTCATTAGAACCTTAATGTCCTGATCAAAAGGGTTGCCAACAGTAAGCGTACCTGTCAATGGATGATATGGGCTACCAGGACTTGTTTCAAAGTAATTCAAATTCTCCTGAGCATCATTATTTTGAAGTGTTGGTTCATCTCCAACCGGCTCAACAACTACTCGGATACAGGAATGTACCTTGTGAGTTTGTGCTGTGCTAGCATCAACACCTGTATCATCAGGGAAATCAGCCTCTTCAGGGGTCCATTCGATGTAAGCAATAATTGCATCATTCGGGAGTAGTTCATTGTTCTCATTTGAGTCCTCAGGGAAATCACCAAAGTCCAAGCATTCTCCTGTACCTGTTTGCTGAGCAACAGATGCCGCATCATTACCACAGATTATCCGTCCTATCGTGGTCCAATCGTCAGATAAGCCTCCACCGGCAGTGGGTTGTCTCCATTCGAATAATACCTTCACCATCCCATTACCCAAAGTTGTTTCACCTGTGTTTGAAATTTTAACATAAAACCGGTTTTCATGGTCAATCCAAGGCTTATCTCCTCGACCAATTGGAAGTTCAGAATGGCCGCTTACTGAGTCGCTGTAAACCTGTGCAAAAGTCGCCCCATCTGCTGTCTTCCCATCCCAATCAGCATCACCATCACCGTCTACATCGTTATTGTTCAAACGACTATCTACCCAAATGTCAATGGTTTCCCAAGGTCCAGGTTCCCCAGGCGGTTGTCCCCAATCACTGATGTGAATATCTGCAGGACCAGCACCGGTCGGATTGTATGACACTTGGAGATCCGCTGAATGCCCTGAAGTATCAACTGATATAACTTCGATTTCCAAACCATAAGCAACATCTTCAAACGTTTGTCCTGCTGCCCAAGCAGCATTTTGAAGCGATGCAGAGGGGGGGGATATAACTGAAACAGCGTGGCTAAGTCCAGTATCACCCCAAACTAAATCTTCTGCGGGATTGTATCCAGCCCATTCATTGATTCTGTAAATCAGTACCCCTTCACTGGGAATAGGTAAGTCGGCATCATGGAGCGTATCAAATCGAGCCTCAACGAGATAATACACGGCTCCATCATTGCTAATTGGAATCTTCAAAACCTGATCACTAAATCCAGATGGAAGTGATGTTGGATTATCATTGATATCAGTTAACGAATATGTACTCACTCCGTTGCCAACAATAGTAAAATCAGTATTTGGATCCATTGATTGTAATCCTGGGTCGGATACGAGTCCACGTGTCCAAGAACTTGGCATCACAGGATAAGCACAAGAGGAACCCATGACATCATGGCAGTGTGCATAATCATAGGCAAGATGAGGGAGTCCCAAGGCATGACCTATCTCGTGTGCCCATCGGCCCCAAGTGGCTACACTGGATTCCCCTAATGACCCAAATTCACCTACCCAAGTAAGTGATTTATCATTACTTGAAGAATCTGTCCAAGCCCAATGCGCGTCTAATTCTCCACTATCGCCATGCCAATCGATTTCTGCTGCTTCATCTAAGCTTGAAATAGTGTAATAGTCATTAGGGCCGCTGCTACATCCGTTATTTGAGCCAGTATGTAACAAAACGACGCCATCGTATCTAGAGAGGTCAATCCCATCAATCAATGCTGCGATAATACTGTCAGACATTATATCGGTATTACCAGTACAACCTCTAAAATTCCCATAAGATGCCTTGGTAGGGTTTGTGTCTCCAGTACCATCTGCATTGATTCGATTAACTGGTCTTAATGGCACACCGTCAGCAGGCAATACATCGAAATTCAGATTTGCACCACCGTAAGTTGCTTCATCGAAAAATGAGACTATTTCATTGAAAAGAGTGATCGTATCAGCTCGATTTCTAGATGCTGCCTCGTCTGAGAAATCAATTCTCAGTACAGCAAAATTTCTATTTTGAGAAAGAGCGTAATTGGGATTATAATCATCTAACCAATGTTCTTCCAATAAAGAATAATCAATATTATTTTGATAAATGTCTGATTCTTCATCCATTTCTTCGTTCAAATCTGCGCTTGGCATAGGTCCAAGGGACAACAGCATTATCAATGTCAGCAATAGTGGGATTACCACCTTGTTATTACAGGCCATAATATGGGCAACATCTAATTAGAAATAAAAGTAATTATGTATTAAAATTAAATTAAATAAAAAACGTTGTTTTATTCATTATTTAGATTGTGGCTTCCACACGACTCTTCTCGAGATGCTGCTGCTGTAACCGCGCTATGTGCAACTTTCACTAATCCCTCAAGGCGGAATACTTCAACTAATTCAGTATTCATCACAGGGCTTTCATCTGAGAGAGAAATTGAAGTAGATGATAATTCAGATAATTGGGTGGCTGCTGATGATAGGGTTGCTGTGTTGCGAGTAGTTCCCATTGATTCAGCCATTATTTTATTCAATTGATTTGCGATTTGGCCTCGAGTATGCCCTGAATCGTTTCCTTTCAACAACTGTGCAAACTTAGATGCTACAATCATTAGTGATGACTCTATTGAATCTAAACCAAAGAACTCGGTATCACTTGCATGCTCGGCGGCACCCTCTCCGGCATTAGAACCACCATCAAGAGATTCAAGTAAACGGTTACCTGCTGCGATATCTGCGCCATGAAATCCACTGCAAGCACAATCACCAGCAGCATACAATCCTGATATGTTAGGTACAGACCCAGTTACATCACAAGGAACACCACCCAATGTAGTTGAGATGCGGGGTGAAATTGGAATTACTGTCTCACTCATTTGACCTCCAAGACGCGAAGATACTCTTTCTGATGTATCACCATACCATGCCGGTGAACCCCTAGTTAATACGCGAGCATCTAGAATACATTGCTCACCTGACGATATCAAATATTGTGCTGCTGAAAACATGCCACCTTCTGAAGGAAATGCAACATCATCGCCTGAAGCAGAACGAACTGAAGCGCCATCGTTTAGAATTGCAAATGGTAACTGTAGACCGTGCACATCCATACAAAGTGGGTTCCAGGCTGTGAACTCCATGTTCATAAGTTCTACACCTGCATCTTGTGCCAACCATAGACCAGTCCCCCCACTACCACCATTCCATGCAGACTCAAAACCATCTGTTGCAAGAACTACTGATTTCGCTTGGATCGCCACCAACTCACCTCGTTGAACATCTAATGTTACAAGTCCCGTTACTGAATTATTTTCTGTGACAAGCGATAGTGCCTGTGTATCTCCGCGTCGTAAGATGGAGCGCTTCATGCATTGCTCTTGAAGAATTGAATAAATTTCTCGCCCGGTAGTGTCTCCAGTAGTGGCTACTCTTGCATGGTTATGACCTGGAGCGGATATCAGGTGAGGGGCACCACTAGAAGAGCGGCGAAGAACCAAACCCCACCTTTCCATTTCTGCGAGGTGATCAAAAGCAGCACCTGTTCTCTTCCTTACTGTTGATTCATCACAAACACCGGCTCCTGTTGCAAGAGTATCTGTTGCATGTGAATCGTTGCTTACTTCATTACTTGATACTGCTAAGCCTTCAACAGAGGTTGATGACCCGCCTGAACCGACTGCCCTCCCCTCCAGTACAATTACTGCCGCACCTGAATCATGAGCTGATATTGCTGCACGTAATCCGGCAGTCGTACCACCTACAACTACTACATCCCATGCATCCATTGGTCACGCCACAAGTAGTCGCATCATAAACTCCACGCCGGGCGCCTCTACGAGACGTTCAGTCAAAAAGCGGACGCGGCAGGATTTGAACCCGCGATCTGCGGCTTAGGAGGCCGCCGCCTTATCCAGCTGGGCCACGCGCCCAACCATTCGACTAACAAGTCTTAGATGACGGTTGTGGCAATCAAAGCATTACCATACCATGTCGAAGACCTGCTTCAGAAACTTCATGAAGGAATCTCTCGAACTGTATCCGTGGATATGAACTACGACCAAGTCTTGAATCGCACTCAGCAAGTTTAGTCAATAAATCATCTTGTAAATTTGGAGAAAGCATTAGTCTCCCCGATGTAATGACTTGATGTAATTGTGAAACAATATCATCTGCATCTAATGCGAAATCTCCCATCAACCTATCAAGTTCTGCCAATGCCCCAGAAAGTATCTTTTTTTGACGCCCATAAACAGTTTCCCAACGCCATTCAATAATACGACCACGTAAAGCCATTTCTACCATCAACCGACCACCTTGAAGAGTTGAGGCTGCTACTAATTTGTGTACAGATGCGCGTTCATTTATTTGTCCTGTTTTTGCCAATAATTCAAGAATGAAAAGTGCCTTTCTCAAGTTGCCACCACTTACATAGATAATATCGCCAATAATTCCTTCTGCCAATTCAATTCCTTCTTTTGCGGAAATATGTTTCAATATCGCCTCTACGCGATCTGATTCAGTAGATGGTATTCGAATGTGCTTACTCCTACTACGGAGTGCGTCCATTAGTCTACTAGGTGCTCTAGCAGTGAAAATAAATCGAGATGTTGTTGACTCTGATTCCATCATTCTTCTTAGATAGGGTTGTCTTTTAGGACCTAGGTGGTCCGCATCTTCAATGATTATCAAACGGCTTACTGGGGTGATTCCTTTCTCTGGTGAAACTAATTCAACACCCGCTGGAGGGGGGTCATCTTCAGAAACATCCCACATACCCCTATCAAACGCTTCAAGACTGGTGCGTCCAGTGAGGGTGTCCTTAGATCTAAGACCGGCTGGTCGTAAAAACTCCTCAAATGTCTTCATTGCACCAGTCGTACCCGCTAAATCTCTGGCTTGTATGATATGGGCTGTTGATTTCCACCCTAACCCAAGTACTTGTCTAGCAACAAGATGCCATGCTGCAGTTTTCCCCACACCAGGGGGTCCTGTAATTAGGAGATGGGGTGGGCTCCCTGAAAGGCTTACAGTTGTCAAAGTATTACGAATTTGTTCCGGGAATGCAAGGTCATCAAAGCGGCGGGGGGCGTGCTTTTCTAACCAACTCGGCATGGGACCAAACTCAGTGTTGGGCTCACAGTCTTTGAACTCAACGCAGAATAATTACTAATTCATGATTGTACATAGGCTTCTACTTCTACTTCAAGTAACATTTCTGGATTAACTAATTCATGGACTACGACAAGTGTAGCAGCGGGACGAATTTCTTTGAAAAATTCACCATGTACCTCCATTATTGAATCACAATCTTTTGCTCTCGTTGCATAAGTTCTTGTCCGAACAACATCAGAGAGGGCGGCCCCTGCTTCTGTTAATGCTAACTCAATTCTTCTGAAAATAATACGACATTGCTCAACCGGGTTTCCTTTAGCAAGAACATTACCATCTGAATCAGTAGCTGTTGTGCCCGCAACATGGACAACATCACCCACCCTAATCGCTCTTGAATAACCTGCTACTCTCTCAAACGGGGTGCCGCTTGACACCAACTTACGCCCCACCATCGAATGTTGAGGGTGTGTGACGATAGATGACCTTTGTCAATCTGCTTTAATCATCTTGTAAGCGCCTTCGCCGCCTTTTTCTGGGTCGGTTCCTGAACGACGCGGTTTGATGAATATGCGAAATCCACAAGTGCGGCAAGATACGCCATTCTTATCTTGGCTAAATGCTTCCAATGCCCCACATTTGAGGCAGCGGTAAAGAACTTCAGTAGGAAGTGCATGAGCCCCACATGCTTCACAGTTAATCCACTGAGTCCATCCTTTTATGCGATGGTTCTCTTTACAGTTGATATTGATGCACCTGAAGGTGAACATTCGGTCATCTAGAAATGTATAGGCTCGTTCCATGTGTGCGGGCGACCTGCCCGCCCTTTTTCAACCTCGCCCTTTGGGTGGGATTAATATGAACGGGTGTTTTTACAGATTATTACAAAATTTTCCATGATCTTAGCGCCATATTCAGAATCATTGACTTCAGGATGAAATTGAAGACCAAAACGGGTTCCTTCATCGTTTTCCATAGCTTGAACACGGCAGGAGGGGCTGCTTGCTGTAATATGAAAATTGTCTGGTAATATTGTTACTTCATCATTATGACTTTCCCAAACTACTTGGGTTTCGGGGGTTTCTATGAACATTTCACCGCCACCCTCGATAAGAGTGATTTCCATGGCACCGAACTCTGGTGATTCTGATTCACCACAATCACCACCATAATGGCGGGCCATGAATTGGTGGCCAGCACAGATTCCGAGAATTGGCATATCAAGAGTGAGAAACTCTGCACAATTACCAAGCTCCCCAGTCAAACCTACACGTGCTGCCCCGCCTGAAAGAAGGATCCCATCTAATTCTCTAAGCTCTGAAAGTGGGGTTTCGTTAGAAATGATTTGTGTATCTACACCAAGATAACGAAGCATGCGCCATTCACGGTGAGTCCACTGTCCACCATTATCCACCACATCGATGATGAGCTTATCTGACATGGCTCTCAAACCACTGTGCGATGGCTTCGTTCAATGAACATGCCGCTTAGTCATCTATATTTGCTAAGCGAATTAAGTATGAAATCTTCATGCTATGTTCTATTGCTGCAGCGTTATCCCACGCTTCGTTGAAATCTGCACCAACAGCATAAATACCCCCGCCCCTGACTACAATTGCCTTGCAATTCGATTGTTGTAATCCTTCTGATAATTGGCGTAGGAAATCATCTTCAGCTACATCATCTGAATCAACTATGATTACGGAATCAAACCTCTCTTTACCAGCACTATCTACGGGACGTAATACAAACAAATCTTGCTCGAGTGACATCGCTGTCGAATAAGGCGCGGGCAAGTGAGCACATGCTGCTCTACCATTATGTTTTAATGAGGTTACAGCCAAAAGAATGGTGTGTATTCGCCATGAATCTCCTACACCTGGTGGTGCTTGTTCTCCTAATCTTCCTGAAATAATACATCTCTCATCAAGTTGGCCTAAAGAAGCACCTTGTTGAGTCATATGTACAAGATTTGGTTCATCAAGTGAAAGCATGGAAATGCTACCTGATGTTGCGTGAGATAGCCCTTCCCGCTGAAGTTGCCTACCAATTCTGACGAAATCACCAACCACATGTGCTGGTACAATAAAACCGTCTCCAACTATTGGTGGCATTGGTTGAGTGTCCATTTCTTCAATTATTCCAGTAGCACCTACAACTGCGCTTCGGAGTGATTCATTTTCATGGCGAAGGGCATCCACTTCAGACATCGGTGTTTGAGCTGTCGCTTTGCCTATCATCTCCCCCATTGCATCATATTGAATGTTGCTAGGTTCTGTGGGTTCTGTCTCTCCATCTGATGGTTTTTCATCGACTTCTTGTTCTAATTTTTCTTCGGCTACCTCGGAAGGTTCTGCTTCAGTAACTTGAGGAGATGGTGAACGTTGTGGGGGGGCTGAACTAGGTGGAGACATCCCTGGAAACATGCCTATTGGCATACCCATCGGCATACCACTTGGGGGGCCACTCGGTGGGCCTTTAGGTGAACTACTGGGTGGGCCACTCGGTGGGCCTTTTTTCCCTTCCTTTTTTTCCGCGCCATCTGTTGAATCATCATCTCGCGCCATGTCTCTCATACCCTCGAGGTGGGTTCTCGTTAAATACCGGTTGGGTTTGGACGCGTCTACCGGTTGCCCCGATAGTGTAGTGGCCTATCATGAAGCCCTGTCGAGGCTTCGACCCGGATTCAAATTCCGGTCGGGGCGCCATTACTCATTTTTGGCCTTATTAAGTAGTATTGTTCGTTATTCGATTGGCCATGATTGCCATCCATCTTGGGTGCCTTCTGCTCGGAAATGATTTTTTCCACTACCTTCTGGCCATTCAATCCATTCAAAGCCATCGGATATTGTTGGGTTTTCAACAACTAAGGGAGGGGATATTGCTTCTGTTGTTATTGATTGATGGTCGGCGATTACTGATTTTTCTTTCTTTGGTTCAGCCGCTACAAAATCATTTCCAGAACTTATTACCTCAGATGTATGATCTACATCATCGAATACACTCTGTTCAGCTAACAAACTCTCAGGTGGGCCAGAGGGCATTACTGGTTTCTTTACCAATTGTAAGGCTTGAATAAATAATAATAATACCATTAAAATGACGACAATAAGTGGCACCCAAGACATCCCCATTAGGGGTTCTTCCTCGGTAGCTACTTCGGTTGTAATGTCATCAACAATATCATCCAAAATATCCCCCTCATTTATTGTTTGATTGAGGTGAGAATTGTTCTGAAATGTTTGATTCTGGAAAGTTTCATTGGAATATGAATTGTTTTGATAAGATTGGTTTTGGTAAGTTTCATTATCAAATGTATTATTTTCATAGGTGTTATTGACATAGGTATTATTGACATAGGTGTTGTTTACATAAGTGTGGTCATCTGTATTATTGATTGATGTATTACCACCTCCGCCCCCACTATTCCAATCTGGTATTTCACCTGCAGCACAACCTTCACCACCAGGGTCTTCTCCAGCGGGTGTCCTAGAGCATTGATCTATCAGATCTGACACGCCATCACCATCATCATCAGAATCCTCATTCCAATCATGACATCCGTCAGCATCGTAATCAACAGTTGGGTTCGTAATCCAACCTTGTATGCCTTTAGGGCAATTATCGTCGACATCTAACACCCCATCTGCGTCATCGTCTAAATCTTCATCAGAATCTTTGCAACCGTCGCCATCATAATCTGTAATACTTCCAGAATACCAACCAACAGTACCATTGGGGCATGAATCATCATAATCGTAGAAGTCATCATTATCATCATTTAGGTCTTCTGTAGCATCAAGACAACCGTCTCCATCATTGTCTGTAATATTAGATGAAGTCCAATTCAAATCACCTTGGTGGCATGAGTCATCGTCATCATCTATCCCATCACCATCATCATCATCATCTTCCTCGCTATCTAAACAACCATCCCCATCGTGATCTGTTGTTGGTGTAGATAACCATCCAAGGCTACCTTTAGGACAAGCATCCGCTGTATCATTAACCGCGTCATCATCATCGTCTAAATCTTCATTAGAATCCTTGCAACCATCTGTATCATAATCTGTGGTTCCATTTGATGTCCAGTTCAATACCCCCGTGGAGCATGCATCTGATATGTCGTTAATCGCGTCGTTGTCATCATCATCGTCTTCAATTGCATCTTTACAACCATCTGAATCATGGTCTGTCGTATTATTTGATAACCAAGCAAGTGCGCCTTGTGGGCAACTATCTACCGTGTCTAGTATGCCTTCGCCATCATCATCTGAATCACATATATCGCCCATTGAATCTGAATCATAATTTTGTTGACTTGGGTTGTATATTTGATGGCAATTATCTCTGTTATTAGTGATACCATCTGCATCTGCATCTGCACTCATTCGAGAAAGGAAAATATCATCACCATCTGATGAATTAAGTGAATCTAGGCCAAACGTTCTAGCTGAGTTTTGATGTTCGAGTATGCCTGCCACTTCTATGGTGCCATTACCTGTTGGTATCACTTGCTGGACAACTGTATTACCAGTTGGTTGAGCCGCCCACTCCCAAGTTCCTTGATCGGCAGCCATAGCAACAAAACCAGTTCCTGCGCCTGAAAGTGTTGTTAATCCCACGCTAATTACTCCTGATTTATCACCCACAACAGCAATGCTTCCATTACCTATATTTCGGACATCAAGAATTTTATCGTCGCTCGTTCCACCTAACGATATTGACCAATCCCAATAGCCACTCGCATTGAATTTCGCTAGGAAACCATCCGTTCCGCCACCCGAATTAACTGAACAGCAATTTCCAAAAGATAGACCATTTTCAAAATAACCAGAAACGAATACATCGCCTGAACTTGTTACATCTAAACTTTCAATCCAACTACAATATGTGCTCGAACTAGTACTACTAGAACAGGTTGGTTCTCCCATCCACCACATTGTGCCATTAGATGAAAATAATCTAACTAATGCACCCCTCAGGAATACATTTCTAGAGCCACCATTAGGATCATTATATTGTCCTGATTTTGCCCAAAATACAACGCCACCATTTGGATGTCCTGTCATCGCTTCAAGAATTACCTCGTAATTGTAATAATTACCAGAGCGATAGATATTATTCCATGAATTTGTGGTGTCTCTTTTTGCAATGCAAATATTTGCGTAATTTGAACCTGAGTAACTATTACCATGCATCCAAACGGTGCCATAACAATACCCAGAAAACCATACCTCGCCATTAGAAACAGCAATATCTACATCCACATAATGACTATCGTCAAACCCAATAGAATCTGCCGACATCCACCCATTAGTCGGTGACCAACTTGCTACAATATATCCTGAACCGCTTGAACGTGTTGTCAAGCCCGGTATTTCCAATGAATTTTGCCAATGAAATCCAACCCACACTGTCCCATTAGAACCCACTGCCATTGCTGCCCAATTTCTCTCTGTTGTCCTACTGTTTGTTGAATCTGAATGACCACCTACCTTAATTTGATCAAGATGTGTCCAAGTTCCATTTGAATCTGACATTGCTAGGAATAAGCGAGATTCGTATGTGTTTGCTGTGGTAAGATCACCACCAATTACATCGTTACCAATACGAAGATTCTCCCCATAGCGACTTGATGAGCCAAGTAAGATACTTGACGAATTGTTGTATTGTTCTAAATCAAAAATTGTTTCAGAATCTGTATGGCCAATTAATGCATAGAATTGTTGAGAACTAAGGCCATTGTTCCAAGAATACCTTTGAAGGGTCGTTGCTGGAGCGTCCGAATAATAATGATAGTTGCCATCATGCCTAGCTAAACCATTAATTGGAATAATAATATGATCATATCCAGATGGCATGTCCATCCAAGCAACATCATCAACACTAGAATACCTAGATACCAGATAATTTGAAGAAGCCGTGGAACCAGTATTTGTGAGTTCGATAAGTAAAGAATTAGAGTAATAATTGATGTCAGTGTATTTCCAATTTGAAGAATAGGAGCCAGAATAAAATTTAAACTGGTAATTAAAATTTAAACCCATCAATAAATGACTACCCACAATATCAATAGATGGGTTGCGAACATAATAACTAGAACTGGACGTTTGCATATATGTTCCAAGTGCCCACCCAATTGCCCCTACATTAGAGAATTTGACAATGTATGATGTATGCCAACCTTGTATGGATAATTGAATTGAACCCCATGTTATGTATGAGTGTGAGTAATTTGCCATGATTTCACCTGCAACAAATACGTTTCCCGCACTATCTACATCAACTGACCACGCCCTATCATTGTACGAGCAAATTGGTTTACGAACCCATTCAACACCGGCCCTAGCCACGCGCATTACAAGAGAGTCTGAACCAGTACCACCACCATGGGTGATTGATGTTTGGTCGAGTGTTAAACTTGGTGTTGTAAATTCAGCAACTACCATTACTTTGCCATTATCATCAGCAGCAATATCGTGAGCCTGTTCTTTTCCTGAACCCCCGTAAATTCTACCTTGGTCCCAAGAGCCATTAGAGAATCCCCACAAAACGAAGAAATCTGTGTCTCCACTATTATTCAGAGTTGTTCCATTAATTGTAAATTGCGGGCTAGCAGTCCAACCAGAATAAACCAAATCACCAGTGGAATCTAATGTGACGCCGGTGATGTTGTCAAATCCTGCTCCATTTACTGAATTACCCCAAGATATTGCTCCGCTGTTTCGCCCAATACTAACCACGAAACCATCTCGGCTACCTGAGTTATTCAGTACCGAAGTACTCGCATTAAATTGCGGAGAATCATAACTACCAACAACATAGACATCCCCATTCGGATCTACAATCATGTCTTCCACATGTTCATCCAAAATACCACCAAATGTGGTCAACCAAATACAATCACCAACAGAAGTGAATTTAGCCGCAAATACATCTAATCCTCCATTATTCAGTGCATGGTGGTAATCAAGTGAAAGGCTGCCACCGCGGAAAATTCCTGCGATGTATGTGTTTCCAAAAGTGTCAACCTCTACCTCTCGCGTCCAAACATATCCAGCGTCGTAATCTTTGGTAACCCATTCCCAACCAAGTGGATTTGTTGCTGTTTTTGCGCTGTTGAAATCTTCTTGTTCATCAATTAAAATATCTGATTCTGCAGGGATTTCAAAATTTGAAGAGATAACTGCAAGTGGGGCCGCCAACATGAGAAGTATGAGGAATGAGGCTTGTTTCATCGATAGGGAGTTATGACTCGCGTTAATACCTGTTTCGCAAATAATAATTTAGTTACTAATAAGGATTTTATTCGATTGGCCATGGTTGCCATTCATCTTGGGTGCCTGCTGCTCTGAAGTAATTCTGGCCACTACCTTCTGGCCATTCAACCCATTCAAAACCATCAGAAATTGTTGAATTCTCAATCACAAGAGGGGGCTTGATGTTAAGGGATTCATTAATTTCAAACTCTGTTGTTGGAGGTGGTTCGTTATTTATTTCATCACCACCTTCTGTAATATCATCGGTGAAATCAACAGCTTCAAACAAACTCTGCTCGGCTAACATACTTTCAGGTGGACCAGATGGCATAACTGGTTTCTTAACCAAATGTAACGCTTGGATAAACAATAACATAATCATCAATACAACCACAACAATGGGTATCCATGACATTTCAGTAAGTGATTCGGTGTTAGTGGCAGGATTATTTGTAGTATCGTCGATGGTTTCATTTTGTTGGTTAGCTTCATTTATTGTTTGATTGAGATTTGTGTTGTTCTGAAAGGTTTCATTATCATAAGTATTATTCACAAAGACATAAGTGTTATTCACATAAGTATGATTATGATAAACTGGACTTTGTGTTGAATCGTTATTAGTTGAATTTTCTGGGTATTGATGGATGATTGTCACATTACCTCCGCCACCACCGGATGCGGCGCAATTATCCTCTCCATAAGGGCACGGATCTGTGTAATCTGAGACCCCATCGCCATCATCATCTCCATCTTCCGTCGCATCTAGACAACCATCGCCATCGTAATCACTACCACCATTAGAGGTCCAGCCGGTCATTCCCTTATCGCAATCATCAGCTGCATCTGGAATGCCGTCACCGTCATCATCTAGATCTTCGGATGCATCGTTGCAACCATCAGAATCATGGTCTGTAACCTTACCAGACGTCCATCCAATATCACCTTGAGGGCAAAAATCATTAACATCACTTATACCATCATTGTCATCATCACTATCTTCAGTTAAATCACGACAACCGTCAGCATCATTGTCAGTCAATACAGTGGAAGTCCAATTGCGCTCGCCGAGATAACAAATATCTGAATGATCTGTCACACCATCGTTGTCATCATCTGCATCTTCATCACTATCGCGGCACCCATCATCATCGTAATCTGCTGATACATATCTAATCCAATTCAACACACCGCGGGGGCATAAATCATTGGTGTCAATAGCTGAATCGCCATCGTCATCTTGATCCTCCAATGAGTCTTGGCAACCATCCATATCGTGGTCTGTAGCCCCATCAGAAATCCAACCAATATCTCCTATGGGACAATCATCTTGAGAATCAAACACTGCGTCATTGTCATCATCAGCATCTTCAGCAATGTCTTGACAGCCATCTGAATCGTGATCTGTCGTTGAATTAGATAACCAATCAAGGTCACCATGAGAACATGCATCTGAAATATCTGCGATACCATCATTATCATCATCATTATCTTCAGCATCATCCTTACAACCATCTGAATCATGGTCTGTTGTACTACTAGATGTCCAATTCAACAAACCTGTTGGGTGACATACATCAAGAGTATCTACAACTCCATCATCATCATCATCAGTATCTTCGCCAGAATCCTGACAACCATCTACATCTCTATCGGTTGTTGAATTGGAAGTCCAGTTCATGTCTCCTTGAGGGCAATTATCCACAACATCAAGGAAACCATCGTTGTCATCATCTGCATCACAAACATCCCCTGGGCCATCATTATCATAATCATCTTGGTTCCCATTAGGATGATCGCCGCAGTTGTCCAATCTATCAGCTATTGAATCACCATCTCGGTCTCTATCCCATTTCCATATGAATAAATCATTGGAACCATTGCTGACAAGATAGTGATTCTCAAAAGTTTGAGTCCCACTGAAATAACCTGTAATATATGCGGTCTCATTTGCATCAAGCACTACTGAATATATTGAATTTGCATTGTTTTCATACCATTGCTGAGTACCTGTTGAATTGAGGTGTACTATGTAACTAGCACCAACAACGGTGAGATTATTGTTAGAATGAACTGCTACATCTTCAACGAGGAAAGACGGGGTGATTCTCGTTCCCCATTCCCAAGTCCCATTCCCTAGCGCCTTGACAACAAAACCACCACTGCTTGCAAGAATAATTGTGGTGCCATAAGATGCATGATTGGAGTTGTAACCGACTACAATGATATTATTATTAGAATCTATGCCTAATTTTCTGGGCTCATCATCGGAGAGGCCACCGCCATGTGTCAGCCACTGCCAAACGTGAGAAGAAGAAACTTTGGTCAGAAATATATCATAACCTCCAGACGATGTTGTGCTCATACCTTGAAATCCTATGCTATTAGTAAAATAACCAGTTGCGATTACTGAATTATTGCTATCTGTAATGACGTCCCTCATGTATTGATTATAGCAATCAGATGAAAGTTTATCTGCCCATTGAAAGGTGCCGGCCCCGTCATACTTGGCCAGCCATGGTAAATAACGCCAATTACAACCATTGTTAAGTGAAGTGCCAGAAATATACACGTCACGATAATTAGAATTACTGTAATAGAGATATGAATCGCCTACAACATAGACATTTTGATTTGAATCTACTGCTACGCCACGCGCATAACCTTGATCATGATTATCCATAGTATTAACCCAACTCCATGTTCCCGTAACACTAATTCTAGCAACGAAACCATCGTAACTACCACTGGAAGTTGAAGTTTTAGATATTGCCGCCCAAGTTTTAGTATATGTGTAATATCCAGATATGAAAACGTGGCCAAACGAATCAATTGCCATATCTGTCAAAAATGCTCGTGAATTAGAGTTGGTGCTTGTTGTTTGAGCGACCCATAACCAAGTTCCATTTGATGCAAGTTTGGCAACAAATATGTCATTATTTGCATAAATTGTGGTTGAGCCAAATATTGCAGAACATGTGCCGGCTCCATGACATACATTACCAGCAACATACAAATCACCATTGGAAGACATTCTACTAATGACTCCTTCATCAGCCCCTATCCCACCAACATGATGCAGCCAATTACCACTAGACACGCGCGCACCCGCAAGCGCTGTCACCTGTTCCTGCGTCAACTCATGCTCTGAAATATCAAGTACTTGATCAAGTCCAAATGATTGGTTTTCAGAATTCTCAACGTTTGAGGAAAGGGCTACAAATGGGGCCATCAACATCAAGAGTGTCAGGAATAGAGCCTGTTTCATCAATGGGGAGTTATGACACGCGTTAATACCTGTTTCGGGTTATTAATTCCAATTATTATTGTGGGAAATGTAGCCATGCCTCAAATCTACACAGCCATTCAGTAGTATTGTATTGTCTACGTTGTTCGATTACTGGGATTGGCATTCCTTCCATCACTGGCTTAAGTTGTTCTTGAAGTTGATTATTCAACCCAGGGATATCCTCTTCATTAGCAATCACCCAACCCCTAACAAGCGTGGGTGAGCCTTTTCTCAATAATGGAAGAAGGCGAGGTAGGTGTTCCATTGTGTCGTGAGGGAGATTAATCAAGAGAAGGTCTGTACTTCCTCTCAATTCAGAATTATTGGCTAACTCTAGTGCGTCAGTAACACCCACTCTCCACCCAGGACTAACCTCAGAAAGTGGAGTTACTGATTGGGGTATATTCGGGGCGCCCCACCTTCTCAAATTGTCAAACAGGAGTTCAACGGCATCTGGGTTCAAATCACTAGCCAATAATTCACCAACCAATCCTCTTCTCTTCAACAAGTGAACAAGTGCTGGACCAACTCCGCAATAAGGGTCTGATACTGAAAGTGGGCGGCCTAGAATTTCCCTCAATTTCTCCGCTGATTCAACTGTACGCCAACGCTCAGCGCCTAATCTAATAGAATAATACGCCTTATTAGGATCTATCCTAATTGAACGCATGTGCTCTCTTACTAATGTGCGTGTAGAGAGGTGTTTCTGTTGTTCTTCTTCTGAAAGTGTAGTAATCTGTCCGATATCTAGAATTTTATCTTCTATTCTAAGTGCTAATGGTTCTAATTGTCTGATTCTAAATTCTCCTCCAACGCCATTATCACATAATGCAAGTCTTGCTTTTTTGGCATGCATTAACTTTGCAATCGCAATTTCTTGTTTGAACTGGAATACTTCTCTTTCTACTCTAAACACCAATAAGTCACCCATTATTTCCTGTGAATTACCCCAATAGTCTCTGAATTTATCCATTATTTCGGGTTGTAAAATATCTTTAAGATAATCAATCCACTTATGTGATTCAACTTCTGGTTGTTCCGCCTCAACCTCATCATAATCTGAGAAGTTTGGACCTAAATTTAGGGGGGCTTCTAAACTAATAGGTACTAAATTGAATTGGCCATCGTGGATAATCCTAGCACTTGGGGCTAGGTGTCCTGAATGTAGAAGTTCTTCAAAAATTACCTGCGTTTGCCGCTTCGGCACTCTCAAATGACGCATCTGACTCGAAGGGGCGAGCAACCTTGCTCGCTTGACGATAACGGAGGGGTGGGTAGTGGTGAATTCAAATAATGGGCTTTGGTTAATTGGGCTGGGCCCGGGTAATATTGGATTAATGTCTCTTGATGCAATTGAAGCTGTGAAGAGATGTGATTATCGCTTTTTAGAAGGTTATACAGCATTATTACCTACTGATCAGGAAGAAGAACTTGAAAAATTAGTAGGCAACTACAAGAAAATAATGAGGTCCGATGTTGAAAATCCGGGAGATTTGTTGAAATTAGCACGGGAGGGGGCCGTTGCGCTAATGGTAGTTGGCGACCCACTTCAAGCAACCACGCATATTGATTTACAATTGCGTGCAGCAGAAGCTAATATTGGGTGCCATGTGATTCATGGAATTTCTATTACAACTATTGTCACTGGGGTTGTGGGGTTACAATCATATCGATTTGGTAGACAGGTCACCCTCGCCTATCCATATGGTGATTATCTAGCGACTTCCCCATTTGAACTCATCTTAGAAAATCTTGAAAGAAATTTACACACTTTGGTGCTTTTAGACTTGGACCCTAGTGGAATGGGAGAGGGAATACAACAACCAATGAGTCCAGCGGATGCTGTTGAAGTATTACGATTATCAGCCAATAAACTAAATCATAATATTGATGATTGGAATCTCGTGCTTTGTAGTGACATGGGGACTGACTCGCAACGCATCAATTACGGTTCACTTGATCATATTTCAGCAATAGAATCTGGTGGCATCCATTGTATGGTAGTACCTGGGCGTCTAGATGATTTAGAGCAGAAAGCTTTGGCTCGCTGGAAGACATGACATCCGTTTACCTCAAGGAAGATGGGTGGCTCGGCCCCTAATGGGGAAGTTTTGTGGCTGGACCATCTCAAGTTGAATTTCCCGGTAAACAGAAGCAACGAATACGTATGAGGGGGACCAAAAGGGCCTCTGGTTCTGTAAAGGAAAAATTAGAAAAAAATCTTACAGTGTTACTTGAAGAGCCTCATTCTGTGCTACCAATAATAACAGGGCCCACCTCACGTGGATTGTTGCGGCCTGATAAATTAAAGTCGTGCTTAAGAGAAATTAATAAAATCATTAACAAACGAGAAGATCCAAAATGGTTACGAAAACGAATGACGAAAGGTAAACCAATCGCTCGCGCATTTGCTGGCTCACTTGTTGCCGCACATGAAGAAGAAGTAGGGACAGTTGCTATTTTCAAGCATCCAGTATATGGCTCGACATCATTCATTCGCAGAGGCAATGGGCGCCCCGCCCATTTATTGGGTTTCCAAATGCATTCACATCCAGAATATAGGTTATTGGCATGGGAAGAATTAGCTAGAGAAGGATACTGGTTTTTTTCATGGGGTAAGGGATTTGTTTGTACAGGTGTACTACCAAATCCACCTAAAGAATGGGTTATAGCACGCCTAGATGGGTCACCTTTGAATTTCAATAATGATGGGAGAGTGTGGCAAACAGGGGATGGGTCAAACTTCGTAAAACTTATTTTTGCCAATGATATTGAAGTGATTATCTCGCTGGATTGTTTGACTAACAAAAAAGTATCTTTCGTAAAATCTGTTGCTCTAACAATGTCACCTCCAAAACTAGGAGATATTGTTGATATAGAATTGAATTATCTACCTCATGGGTGGCCTGATGAAAAAGATGTTAGTGATGAAGCAAAAGAGGCAATGGATGCAGTAGTGCAACGATGGCTACTATTGGAAATCGGTGATTTTGATTTACAACGTAGCATTCATGATAGTTTTTGTGCGCAATTAGATGAAGGATTGATGTTGGATAATACTTGGTTTGATATCGATGAAAAAAAGGGATTTTTGTCTGAATTAAAAGGTAGTGAAATTGAATTAAAGGCTGTTGAAGTCATTCTAGATACTTTAGAAGGTGGAGTAAGGGTTGATGCAGCGGAAAATGCGCATTGGTTGGCTAATGATGTTATTCACTTAGAAGGATATACTGCTCACGCATTACTCAAAGCCACATGGGGTAAATGTGGAATGGATATTCTAGAAAATTTGTTTTCCTTGACGGGAGATGACGCTGATGAGCCTTACGAGCAGCAACTCAAAAGCAAGAAGGCTTTTGCTGGATTTCTAAGGGAATTAGACAGCAAACAAAGTAATGTTAGAATGGTAAGAAAATTTCCATGGGATTCTAACGTGCTTCCATCGCCCCTTGATTTTGCTGATAGTCTAATCAAAACTTCACATGCTGAGGGGGTTGGAAAAACAACTACTATGGCTAGAAAATCCGGAGAGGGAAGTAAAGCATCAATGGGGTGGGCTTGGGTATCAGTTCATGGTAAAAGTGAAAGTGAAGCATGGCATTATGAACAAACTATACGCGATAAAGGTGGGGATTGGGTTCCTAATTTGCAATTATTATGGGATGCTAGCACATTGGTCATTGAAAAAGGGGATGTTGGACCTTATGTGGCCGCTATGGAAAAATTAAGAAATTCTGCTGGTATTATTGATTCCCTACCTGATATCTGAATTGGATATCTCTAGTTAACTCACTTGTGCTTCTACCCAAGAGGAGTACTCTTTGGTTGTAATTTCTGTTCTATGGACTATCTGTGGCACATCATAAGGGTGCGCTTTCATGAGGGCTGATATCAAATCATCTACTTTGTTAACGGGTGTTTTGAATATTATTCTCCACTCATTAGGGTGTAATAATTCATCATCCCAAGAATAAGTTGAATGAATTTTATTACTTTGAGCACAGGCAGAAAATTTGGCTTTAACAAATCTTGATTTGAAACTCATCACCTCTTCTTTTGACATACTATCTGGGAGGGTTGTTGTTACAATAGAAATATGATACATTGTATTATTGGAATCGTAGGAGGTGCATCAACCTACGCAAAATAGGAATCTGAATAAGGCGAACCATTGAAGTCTAAGTTGTTGGCGGCACAAATGAGGGAGTATGTATGAGTGCTGACTGGTCACAGCCAATTGATAGTGGGGATATCCCAAATACTGACTCTAATTTTGATGTAATTGTTGTGGGTGGAGGGCCATCAGGCTCCTCGGCTGCATCGTTTGCAGCGATGGCTGGACACAAGGTGCTTTTGTTAGAAAAAGCAACATATCCAAGAGACAAGACATGTGGTGATGCTGTTGGTGGCTCTGCCATGCGGATTGTGACCGAACTTGGAGTTCGCCCCATGATAGAAGGTACGCCTCTATTTCGTGTGGATTCAATCATTTTCTCAGGGCCTGGAAAGAATACTACAGTGAAGATTGACCTGCCCGCGGACCAAGTCAAAGATCGTACAGCAGGTTATTCATTACCAAGATTACAATTTGATTACATGATGTTCAAACGTGCTACCGAATTAATTCTAGAAAATGGTGGTTCTATAATCCAAAACTTCACAGTTAGGGATATTCATGTCGATGGTGTGAAAAATGAACAGCGAATTACTGGAATCAGTGGAATAATTGGTGGAAATCGTAGTGGTAACGAACCTCTTACTTTTCATGCACCATTGACTGTTGGCGCTGGTGGATTCAACTGTCCTGTCGCTAAAACCATCACTGAAACATGCCACAATGAACCCATGCGTGACAATGACCACTACATCGCCGCATATCGTGAATATTGGGAGATGGAACATGATGGTGATATAGGTGCAATTGAAATTCACTTTATTGGTGGTAAGTTGGCAAACGGCTATTTCTGGATTTTCCCTGTAAGTGATAAAATTGCAAATGTTGGTTGTGGCATGGTTATCAATGACATGAATAAGATGAACACTAAGTTGAGGGAACTTCAAGCGTGGTGCATCAATGAAAGTGAGCAATTTTCTGAAAGGTTCACCAACTGCAAAATGATTGAAGGCACCGACAAGGGCCACTTAATCCCATGCGGCTCCCCCCGCAAGAACGCCCCTAGTTACCAACCACGCAGATTTGCAATGGCTGGGGCCGCTTGTGTGGGAGATGCAAGTTCATGGGTTGACCCTTTATCTGGAGAAGGTTTGCATCAAGGACTATTATCAGGTAAGATGTTGATCCCTCATTTCCGGGAAACAGGGAGGGGTGGTTCTTTGGAATTCTCCTCGGAATCGGCGCATGAATATCAAGTTGAAATGTGGGGGAAGCTTGGACCTGTTTTATCCAATAGTTTCAAGTTGCAAAAATTAGTGAGAAAAAAATGGTTGCTTAACTGGTTATTGCGCAAAGCAGCAAAAGATAACAAGCGCGGGAAGGCGATACGCAACCAACTTGAACTTGCTGTGTCAACTAAATCTGGACAAGCAGATATGGCAAGCACCTGGCAACTACTGAAAATGGTTCTATTTTGAGATGGTATAGATGGGTGCTTCTCTAACTGGAATAAAAGCAATTTTTCTTGACCTAGATGGAACCATTTACCTTGGGGGGCAATTGATTGATGGCGCTATTGAATTTCTAGAGAGGTGTTCTCAAAAGGGGATTCAGCGTTTCTTTCTCTCTAACAATTCATCACAATCTGTTGATAAATATCTCACTAAATTACACGGATTAAATATCCCTGCTGAAAAAGATGATATTCTATTATCTACTCATGATCTTCTATCTTGGCTAAGTAGCAATGAAGTGAATGAAACATACCTTGTTGGTACTGAAGGAATGCGTTCAATGTTAGAAGAAGCTGGTGTAAATACACAAAGTGAAAAACCACAATATGTGGTACTTGGGTATGATACTGAAATTAATTATGATAAATTAACTAAAGCCACCATTCACTTACACAATGGGGTCCCCTTAGTAGCATCACACCCAGATATGGTGTGCCCTTCTCTAGACGGGGACCTTCCAGATGTTGGCGCGTATCTCTCTCTTTTCAAAGCTACAACTGGTGTTGAGCCAACCCACATATGTGGTAAGCCAAATGCTGGAATGATACTCCACAAGATTGAGGAGTTGGGGTTGCAACCTTCTGAGTGCGCAATGGTTGGAGATCGCCTTTACACTGACATGGAAATGGCTGAGCGCGCGGGGGTTGTTGGTGTTCTCGTGCTATCTGGTGAAGCAACGATAGATGATTTGAAAGATGTTAAACAAAATCCTAACATTATAGTAGAATCAATTGCTGATTTATTTAATTAATGCGCAACCATCAATACTTCTTGCTCTGGTAACGCTGTTTGAGTACCATAACCTCCTGCATGATATCTGATGTCTATAGTCGCATGACCAATACGCAAGCGTGACTCAAGGTCTTGAGTCAAAGTAGTCAGTCAAACATCAAATTTGAATAAATACACTTGTAGATTGAGCACAATTAATACAATTAAATAATTCCTGAGGATTACACTCATTTGATTCTGATGAGTGATATCGCGCACCACATGTTGGACAATATGACCAACCCACATTACTTAGGGGTTTTACACAAGCCCAACAGATATGATTGGATTCTTGAACGGCAATAGTTACTGCATCACCTTGGCTGATTGGATTTTCTGAATCATCTATTAGATTATCTATATTCATTAAATCATTTATTTCCTTAGATTCGAATTGTGGGTCATTTAATGTAAAATCAACATCATTAATATTCGTGTCTTGTTCCACTATATCCAAAGATTGCTCAATTTTTTGCCAATCTGAATTTTCTGAATCCCAATACCACCAAATCCCACTACCTATTGGATATTCCTTGTGCTCTTCAATTAAAATATCTGATGTTATTGAAATATCACCTTCAGAAACATGATTTTCTAGAAACTCCCATTCCCCCTTCACCGCATTCCAATCCCACCATTTGCCACTCCCCTCGGGGTGTTCCATTGATTGAATTGAGGATGATTCAACTGCATGTCTACTCTGTGGGTCCCAAAAATTCCAAACTGCCAAACTATTTTCTCGATACCACCAATTACCAGTTGCAAGGGGGTATTCCATCCACTCAACTGTGAAAGGTGTAGATGCTTGGTCTTCGGCAATACTCAGCGAATGGTTGACTTCTGTATTAATTTGATTTGGCACCTCCTCGTTGATTGGATTGACATTTACTTTGTTAGGTAATAATGTGAAAGAGGCATCATTTAACATCAGCCAATCGCCACCATCAGACGAGTGATAATGTGTGCCCTGTTCATCATTTACATAATTACCACCACCTGGTAATTGTGTGTAATCTCTAACGGATATAATATTACTATTAATCCATTGATGTTGATTTACATCCCATATTAATTGTGATTGTCCAACCGAAGAGAAATTCTTATTATCTTGATTATCGATACTCAATAATTGATTATTAATTGGATTAAAGGGGTCTTCCCAATTAAGTGAATTACCTGTATTTGCACCAATATTATGAGGTGGGGGGTGAGAAGGTACATTGCCATAACTTTGGGAATTAAGAGAGCTGTTCATCATTTTCGTATGTCTCCGAATTCCCCTACTAGTTCTACTTACAACTAACATCAACAATAATATTACCATACAAATTATAATTGAGCCACCTGAAACAACTGCAATCGGGCTGACATTTTCTCCAAATAATTCATACTCAGTTATACCCAATAACGGCTTGGCATATGAATAAGTAATTGTAGGCCCTGCATTTGTCACTTTTGAATAGGAATCTGTATGAGTGGAACCAGACCACAATGTGTATGGCCCCATACTTAACAACAACCACCCACCCATCACCACTCCACTTGTATACACAATCAGACTTACTGAAATTGAGCCCGTTACTTCAGCATGAAGGTGGTATACAAGATTAGGGGTTGCAGTAATTGTAACATCTGCACCATCCCCTACCCATTGCTTAGATGCAGTGGTACCTGGGTTTGTCAAATCAGAACCAAAAATACGTTGGGGGTCTGATGATAGCCTCATGACATCATTCATTCCATTAAAACTTCCACCATCGATAGACATCACATATTCAATTGCGTGCTGGGCCTGAGCTTCAATATCTAAATTATAAGTTAGAGGTATTTGCACATCTACCCAATAGTCAATTTTACTCGTTGTTGTAGGGAAAAACTTCTGAAAGATTGGATATACATTAATTGTTGAAACTGAAATTCTTTCATCCAACATGAAGCCTGTTGTGGAACTGGGTTGATTTATCCCAGGTACAGAAGCGTCTGAATCCCATAAGTAAATTGAACCAAGATTGGGTATATAGTAGCTAGTTTGGCCAGAATATTCTTGGTTTTGTGAAGGAATTGGAATCCTCAAAGTCTCTTCATAAATTTTATCAGGCACATCTTCATCAAACCAAGACCAACAATCATCGCTTGTTTCGAACATACGTAATCTATAATCAAACACAATTTCAGGCCTAACAGTTACATCATACGAACTATATACACTGGTTTGGGTAAAAGTAAAATCACCATTGCCATCATTTCCATTCGCTGATGATCTCACATCAGTATTTCCAGAATGCTTAATCTTCAAATTATAATCAACATAAATTTCAGAGTCAAAATCATACCCCCAATCCCCACATTGATCCGGCCAATATTGATCAATTTCCTTATGTCTACTTTCTATATCCATTGATTTAGAAAATGATGTGGAATAGGTTTGAGATTCTCCTACTTTTTGTGTACTGGAAGAAGAGGTGCTTAATCCTGATGAGGATTTACCTGATTGAAAACCCCAAGAACTACTTGGTGCTAATTTTTTGTCATTTCCATCATCTAATTCCTCAGGGATGATTGTGCTAAGATAAGTAGATGAAAAGATTAGCATTACTGCTAATATCACAGCCATGTATCTTAGCCTATTCATAGTACCCCGGTTATTCGTGAATAGACTGGGGTAAATAAGATATTTCTAACTGTTCTTCAGTATATAATTTCAGGTTACGCACCCTCCACCCAATCACTCCTAATTACCGAATTGTCGATTGATGGCGCTGATTTTTCAAATACATATTGGATGCACACAACTTGGATAGATGGAGAAACATATGATACAAATCAAACTTGAATATCCCCCAGCATTACTTATAGTTAATATTAATGTCATATAGTGAATTTACATTGGTAAAACATTGATTTGTTATTTCATTAAGCGACCATATTTCGGGCCCAACTTTGTATGGGTTAAGTTTGCTAATTACTTGCCAAGCGGATGTGACACCAGTGTTTAGGGCGATGTTGAGCGCTTTTGTGTTAGCACAGAATAACAATGGTTCAATTCCACGATTTGAATAAGCAACAGCGCAATTATGTTCCTTGGATAAATTATTGAATAAAAGGGGTGTAAGTTGGGGGTCAAGATATGGTACATCACATGGAACCACTTGTATGGTTTGCCAATCTTTGTCAATCGCTTTCGCTACACCGCTAATCAAACCAATAATAGGGGAATTATTCTTATTGGGATTTGGTGGATCAAATGATATTTCAAAGGAAAGGTCCGTGTTTTCTATTTGATACTGTTCTGCTGAAATTTCTTTAATGG